>OLQV01000286.1_pt1 | contig 52264 bp, 36 predicted proteins | sample 1672371 | NCBI WGS metagenome assembly OLQV01 (sample SAMEA3136676, study PRJEB25190) | human gut metagenome
CGACAACACATTAACCGTATGGGCATGGGACCAGAACTTCAATATCAAGTCCATGCAGATCGCAGCTGATCAGTATGCAGCTGATCATGAAGGCTTTTCAGTAGATATCATCGAGACATCTTCTGATGACTGCCAGACCAAGCTTACTACAGCAGCTAACGCTGGTGACTACAGCACACTTCCGGATATCGTTCTCATGCAGGATAACAGCTATCAGAAATTCCTGAAAGCTTATCCGGATGCTTTCACAGACTTGAAAGATATGAATGTTAACTGGGATGATTTCGGAGCTCTGAAACAGTCCTATTCTATGGTAGATGATACACATTACGGTGTTCCGTTTGATAACGGTGCTGTTATCGCCTGCTACCGTACCGATATCCTTGAAGAAGCAGGATATACACTGGATGACCTTACAGATATCACATGGTCCAAATTCGAAGAGATTGGTAAAGATATTCACGAGAAGACCGGCAAATACCTTCTTACAAGCGAAGCAACAGGCGGCGATACCCTTATGATGATGATCCAGTCCTGTGGTGCGAACTTCGTTAACGAAGACGGCGAAGCTTATATCGTTGGCAATGAGACAGCTGAGAAATGTATCGACCTTTACACAGAGCTGGTTCAGAACGACGTTGTGAAACTTGTAAACAACTGGGATGAGTACATTGCAACCATCACAAGCGGTGAGGCTGCTGGTATTGTAAATGGTAACTGGATCACAGCTACTCTGATGTCCACAGAAGATCAGAAAGGCTTATGGGGAATCACCACAATGCCTAAGGTTGACGGTGTTGACACAGCTACAAACTATGCAAACAACGGTGGATCTTCCTGGTATATTACCTCTAACTGCAAGAATGTAGAGCTTGCTGAGGACTTCCTTGCAAGCACATTTGGCTCCAGCACAGACTTCTATGATGCAATCCTTTCTGAGACAGGTGCTATTTCCTGCTATCTGCCAGCTGGTGAGTCTGATGTTTACAACGAGCCAAACGAGTTCTTTGGCGGACAGCCGATTTTCTCAACAATCGTAGAGTACTCTTCTCATATTCCGGAGTTCACAAAGACTCCATATCACTATGAGGCAAGAGAGTGCGTAAACACAGCTGTTGTTAATATCGTAAACGGAACAGCTAAGGAAGACGCTCTTCAGGAAGCACAGGATACACTGGCATTCAAGATGACTGAGTAATCCTTTCCGGGACAAGTAATTGAAATTAAATAGGAATTAATTATTAGGAGGCGGGGGACTGCTAAGTAGTCCTCCGTTTTCTGTTCAAAGAAAATGCCTGTTACTCCATACAGGCGCCTATCTAACAGTTGTACGGCTGAGCAAAAGGAAGTTACATAAAAATATTTTGCTCACTGGTACAGCTGTTAGATGGAAAAGTTGCAGTATATATAGGCTTGAAAGGAGGAGTTCCTGTGAATTCCAAGAAAAAAGGTATGACACTGGCTACGAAGCAGAAAGCTGCCGGATGGATATTCCTGGCACCAGCTTCTATCATGATCGCCATCATGAGCTTTTATCCAATGATTCGGGCATTTATCATTTCCCTGCAGACAGGTGCCGGCGCAAATATGCGTTTTGCAGATCCAATCTTCAGTAACTACAAACGTATCCTTGCAGATAAAGTGTTCCAGCAGTCCATTGGCAACACATTCCTGTATCTGATCATTCAGGTTCCGATCATGCTGATTCTTGCGATTCTGCTTGCACAGCTTCTGAACAACAAAGACCTGAAGTTCAAAGGCTTTTTCCGTACATGTGTATTTCTTCCATGTGCAACTTCCCTGGTTTCCTATTCCTTGATCTTCCGTTCCATGTTTGCAACAGACGGTCTGGTCAACAGTGTTCTGATGAAACTGGGAATTCTCTCCACAGGATATAATTTCCTTGGAAACTCCACCAGTGCGAAGATTGTTATTATCATCGCCCTGATCTGGAGATGGACCGGATACAATATGGTATTCTATCTGGCAGGACTTCAGAACATCGAATATTCTGTTTATGAGGCAGCGAAGATCGATGGTGCAAACGGATGGAAAACCTTCTGGAAGATCACAGTACCGCTTCTGAAGCCGACTATTATCATGACCTTCATCATGTCCATCAACGGTACCTTACAGCTGTTTGATGAGTCCATGAACCTGACAAAGGGTGGTCCTGCAAACTCAACCATCACAATGTCACATTATGTTTACAATACCTGTTTTGTCAACGTGCCGAACTTCGGATATGCAGCAGCAATGTCCTTTATTATCTTTATTATGGTAGCAGTTCTGGCATTTATCAACTTGAAAGTAGGTGATACACGTGACTAAGAAAAACAAATCTGCAATCCAGAGAAGATTGATTCCTACATACATTTTTCTGATCATTGTATCATTTTTCTCCGTTTTCCCGCTGTACTGGATGATTTCAGCAGCTACAAATACCTCCACGGATGTATCACGCGGACGTATTATTCCGGGAAGCTATTTCATGGAGAACTTTAAGAACCTGACATCCCAGCAGCCACTTTGGAGAGCACTTGGAAACTCTTTCTTCTATGCAATCCTGACTACAGTGATCTGCCTTCTGATCTGTTCCATCGCCGGATACGGATTCGAAGTATATCATGACAAAGGAAAAGACAGATTGTTTTCTATTCTCCTTCTTGCCATGATGGTTCCTCAGGTTGCTACTATGGTTCCGTTGTTTAAGATGTTCTCAAAAGCGAAGCTTCTGAATACATCCATCGGATTTATCCTTCCGATCATTTCCACACCGTTTATGATCATGATGTTCCGACAGAATGCAAGAGCTTTTCCAGTAGATATTATCGAAGCAGCACGAATTGACGGCTTAAGCGAAGTGAGAATCTTTTTCCAGATGTTTATTCCAACCATGAAATCCACCTACGCGGCAGCCGCTGTTATTACCTTTATGAATGCCTGGAATGCATACCTGTGGCCGAAGGTAATCATGACAGATAACAAAGCCATCACAATGCCAATGCTGATCGCCAACCTGATCACAGGCTATGTAACCGATTACGGTATGCTGATGTGCGGCGTATTATTCTGTTCCATTCCGACCATGGTTGTATTCTTCGTTCTGCAGAAGCAGTTTGCAGAAGGTATCACCGGTGCGGTGAAATAAGTTTGAAAATCTAAGGGTGCTGCGATTTATTTGCGGCGCCCTTTTTTCTGAACATGGATACGCAATCTATGGACGATTTTTATATATTGTTCTGTAAAAATTCCATGGAAATAGAAAGTTTATATTACTATAATAAAACCAGTGCAGGGCATCTGGAAAATATTGCCCGCAACGTTTATAGAGAGAGGGTTACTGTTGTTACCAGTGAACAGTATCGAGAAAGGACTACATATGAAGGAATTTGATTATTCATTAGTTAAGAATCCCGAATATTTTAAAGACGGAAGAATGGAGGCTCACTCCGATCATATCACTTATGCAAACGTGGAAGAGGCTTCCGCAGGTGAGACTTCTTACCGCCACAGCTTAAATGGAATCTGGAAATTCCATTATGCCCGCAATTACGGAAATACCATAAAAGGCTTCGAGAGAGAAGATTATTCCTGCAAAGACTGGGATGACATCCGTGTGCCGGCCCATATCCAGATGGAGGGCTACGATGCACCTCAGTATGCCAATGTGCAGTATCCATGGGAAGGACACGAGGATATTCACCCAGGGGAGATTCCGGAGCATTTCAATCCTGTGGCAAGCTATGTGAAATATTTCACAGTGCCGGAACAGATGAAAGGAAAACGTCTTTTTATTTCCTTCCAGGGTGCAGAAAGTGGAATCGCTCTCTGGCTGAATGGCCAGTTTGTAGGATATAGTGAAGATTCTTTTACCCCGTCAGAATTTGAACTCACCGATTATGTGAAAGAAGGGGAAAATAAGCTGGCAGCTCAGGTGTTCAAGTGGACAGCCAGCAGCTGGTGCGAGGATCAGGATTTCTATCGTTTCTCCGGAATTTACCGGGAGGTTTATCTTTATACAGTACCGGATGTGCATGTGTATGATCTCCAGATCCGTGCAATCCCGGATGAGAGCCTTAAGAAAGCCCGGTTTGAAGTCAAGACCAGCACCTGGGGAAAGGGAAATGTGCATATTGTTCTGTCCAAAAAAGGACAGACCATATTGGAGGAAAATAAGAGCTTAGGCGAAATTGCAGCAAATACAGGAAGTGACCGGAACGGAAAAGATGTAGCCGCTGAAGCTACTGGCAGAACCGTTCAGAAAGGTGTTGCTGATACTTTTAGCTGGACGGTGGAGAATCCGATTCTCTGGAGTGCAGAAGATCCCCAGCTCTACGATTTGGTCATGGAGGTTTTCGATGAGAATGGTATTCTTCAGGAAGTGATCCCTCAGAAAGTCGGTTTCCGCCGATTTGAAATGAAAGACGGAATTATGACTTTAAATGGAAAACGAATTGTATTTAAAGGTGTGAACCGTCATGAATTCAGTTCCATAACAGGAAGATGTGTATCCGAAGCAGAGCTCCGCAAGGATCTGACCATCATGAAGCAGAATAACATCAATGCCATCCGCACCTGTCATTATCCGGATGCTTCTCTGATCTACCAGCTTTGTGATGAGTTTGGAATTTACATGATCGATGAGACCAACCTGGAAAGTCACGGCTCCTGGGATACAGCGGAATTTACGAAAGACTATACTTACGTGGTTCCCCATGATAAGCCGGAATGGCAGTCTATGATGTTAGATCGCGCCAATTCCATGTATCAGAGAGATAAGAACCATCCGGCAATCCTGATCTGGTCCTGTTGAAATTAGTCCTTCGGTTGTAAGGATATTTTTGAAATGTCCCAGCTCTTTAGAAATGCAGATCCTACCCGTCTGGTACATTATGAAGGTGTCTGCCATGACCGCAGATATAACGCTACCAGCGATATGGAAAGCCAGATGTATCCATCTGTGGAAGCAATTAAAGAGTTTCTTGCAAAAGATGCTTCTAAGCCCTTTATCTGTTGTGAGTATACCCATGCCATGGGAAATTCCTGCGGTGCCATGCATAAATATACAGATCTGACAGATACAGAGCCGAAATATCAGGGTGGCTTTATCTGGGATTATATCGATCAGTCTATTTACAAAAAAGACCGTTATGGAAAAGAGTTCCAGGCATATGGCGGAGATTTTGGCGAGCGTCCTACTGATTATAATTTCAGTGGAAATGGTATTGCATATGGTGGAAATCGTGATGCGTCTCCGAAGATGCAGGAAGTGAAATTTAATTATCAGAATATTACCGCACAGGTAAGTGCTGATTCCGTGAATGTGATCAACAAAAATCTGTTTGTAAATACGGACACATTTGAATGCAGAGTAACCCTTCAGAAGGATGGAAACGTAATTCGTACAGAAGTACTGGATACAGCAGTGGCTCCTTTGAGCCAGATGGAATATGCTCTTCCATTTAAGAAGGAGGAGAAAGCAGGTGAGTACACGGTAACTGTTTCTTTCCATTTAAAAGAGGATATGCCATGGGCGAAAGCAGGTCATGAGGTTGCCTTTGGACAGTATGTTTACCAGGTGGAAGCAGCTGTGAAGCCTTGCACAGAGCATCTGGAGGTAATTCACAGTACCCATAATATTGGCGTGCGCGGAGCGGAATTTGAGGTGCTTTTCTCCGTATTGAACGGTGGTCTTGTTTCCTATAAATATGCAGGAAAAGAAATGATCGAGGCAATTCCGAAGCCTAATTTCTGGCGTGCACCAACAGACAATGACTGTGGAAATCTGATGGCAATGCGATATGGACAGTGGAAGCTTGCCAGCATGTATGTAAACCATAAGGATTACCGCGGAGCGGCATATGGACCTGGAAATGTACCAAAGGTAGAGGAAAAAGAGCATTCTGTAAAGGTATCCTATACCTATTTTCTTCCAACTATTCCGGCGGCTGAGTGTACACTTGCTTATGAAGTTTTCGGAGATGGAAGAATTCGTACCACACTTTCCTATGATCCGGTGAAGGAGCTTGGCGATATGCCGGAATTTGGTGTGATTTTCAAGTTTAATGCAGATTATGATCATGTATCCTGGTATGGACTTGGAGAAGCTGAGACCTATGCAGACCGTAAGAAAGGTGCAAAGCTTGGAATCTACGACAATATGGTAAAAGATAATGTGGCAAGATATATGGTTCCACAGGAATGCGGTGCCAAGGAAGAGGTCAGATGGGCGAAGATCACAGACCGGAAAGGCAGAGGAATGCTTTTTGAGATGGATAAAGAAAACGGCCCGATGATGTTCTCTGCCCTGCCATACACACCTCATGAGATGGAAAATGCAATGCATCCATATGAGCTGCCCCAGATTCATTATACAGTAGTGCGCGTGGCAAAAGGCCAGATGGGAATTGCCGGAGACGACAGCTGGGGAGCAAGAACCCAGGAAGAATATCTGCTGGATACAAGTAAGCCTATGGAGTTTTCATTTGTATTTAAGGGAATCTGAGAAAAAATACGTTACTGCTCACTCCGTGGCCAGTAACAAAAATACTCTTATCATGGCAACAAAAAGGAGATTGAGATGGCAAGAAAAATAGAATATGGCCGTATGCTGCATGGTGGTGACTACAACCCGGAGCAGTGGCTTGACCGCCCGGACATTCTGAAAAAAGACATTGAATATTTCAAAAAAGCCCATATTAATACAGTATCTGTAGGAATTTTTTCCTGGGCAGTACTGGAACCGGAAGAAGGAAAATATAACTTTGACTGGCTGGAAGAAATTATTAACAATCTTTATAAGGAAGGCATTTATACCATCCTTGCAACACCTTCCGGTGCAAGACCAAAATGGATGGCAGACAAGTATCCGGAAGTTCTTCGTATGGATGATGACCGTACAAGACGTTTCTTTGGAGGCAGACACAATCATTGCTTTACTTCTCCGGTTTACAGAGAAAAGGTACATGCCATTGATAAAAAGCTTTCCGAAAGGTTTGGCAAACATCCGGCAGTACTTCTGTGGCATATTTCCAATGAATTCAGTGGGGAATGTCACTGCCCCCTTTGCCAGGCAAAATTCAGAGAATGGCTGAAAGAAAAATACGGAACTATTGAGAACCTGAACAAACGCTGGTGTACGACATTCTGGAGTCATATTTACAACAGTTTTGACCAGATTGAAAGTCCTTCTCCAAAAGGAGAAAATGAACTTCATGCATTGAAACTTGACTGGAAACGTTTTGTGACAGACCAGACCATTGACTTTATCAAAAATGAAGTAGACGGTATTCGTGAAGGCGGTTCTGAACTTCCGGTTACAGCCAATCTCATGTATGATTTTGCAGGACTGGACTACAAGAAATTCAAAAATGTACTGGATATTGTTTCCTGGGATAACTACCCGGGATGGCACAAAAAAGAAGAATTTATCACTGCTGTTGATGCAGGTATGCAGCATGATCTGATGCGCAGTATCAAGAAAGCACCATTCCTTCTGATGGAATCCTGCCCTTCTGCAACCAACTGGAAACCGATCAATAAGTTAAAAAAACCAGGAATGCTTCTGGCAGGTTCCCTTCAGGCTGTGGCTCATGGTTCTGACAGTGTATTATACTTCCAGCTTCGCCAGAGTCAGGGTGCGTCTGAAAAATTCCATGGTGCAGTGATCGATCACTACAGTGGGGATGATACCAGAGTCTTTAAAGAAGTAACAGAAGTGGGAGAAGCGCTGGAACAGATCCAGGAAGTTGTGGGAAGTCAGACAAAAGCACAGGCAGCAGTTCTCTATGACAGAGAGAATGACTGGGCAGTGAAAGAGACTCAGGGTCCCCGCAATGAAGACATGCATTATCAGGAAAATGTTCAGAAACAGTACCGGGCACTTCGTGAGAAAGGCTACAATGTGGACATTATCGCCATGGAACATGATCTGGATGATTATCGGCTGGTAACAGCTCCTATGGCCTATATGTTCAGAGAAGGATACGAAGAAAAACTCCGTCAGTTTGCAGAAAATGGCGGAACTCTGGTCCTTTCTTATTGGTCAGGTCTGGTAGATGAGACAGACCGCTGCTTCCTTGGAGGAACCCCATACGGGCTAATGGATGCAGCAGGAATCCGTACAGAAGAGATTGATGCTCTCTATGACTGGGAAGAGAATCATGGTATTCCGGAAATTGGAAACAGTCTGGGAATCACAGGAATTTACAGCTGTAAAAACCTTTGCGAACTGGCAAAAGTTCAGGGCGCAGAGGTGCTGATGCATTATGGCGAGGATTTTTATCAGGGATATCCGGTTCTTACACATAAATCATGTGGTAAAGGACATATTTACTATGTGGCAGCAGATATGGAACTTGCTTTCTATGAAGATTTCCTTGGCAGAGCGGCAGAAGAAGCAGGAATGGTTCCGCCACTGAAATTCATTCCTGAAGGTGTTGCCGTGACAACCAGAGAGACAGAAGATACCGAATATCTCTTTATCCAGAACTATGCAAGAAAACCGCAGGCAGTGCCGGTTCCGAGAGAATATGAAACAATTTATGGAAGAGATAAAAGTGTACTGGACTGGCTGGAGACAAGAATCCTGAAGAGACAGAAATAATAAAAAAATAATTACAAAAAGCCGGCATAAAAACCGGCTTTTTTGTATTAAAGTGTTGATTTTTCAAAGGTGATATGTCAAACTGATATCAGATATATCGTTTATACGAAAGGAGCATGGCTATGAAAAAGAAAACAAACTTATCCAGAAGAAGCCTGGGTGCGATCTTTATGATCTTTGCCCTGGTTCTGACACTTGCAGTTCCTGCATTTTCAGTAGAACCGGTTCAGGCTGCTTCAAAAAAAACACAGGCTCTGAAAGCCTACAGTAACTTTTTATCCAAATCTACCATTAACTGGAATGGGGCAATTGTAAAAGTCTCCAAATGCAAATTCACTCTGGTTTACATTGATAAAGATTCTGTTCCGGAACTTCTGGTAGATGCAATGAGCGCAGGGTCTTATCATACAGCAGGATATTTCAAAATCTACGGATATCGGAATGGTAAAGTAGTAGATCTTGTTACAGCCCGGGATGATTTTACCTATTATAAAAAGTCCGGTGTTCTTGCAACACGTGCCTTTATGAGAGGAGAATCCTGGAGCTATTACAGACTTTCCGGGGGAAAGGCAACCTATTTCCTTGGCAAATTTACCAATCTTAAAACACAGTATAACAATGCCAAATTCAAGACCATTTCCAAGAGTACTTTCAACAAAACTCTGAAAAAATATACCAAAGGCAAAAAAGCAGTAAAACGCATCAAAACTTACGCCAATACAAAGGCAAACCGCAAAAAATATTTGAAATGATACTTACAAAATGCCGGCATCCTGTGCCGGCTTTTTTAAAAAGATAAGGAGAATTATATGAAAAAGAATGCAAAATTTATGGCAGTCCTCCTGGCAGGCTGCCTCACTTTGCAGACGCTGACACCGGTAGGTGCAGCAGAATATGACATTGAAACAGAGGATTTTTCCTCAGAAGAAGTTCAGTCCGCAGAGAATAAAGATGACAATAATGGAACAGAAGAACAGGAAGAAATAAGTACTAAAGAGGATCAGCTTCCAGAAAAGGAGCTGCCCATCGAGGAACCTTCTCAGGAAGAAGAAAACACTGCCGAAGAAGAGAATACAGAAAATATTTTTACTTCCGAACCAGAAGAAGAACTTACCGACACTGTTGGTGCATCCGGAACTATAGGAACTCTTTCCTGGTCACTGGTTGGAGGAACTCTCACCATCAAAGGCACCGGTACCATGACTAACATGGATTACAGTACCGGAGATGACGTGGATGAAGATGACGACGAGGAGTTTGATTCGGAAGGATACAGCAATTATCCATGGAAAGATGTACTCACAGACATACGAAGCATCGTGGTTATGGAAGGTGTGGAAAATATTGCAGATGGTGCATTCTGGGGCTGTACAGAACTTGAAAGTGTAAATCTTGCAGACAGTGTGAAAACTATTGGGAAAGATGCCTTTATTTATGATGATGTTCTCAGGACAGTAAGCTTTGGAAAAGGATTGAAATCCATTGGAGCCAATGCTTTCGACAACTGTGAAGGGCTTCTTTCTCTGAAACTTCCCGGAACAGTAGAGACTATCGGAGCAAATGCCTTCGATAACTGCAACTCTATGGAGACTGCCAGCCTGGGGACTTCCCTTCGTGAAATTGGAGATGAAGCATTTACCCTATGTGGAGGCCTCACAAAGATCACGCTTCCGGCAACCCTGAAAAAAGCAGGAGCAAATGTGTTTGATGGCTGTGATGGACTGGAATATATCCGTTTTCTGGGTAATCTGCCTTCTATCGGCACAGAAGCATTTCTGGATCTGGAGACAAAAGTTTATTATCCGGCAAAAAACAATACCTGGACAAAGATCATCAAAAACAAAAAACCTTACGGTGCAGAATTGGTTGAATGGCAGGCAGACCAGGTGTTATGGGAACTGGACGGAGACACTCTTTGTATTACTGCCTGGGATACAGACATGAAAGAATTTAAAGACGAAAATGACATTCCATGGTGTGATTATAGGGAGAATCTTACAGAGATAAAGGCTGTGGATGGAGTACAAAAACTGGGAGCAAAGGCTTTTTCCGGCTGCAAAAATGTTACTTTCATGTGGATTGCAAGGAGTGTCAGAAGTATCGCTGATGATGTGTTTTCCGGTTGTACAGCACTGGATAAAATACAGTACGATGCCTATGAACTTCGATGGAAAAATCTTACAAAGATAGTGAATATTCCAGCAGATGTGAAGATGGGATATAATGATTTTGCCTGTGGAGACAAGGCAGACTGGGAACTGACAGGAACCATTCTTACCATCAAAGGCAGTGGTGATGTATGGGATTTTACAACAGCAGATGCATCAGAATGTTCTAAGGATTACTGCGGTATTGCGCCATGGGTTTATAGCCATAATACAGAGGGAACAGGACTTCCCACAGAATTAAAAGTTGAGGAAAAAATCACTGGACTAGGACTGTACTCCTTCAGTGAGGATGAAACCCTGGAAAAGGTAATTCTTCCTTCTACAATAAAAAACTGGGATGCCCGCAGCCTTTTTAAATGTAAGAAGCTGAAATCCTTTGAAGTTGCTGAAGCCAACAAATCCCTGAAGGCTGTCGATCATGTACTTTACAGTAAAGCAGGAACTGTGATAGAGCAGTATCCTTCAGACAGAGAAAATCCTGGCTACGTTATGCCGGATGAAGTAAAAGAGATCGCCCCTTATGCATTTGCATATGCAGAAGGTATGATATCTGTTTCCTTTTCGCCGGAAATGACAATAATTCAGAAAGATTCTTTCACTGGATGCACCGGTATTAAGATGCTGATACTTTCAAACAAACTGAAGGCTATAGAGCCTGGAGTATTTGCAGATGCAGCAGCACTGGATTATGTGGTTTATGGAGGAACTCCTTTTGAATGGAGAGAAGAAGTTACCGTTGGAGATAATAATGGAAAACTGAATGACAAAGACCTTGACATTGATTATGGAATCTTTGATGCAGCCATCTATCAGGCAGAATATATCTTGTCCACAGAGCACAAGTTAGGCCAGAGCCTGGATTCCATGTTCAGCCAGGAATCTCCAAGTCACATTCTTGTGAAATATGGAAACAAAAATAACCTGAAATTTGCAACAAATACATGGAGATATTTTGTAAAAGACTTTTTATCTACAATACAGGACCCAAGTTCAGTACCAGACAGTAAGCTCCTTAATGAAAGTGATATATATCTGGGACTTCTTTCTTCCATGTTCCAGAAAGAATCAGACACCAGTGTACTTATGAAGGTGTTGAACAGTGGAGCTGTCAGTTCTACTACAAAGATTTCCGGTATGCTAGACAAGATCATGTCGAAAGTGTACCATATCAATTTCTCAGAAAAATATGCCGATATTTTTAAACAGGGGACATTAGATGCCTCAGAACTTCTGGCAAAGAGCGCGGTAAGTGAAGAGGCTGATGCAGTGTACAAAGCTTCATTCATAGGGAAAAACACAAAATTAATCGGTAATCTGAACAAAGGAATCGGTTATATTAAAGATGTAAAATCCTATTATGATTATGTACAGAATGCTCTGACAGTCAGCGGACTTCCGGAAGCCATGAAATCTGTCTGTAACAAAATGTATGCCAAATCAAAGAATATCGGCGGGGTGGCAATGCAGACAGGAGTGCTGAAATTCACCGGTATTATGAATGGGACAGCAGCAGATCTGACATTGGATACCACCAATTATATTGCCAATAAAATTGTATGCAAAGAAGGACTTTCCAGAACCCTCGGTGCTTTCTGGAAAGAGAAAAAAGCCATGGTATATCTGCAGAATCCATATGCGGCTCTCTTTGAAGCTGCCTATGCAGGTTCCACAACAATCTGTGATCTTCTCTGGGGAAGCAGCAGTATTGCAGAAGGATATTATAAGATGACTGCCATGTCACAGATCAGTGATATGATCGATCAGGTATATGCAGATGCCAAAGCAGCTTTCCAGAAAGACCATACAAGAGAAAATGCGTTGACCTATCTGTATGCAGTCAATCTAAAATTCCGTTGTATGGACCAGGATTGTGCCACAGCAGCATCCTTTGTAAAAGCAGTAGACGGAGCATGGCTTACTGCAGTAGTAAAAGCCCTTGGGAAAAAAGACACAGAACAGGTATTGTCCAGCATTAACAGCATGAAATCCAGTTATAAGAACTTTTATACCACAGTAAGTACGCAGTGGATCGGTCAGCTGATGAGCGATTATCCACAGGAATATGAAGTCTACAAAAACCTGATCGAAGACTCTGAGACACTTTATGGAAGTTATGAGATCCATTGTCCGGTAGATGTGGAAGTGCTGGATCCGGCTGGAAATGTGGTGGCTTATACCAACGGTTCTGAATGGGAGACGACCAGTGATAAAGTGACTGTTATAGTAAATGGATCAAGCAAATTTGTGTGGATTTATTCACCGGATGCTTATCAGATCCGATGCAGAGGAGCCGGAACCGGTACAATGTCCATCTATGGATATAAATATGGTGAGGGGAACTATGAGAGGTCTGTAATGTACCGGAATGTGCCCATCACATCAGGATGCAGTTACACTATGACACAGAAACAGGGCGAAACAGAAGCGGCAGATTATCTTACCTCATCAGATGGAGAAGTGGTTACTCCGAAGAAGGGAAAACTGCCGGAAGAAACAAAGATCATTCATAATACTTATGAAGATATAGAAAAACCTGCCAAACCGAAACCAGTTTCCAAACCGGTGCTGAATATGAAAGAGATTCCACTGAAAGTAAAACAGTCTACAGCAGCAGTGAAAGTCAGTGGTATTGCGTCAGGTGATTCTATAAAATCCTGGAAGAGCAGTAATACAAAAGTTGCCACAGTCAACTCCAAAGGCAAGATCACAGCACGTAAAAAAGGAACAGCTACTCTTACAGTTACTCTGAAAAGTGGCAAAAAAGCAACTGCAAAGATTAAAGTCCAGACAGGTACTGTAAAAACAACAAAAATCCAGGTTTCAAAGAAAACCATTACCCTCAAAAGAGGCAAAAAAGCCAGATTATCTGTAACCAGACAGCCTCTGACATCCCAACAGAAGATCACTTATCAGAGTGCCAACAAAAAAGTGGCCCAGGTGAATACAAAAGGCGTGGTCACAGCTCGCAAGAAAGGCAAAACAACCATTACAGTTAAATCCGGAAGCAAAAAAGTAAAAGTAACAGTAGTCGTAAAATAAATAGCAAAGTTAATTCCATGGAAGGAACAGAATATATGAAAATTTTTCATTTGTCAGACCTGCATATCGGTCTGAAACTGATGAACCGGGATCTGAGAGAAGATCAGGAATATATACTGAAAGAAATCACAGAGTACGCAGAAGAAGAAAAGCCAGATGCAGTGGTGATTGCAGGGGATATTTATGACAAAGCTGTCCCTTCTGCTGAGGCGGTGGAGGTTTTGGACCATTTTATCAAAGAACTTACAGAAGCAGTGCCGGAGGCCGTGATCATGATGATCAGCGGCAACCACGACAGTGCTCCCAGGGTAAACTGTTTCCGTTCTGTATTGTCCAAACAGAACCTCTATATGGTAGGACAGCCTCCACGCAAAGAAGATGAATATATAGAAAAAGTTACTTTGCAGGATAAATATGGAAATGTGAATTTTTGTCTTCTGCCCTTTGTGAAACCTTCCATGGTGAAGAACATAGTTGGTACAGATGAGAATGGAAACAATCTGTCTTACAATGAAACTGTCCGTAAACTACTACAAAGAGAAAACATAAATATAGAGGAAAGAAATGTACTGGTAAGCCATCAATTCTATCTTCCCACAGGCAAAAAAGCAGAGGAAATAGAGCGAATGGAATCGGAAATACGGACAGTAGGAAACATAGATGAAGTATCGGCAGAGGTGCTGGAAATCTTTGATTATGCAGCACTTGGACATATTCATAAACCAATGAAAGTGGGAAGCGAGACTCTGCGGTACTGCGGAACACCACTGGCATGTTCTGCCAGTGAAGCAGGTCAGGAAAAAGGGATCATTGTAGTAGAAATGGGAGAGAAGGGAAGCACAGAAACCAGGGTGCTTCCTCTTATTCCTCTTCATCAGGTAAGGGTAATAAAAGGGACACTGGAAGAGATCCTGAAAGAAGCCTGTGGAGATTATGTAACAGTGATCCTCACAGATAAAGCAGACCTGGATGTGATCGACATGCAGGAAAGAATCCGGCTGGCATTCCCCAATCTTCTGGAGATTCGGAGAGAAAATCAGCGAAAAGCAGATTACACCAGAACCCTGAAGTCAGAGACATTAATGAATCCCTATGAGCTTTGCTGTTCCTTCCTGAAGGATCTGGATGAACAGGAAAAAGAGATTCTGAAAGATGTTCTTCATACAGTGCAGGGGGTGAAGTAGGATGAAACCATTAAAATTAAAAATGCAGGCCTTCGGCTCCTATGGAAAAGAAACGTTGATCGACTTTGAAAAAGTAAATCAGAATCTTTTTCTGATCACCGGAGACACCGGAGCAGGCAAAACTACAATCTTTGATGCCATTGTTTTTGCGCTGTATGGAGAAGCCAGTTCATCTTCAAACAAAAAAGAAGGAGTGGTGCTTCAGAGCCAGTATGTGGAATATGAATGTGAACCATTTGTGGAACTGACCTTCACAGACAATGGAGAAATCTATACAGTCCGGCGTGTTCCGAGACATTTAAAGACCATTACAAGAGGAACCAGTAAAGGAAGACAAAGAGAGACAACAGGTTCTGTAAGTCTGATCATGCCGGACGGAACAGAATATCCTTCCAAAGAAACAGACCGTAAATTACAGGAGATCACAGGACTTACCAAGGGTCAGTTTATGCAGGTGGCAATGATCGCCCAGGGTGAGTTTATGGATCTCCTTCGGGCAAAATCTGATGACAAAAAAGTCATCTTCCGAAAGCTGTTTAATACAGAAATGTATCAAAAAATTGTAGAAGAACTGGGACAACGTAAAAAAGCCAAAGAAAAAGATATTGCCATTATTAAAACAGAATGCCGTACGGAAGCTGCCAGAGTCAGAATCCTTCCGGAGTATGAACATGCACAAAACTTTCAGGCACAGAAAGATCTTCTTATGGATGGGCAGACAGCAGAGATTGGAGAGTTTTTGGAAGAACTGAGAGAGTTTTGCAGTTGGCTGAAAGCAAAAACCCGGCAGGCAGAAAAAGACTATCAGGAAGCTGGAGAGATACGAGATAAACGAAAAGAAATATTGACAAAAACAGAAAGTTGTGCAGTAAGTTTCAGAGATGCGGAGAAAAATTTTCAGAGTCTGAAAGCAGATTTGGAACAGATAAAAAAAGAACTTCCAGGTCTTCAGGCAGCATCCGAAGAAGCCGCTGCAAAAGAGAAAGAATCCAGAAAACTGCTGGATCAGCAGCTGGAAAACTTCAGCAGTATTCAACAGAAAGTACAGAAAGCACTGGAAATTTTTGAAAGGCTGAAAGAACTACAGAAAGCAGTAAATAATGGAAAAACAGCCAGCAAAAATGCTGAAGCAAAACGAAAAAAAGCAGAAGAACAGTTACAGGTTTTTGAACAGCAGGAGAAAGGCTGGAGACAGAGAAGAGAAGAACTGTCAGACACCGAATCCAGGATTCAGAACTGGAAAACAGAAGCCGGAAATGCAAAAGCAGCAGGAGAACAGGCAGGTGAATTACAGAGTCAGAAAGACCAGCTGGAAGAATTGATAAAACAGGGAAGTGAAGCAAAAAAAGTTTATATAAATGCACAGGAAAAGTACCAGAAAGAAAGAGAAAAATATGAGCATCTCCGACAGGAATTCCTCAATGCACAGGCAGGAATCCTGGCAAGAGATCTGAAACCGGGAATTCCCTGTCCTGTATGTGGATCATTGGAACATCCTCATCCCAATGTCAACAGTAAGGATGGGGGACATGTGGATATCTCTCAGGAATTACTGGAAAAATTAAGTGCCCATGTGGATAAGCTCAGTGAAAATCAGCAGAAGGCAGCAGAGAAAGCCAAATCTGTTCAGACGGAATTTTCGGTGAAAGAGGAAACATGGAGAAAATCATTTCATAAATTATGTCTTTTTGTAGCAGAAATATATCCGGAAGCAGTGAACTGCCAGAGTCTGGATGAAATAAAAATCCCCCTGAAAAAATGGGAAAAAAACCTTCTGGAAGAAAGAGAAAAAATTCAGAAAGATTATACAGAATTAAAGAAAATCCAGAAGGATTTGAAAGAGGCTGAAAGCAAAAAAGAACTGTTGAAAAAGCAGTTGGAGTCATGCAGAGAAGAAGAAACAGCAACTGTAAAAAATCTTACCACTGCAGAAACTGCCCTTCGGAATTTCAGGGAGTCTTCTGAATACGCAACAGAAAAGGAAGCAACAGATACTTTACAAAAAGCGAAAGAACATAAAAAACAGCAGGAGGTTTTGTACCAAAAAGATTCAGATGCAGCAGTTAAAACAAGAACAGCCCGGGAGCAGGCAGAAATTCTGGAAGAACGATATGAGAAAGAGCTCCCGGAGAAAGAGCAGCTGTGGAAGAAACGGAAAGAAGAGTATGAAACTTTGCTGGATCAGGTTTCCGGTTCTTATAACAGAGAGGAAATCCGCGAACAGCAGAGAGCGGCGGTAGTAAATGCTGAACAGAAACTGAAAGAAGCAGGGGAGGTTCGTGATCGATACCGAAATGCACTAAGAGATGATCAGGAAGTTTATGATTCTTTAAGTACAAAAAGGGAAAATAGACAGAAGATAATTGAAGAACATACAAGACTAAATACATTATATAATCTTACAGCAGGAAACGTCAGTGGTGCCCGGATGGATCTGGAAACCTATGTACAGCGCTACTATCTGGAACGAGTACTCTATGCCGCCAATCGAAGATTCCAGGAAATGTCAGCAGGGCAGTTTGAACTTCGGATGTATGATTTGGAGAAAGCAGGAGAAGGACGAAACAAGGGCCTTGATCTGATGGTCTACTCCACAGTAACAGGGAAAGAAAGAGAAGTAAGGACCCTCTCAGGAGGAGAGTCCTTTATGGCAGCCTTATCTCTGGCACTGGGAATGGCAGACCAGATCCAGGAAAGTTCTGCAGCTGTAAATCTGGACATGATGTTCATTGATGAAGGCTTCGGTTCTCTGGATGAACACTCCCGTAACCAGGCAGTGAGAGTCCTTCTGGAAATGGCAGAAGGATCCAGACTGATCGGCATTATTTCCCATGTGACAGAATTGAAACAGGAAATAGAAGATCAGCTTCTGGTTACAAAAAATGAAGAAGGAAGCCATGTAAAATGGCAGATAAGCTGAGGAAAAATGAGTAACGAAGTATTAGAGAAACTTGCACAGCTTCTGGAACAAGATCAGTTTGAACTGATTTTTACAGAGCAGGATATCAGACTGGTGTATCTGATGAATGATGCAGTAGAAAGCTTCCTTGTGTTCCAGAATGCCCGAATGACAGGGGAATACAAAGACGATTATGAGGGGGAGTTGGATGCGACATTGGAAAAACAGGGACAGAAATATGTACTGATCGTCCATCAGGGAGATACAGTAGTTACCTTGTTTTTTGAGAATCTGATCCAGGAAAACCACTTCTATGAATATGGAACCATTGCACATTTCTGGGTGAAAAAATATGAATACTTGAGACAACTGGAATATCGTCTTGCTATTCTCCGGGACAAATATGACTATCTGGGAGAAAAATCCTGTAACGAAAAAGAAAAACAACTGGCTCAGCTGGTGGATTTTCCACCATTAAATTACTGTTGTTATCCGGCAGTGCCGGCGAAATATATTGTTCCAAGAGAGAATCCGTGGGAACCATCAGAAGATGCACTGATGGTGATGGAAGAACTGGCCGAAAGAGCTGGTGACAGATTCCTGAAAATAGTTCTGAAATTATATAGGAAATACCCAATACCTTTTCTGGCAAAAAGAATCGGAAATATGTTTCACAGGAACCGCCACAGCAAGGTTGTAGATCTGATAGACAGAGAGATTCAGGAGGCTTCAAAAAAATATCCCTGCCGGTATTTTGGCAGGGATATAGAGCTCAAAGTGCACCAGATTATGAATGCTGTCAAAGAACGTCAAAATCAATTAAAAGAAAAAGGACAACAGTCGGTTATCTTAAGAGAAGAACCATTTACAACTGCACAGGATTCCATAGCCTATAAGATCTATCTTATGATCTGGAAACAGGGAATCCTGAACAGAAAGGTTGTTATTGAGGAGTATCCTGTTTCATTATAAGCAGTTCCCTTCTGGTGAAATAGATGGTCAGTACCAATGCTGCAGCATCCGCAATAGGACCTGCATACATAACACCGTCAATTCCCATAAGAAGTGGGAAAATCACTACCAGAGGCAGCAGGAAAATTACCTGTCTTGTAAGGGATACAATGACACCAAGTCTGGCTTTACCCATGGAAGTAAAGAATCCGGATGACATTGGTTGGATACCATTAACAAAAGTAAGCAGCATAAAAATTTTTAGATATCGTTCTGCAAACTGGAAATAAAGGTCGCTTCCGCTTCCGAAAGCTCCTACGATCTGGTGAGGGAAAAGCTGGAAACAAAGGAAGAAAATTACAGCAACAGTAGTACAGATGGTTGCAGAATACTTGTAAGTTTGTCGAACTCTATCGAATTTTTTTGCTCCGTAATTAAATCCCCAGATAGGCTGGGAACCCTGAGATACACCAATGCAGATGGACATAAATACCATATTAACCTTGGAGATGATACCTACACAGGCAATAGGAATGTCGCTTCCATAAACAGAGGCGGCTCCATAATGACGGAGTACATTGTTCATAACAATCTGTACTGCAGTAATGGCAAGCTGATTGATACAGGATGCAAGTCCCAGAGAACAGATCGCTTTCAGCAATGTAAGCTGTGGGCGAAACATATAAGGTTTCAGTTCCATTTTGCGGAACTTTGAAAAATAAATAACCACCAGTAAAGCGGATACCATCTGGCCTGTGACAGTAGCCCAGGCGCCACCTTTGATTCCCCACTTGAATCCAAAAATAAAAAGCGGGTCAAGAATGGTATTGATAATGGCTCCTGTAAGAGTACAGACCATAGAATAGGTAGGGCTTCGATCTGCCCGGATTATGTGATTGCCGCCAACGGACAGTACAAAGAAGGGAAGACCGATGGCAATGATTCCCACATAATCGGTAGCATATGGCATTACATCCGGTGTTCCACCAAAAAGGAGAAGCAGTGGATGAAGAAAAATAAGTGATATTGCTGCAATGGTTGTACCTGAAATAACCAGAACAGACAGTCCTGTGCCGGCGATCTCGCTGGCTTTTTTTTCATTACCGGCACCCATTTCCAGGTTATAATTGGAAGCACTGCCAATACCCAGAAGCAAAGCGGCAGCAGTGGAAACAGTAGTAACTGGAAAGGCAATATTGGTAGCTGCATTTCCAAGCATTCCTACGCCCTGACCGATAAAAATCTGGTCTACGATGTTGTAGAGGGCGTTTACCAGCATACTGATAATGGCTGGTATGGCAAATCTGGCGATCAGTCCTCCTACAGGTGCAGAACCCAGAGGATTAACTGCATGTGATGTGTTGTTTGTTGATTTCAAATCGAAGTCCTCTTTCTGTAGTATAGTGGTACAACAAGTATAGCACTATTTTGGACAGATGTCCTGTGGAAAAATATTCAAATTTTATGCAAACAGAAGAAAAAAATATAGACAAAACACCTGTGAAAATTTTGTGAAAAATTACAGGATTTTACTATGAAATTGCGTTGACAAATCAGGAACGAGAGGATTAAAATGGGAAAGTAGAGAAAATGATATATAAAATTTTATAATATTGCAGGTAATTAAAGGTATAGATGTGGCATAGTCACATCTGGAACATCCGGTGAGATTTCGGGACGGTTTTATCCCCGCTGTAATAGGTACGAAAGCTGTAGAGCATAAATGCTCAACCACTGGGTAATGCAGATTATCCGGGAAGGGCAGTGAGTAGGTCAGATCCTGAGTCAGAATACAGATATCTTAGAGAGTTTCAAAGATTCCAAAGGCATAAAATGGAAGTCTATTTTTTATGCTCTTTTTGGGAAAAAGTAATTAAAAAGAACATTATGGAGGCTTACATCAGCTCTGTAATAAATAAAAAATCCTAAGGAGGACAAAGTAGTATGAAGAAAAAATTAGTGGGTATCCTTATGGGCGTTGCAATGACAGCAACGACAATCGTTGCTCCAACAGCAATCTTTGCAGATGACATCGACATCGAAGATATTGCTGTAGAAACCGAGGAGGACGACGTAGCTGATGTGGAAGTCGAAGATGAAGCGGAACCTGCAGAAGAAGTAGCAGCAGAAGATGATTTTTCTGCAGAAGCTGATGATGCAGAATGTCTCTTTACAGATGCTGAGGATGCTGGGCTGACTGTTGAGGATTTAGAAAATCCTGTTAGTGCATCAGTAATTGCATCTGCGCAGAATGCTGATAACTCATATATTTATCATCCGACACCAACAACGGTTTTGAGTAACGCAGCTGAGCGGGCTGGATATACAGATTTAATAGGTGTATCAGAAGGCGTTTCTGTTTTAGATGTATTAGTTACTATGCATTCAAATCTTTACAGTGATTTTAATAAGGCAACTGCTGCTAATTATATTGAATTATTTTACCAGACAGAAAAAAAACCTGTAAATGGAGCATGGATTAATAAGATGTTTGGTCAGGAGTCAAGATATTCAGGTTGTTTTGCTGTAAATGGACTTACACCATATTACGATCCTAGTGAAATACCTATGATTGATGAATACAATTATAGTGGCAGATTTGCAAATGATACTGTTGTTAAAGATGATGATACAGTAGATTTCTTCTTCTGTCAGGATACAATGAGTTATTCAGATATGTATTCTTATTTTTCAAAAGGACAAACAGCATTTTGTGGTGAAATGGAAACAAATGCAGGTGAAAGCTGCACATTAAATCTTAAGTCTTTCTGTTATAAGATGTATGGCGCATCTATAGAAAGCTGGAGAAATACTTTTATACAGAATGCAGTAGATATGGAGTTCGGTATTTATATGCGTTCCGGTGATACAAAAGCAGATGCAGCAGCAGATGCAGTGGACTCATTTGCACTTACACCAATTGATGGTGGTGTTAGCGAAAATGGACAGATAAGTTTCACTGCTCCTGCTGACCCTGGAACATATCTTGTAATAGCTACTCCTTCGGATTCAAGTGGATTAAGATATACAAGTGCTCATTTTGAACTGGTAGTTAAGTAGGTGATTTGCTATGAAAAAAAGGTTATTAAATTCCATATTGGCTGCAATGCTTGTTGTATCTATGATTCCTTCCCAATCTGTGTTTGCATCTGTGGAAAACGATATAAATATAGAAACAGAAAATGAGATCTCTGATGAAACAGAGATAAATATGGAAAATGATAACTCTACAGAGACGGATTCTTTCGAGGATCCGTCTGTAGATGTTATGGAAGAGGAAGAACAATTTGACAATGATAATTCTGAAATTTCCCTGGAAGAAGATTTCAGTGATTTTGAAAATATGACAGAGGATGCAGGAGACGGTGAAACAGAGGATGTCTATACTGTAGTAAAATACCTGCTTATGTCAGCACCATCTGTAAATAGTCAAAAAGATGGAACAGTGCTCAGAGGTGAAGACAATACAATAAACGTTTCCTTTATACCTGTTATCAATAAAAATGGTGTCAAGGTTGCTGATCTCAGAAAAGAAGATAAGATTGTCTGTTATGCTGCTGCATATATTGGAAACGAGCAGGTTACAGAACCTATAACATTAACCAAGACAACGGCAACAATGGTAAAAGGAACTTTTACGGTTACAAAGGAATTATTAGAAAAATATCCCGATGCTGATAAAATGGAAGTGCGGATGTGGACCAGTGTTGATCCGAATAATCAGGGAACCCCTAAAAAACCTTTGGCAATCAAAGACCCCAAACCTCCGGTTACTGAAAATCCGGAAATTACGGAATGCTCTTTTCAGGAGGGTGCCCTGATTTATCCGGTATATCGTGGTGTAGAAAATAGGATGAATGTATACGTACGGTTAAAATCGGAGCCTGTAAAAGGAAAAGAACCTCATGTTGATGTCTATGTAAATGGGGAAAAAGTTTTTTCTGCACTGGAAACTAAAAATAAAAATGGATATTTATATGTAGCGGAAGCCATTATCACTCCTGAAATGACCAGATTTGTTCCTGAAGGTGCTAAGATCACTGCAAAAGCAGGATTTGGTGCTGATATGGAAGATGTGTCTGAAGACCTGACAGCTTCAGTGGACATTCCTGGTGTACCTGACCAGGAAGGAGCAAGAGTTTCTAATGTACGGGTTTATACTGACAGTGAACAAACAGAGAGACTGACTATGGTCAGAGGAAGTAAGGATTATTCAGTTAATGTAACAGGCACTTTGTCAGATACATCTGATACAGAAACACCAGATGTGTATGCAGCACTTTATGTTAATGGAAAAGTTTATGGTACTCCACAAAAGATGACTGTAAGTGAAGATAAGGGGTCTTTTAGTGGACAGATGCAGATCCACATGCCTGATGATACACCTGATTATTACAGACAGTTTGAATTTGACTATTCAAGCACTCCGGTAGTTCTCAGGGTGGGTATCGGCACGGAAATAAAGAATAATTACCCCTATTATATGGATTCCTTTCAAAGTGTAAAAAAGATCAAGATAATAGGAGATCTCGAGCTATTAGATGAGGCACAGGAAGATCCTGCATATTTTATTCCCCGAGACGGCAATTGGGCACGATATTTGGTGATCAATACTGAAGGAGAGGGCAAGTATGATATGACCTGCTGGAAATTATATCTTGGTGATAAAAGATATGGTCCGAATATCGTTTTGAATGATTATTTTAATTCTACCGGCGCTGATAATAAAAAACTTCTTAAGGAATATGACGGAAAATATATGACCGCAATATTGGGCATAAAATATAATAGTACTAGCAGTGATGAATTTGAACCGTTACGTACTTATGAGATTCCTTTGGTAGGATTAAGTGCTGGAGAGGAAGAAACTGCAAATACAGTTGCAGATCAGTTAAAGGATCTCCCGGCTGTGGACAAGATCACACTGGAAGATAAAGAGAGTGTAAAGGCAGCCCGTGATGCTTATGATGCACTGAATGAGGATCAGAAGAAACTGGTTCCGGAAGAGCAGGTAAAAGCACTTACAGAAGCAGAAGCAAAGATTGCAGAACTTCAGAAAGTAGCTGACAAGAAAGCTGCTGATGAGAAAGCAGCCAAAACAGTGACAGATAAGATTGCAGTCCTTCCTGCAGTAAAAGATCTGAAACTGACAGATGCTTCCAAAGTAAAAGCAGCTCGTGATGCTTACAACAAGCTGAGTGCAGATCAGAAGAAACTGGTTACAGCTGCACAGCTGAAAGTGCTTACTGATGCAGAGGCAAGGATCACACAGCTTCAGAAGGCAGCACAGGTGAAACCAAAGATCACCCTGAATGTAACTTCTCTTCCAATTCAGGTGAAGAAGTCTACCACAGGTGTCCGTATCAAGACAACTGCGATCAAGGGCGATAAGATCAAATCTGCAAAGAGCAGCAATTCTAAGGTGGCAAAGGTATCTGTCAAAAACGGAAAACTTACCATCAAAGGTCTGAAAGTAGGAAAAGCTACTGTAACAGTAACATCCACAAAAGGTGCAAAGGCGACTGTTAAGATCACAGTCCAGAAAAAGAAAGTTGCAACAAAGAAACTGAGTGCAACAGTTTCTAAGAAACAGACACTGAAAAAAGGCAAAAAAGTTACACTGAAAGTTGCAAAGACACCATTTACCGCACAGGATACTGTGAAATGGACTTCTTCTAACAAGAAGGTTGCTACAGTTACCTCCAAAGGTGTGGTGAAAGGCTTGAAGAAAGGCACAGCTACTATTACTGCAAAAGCAGGTAAGAAAGTTGTGAAATTCAAAGTTACGGTGAAATAATGAAAAACAGATTAAAGAGACTTACAGGTATTATTGGGGCACTGCTGATCGCAGTGTCCCCCTGTGGTTCACAGACTATGGCGTATGCCAGTGAACCGGCAGAGACAGAAGCTGCCTTTTATGATGATGGGGCAGACTTTGAGATCCAGGAAGACACGGATGAGCAGGTACAGGATCAGGAAGACCTGGATATTACAGAAGAGGAAGAAGATCCGGATACAGCAGACATCCAGATAGAAGCGGAAGCAGAGGATACAGACAACGAAGAGCCTGAACTGACATCAGATGAGGCACTTTTCTCAGATTCCCCGGTGGAAGAGGAACTTTTTACAGATGCAGCCGGTGAAGAAGCAGACTCTTATCTGGGAGTTCGTACACAGTCGGTTATTTATGATGATTTTGAGGAAGATATCTGGCTGCAGTTCCAGCAGCGGGAACTGCAGGTAGGAGAACAAACAGATATCTATCCGAGAAGAGTTCCGCAGGCAGAAGTAGATATGGTCAATAATGATGTGGAACGCCCGGAATTTAACTTTAAGGTCATCAGGGGTCAGGATGTGATCTCCCTTGATACTACGAAATCAAAAGAAAAAGCAGTTGCAACGGCACTGAAACCTGGAACTGCTGTGATCCAGGTAAACTATGATGCTTTTACTCATGCAGAAGGAACTTATTTCCCTGCCTGCAGTGTGGTAAATACCGGTTATGCAGTGATCACTGTAGGCGAGACAGGAACTGCCTCTATCACATGCAGTGACAACCTGGAAAACTGGCGCCATTATGACACTATCTATTACCTGGAGGGACAGGATACCGTTCCATTTACCTTTACTGCAACAGCTGCAGGAGCTGCAAACCTGAAGGTGACCTGCAATGGTCTGGAAGTAAAACCGAACAGTGATGGCAGTTATACAGCGGCGTTGGAGAACCGCAGCAACATCATTGGTGTTGTGGCTACAGATGGGTCAGGGAATACCCGTTCCCTGTATCGTGTGGTGGATGCACGTGCAATAAGGATTAATATAAAGAACACAAAAGATAATTCTTCAGAATTTCATGTGGGCGATACAGCTGAAGTGAGTTTTACCGGAATAACCATGCCCGTATACAAGCTGGCTACTATTTATAATCCCTGTTTTGGATCTGATTATCCTGAATATGGATCTCAATATGGAGAATGGTCTTCTTATGTAAGTTATAAAAATTCGATTTTAGGAAGTTATAAAGGAAAATGTGGACAGTGGAATCTTGCCACGCAAAATTCTTTTCAGGTAACTTTTTCACAGGCAGGAAAGTACAGGTTTAATAGTGATGGAATCTATTGCTGCTGGTGGGGACATCGACTGAATTATGACCTGAAACATGAAGGTAAAGGTCCTTCTTGGTTTATTGCACCACATTATTGGGATGTGTTTTCAAGCATGCCTTCGTTCAGTATAACCGTAGATTCCGGTGATGAGATCCTGAATCCGGTTATTGACAAGCTGGAATCTTTGCCAGATGTTAATGGTTTGACCCTGGCTGATGAAGCAGCAGTAAAGGAAGCAAGGGAAGCCTACAATGCACTGAATGACACCCAGAAGGCACTGGTAAACAGTGAGGATCTGGCACGTCTGACTGATGCAGAAGCAAGGCTGGCACAGCTTCATACAGATGCAGAGAAAGCAGCTGAAGTAGAAAAGATTCTTGGAAACCTGAAAGGGGCTTCTTCCCTGACACTGGCTGATGAAGCGTCAGTAAAAGCAGCCCGGAAAGCCTATGACGGTCTGAGTGCAGACCAGAAAAAGCTGATCCCGGCTGAGAAGCTGAAAGCACTTACCGCTGCGGAAGCAAAGATCGAACAGCTTAAGAAAGTGACACCGACACCGACGAAGAAACCGGAGCCGAAACCTTCTATCCGGCTGAATTATACCAGTATCCCTCTGCAGGTGAAACAGTCTACTACAGCTGTAAAGATCAGTAAATCTGCAATAAAGGGAGATAAGATCAGATCTGCGAAGAGCAGCAATTCTAAAGTGGCAAAGGTATCTGTCAAAAATGGAAAACTTACCATTAAAGGAATGAAGGCAGGTAAGGCTACGGTTACAGTGACTTCTGCAAAGGGTGCAAAAGCCACAGTGAAGGTCACTGTCCAGAAAAAGAAAGTGGCACTGAAAAAGCTGCAGGCACTTACCAGCCGCAAGGTGACTGTGAAGAAAGGCAAGAAGACCACACTGAAAGTGGCAAACAGCCCGATCACAGCAAAAGTGTCTGTGAAATGGAAAACTTCCAATAAGAAAGTAGCCTCCGTTACTTCCAAAGGCGTGGTAAAAGGTCTGAAAAAAGGAAGTGCTACCATCACCGCTTATTCGGGCAAGGTAAAAGTGACATTCAAAGTAATAGTAAAATAAGTTCAAAAAGAAAGTTCCTGTGTGAGGTTCCGGCAAGGGGCACATATGGGAACTTTTTTAAGGAGGGAAGAAATTGAAGGAAAGAAGTTTTTTACGCAGGTTCCGTAAGTACTGCCTCCTGTTGTGTGCAGTCCTTATAGGAATTTTGTGTCTTTCCGGGAATGCCTGGGCTATGACAGGATTTTCCGGACAGAAAAGTGCTTACAATGAATCTGGTCAGAGCCAGGTAACCGTAACGGTGACGCTCTCCAATGATGGTATCCCTATTGAGGGAGCTGACGGAACTGCCTTATCCCATCTGAAGGTGACAGTGCCTTATTTTGACCTGGGGTTGTACGGACTTAAAGAGTATTACCGTTATCCTACAAACAGTGTCTGTGATTACCTGGAAGAGCAGGGAGTGGTAAAACGTCCTACCGTACTTCACCTGTACATCTATCTGATGGAACGGTATTATCTGGGTTATCCAGCAGAAAAATGTGGCACAGGTGCCGGTAAAGAAGCTATCCTTAACAATGAACAGTTTGATGCTGTTTCTTATATGACAGGTGGACAGGCATACCTTACTTACAATGCAGGCACTGGAAAAGGCAACCGCCTCCTGAAACCAACCGGCAGTGCCACACATCTTTACATGCAGAATTTCTGGGGACATGATGAAAACCTGATGTATTATGTAAATCATGAATATCCCCTTATGTGGAGTGGTTTTGGCTCCACCGCAGATTATATCCTTCTGGAAGATGGGGATGTTGTTGATGTAGGGATGTTTACAGACCGGAGTTTCTGGACAAGGGGAGCATTCACTTCCTTCAGCCAGGACGATTACAACCTGTCAAAAGGAAACACTTTAAAGACGAAAGTATATTCCCAGAAAACCGTTATGTCTTCTGATAACAGTGTGCCGGACCCTGTAGCCATCCAAAACATGGATGTAGTCCTTTATGACGGGAACTGGAATCAGGTAGAGAAGCTGGACTATGATTCCGATGGTTATGTTTCCTGTACGTTTGATAAGGCAGGAACTTATTACCTTCTTGCTACAGAAAAAAATAATGCAGGAAAAGACGGGGCAGCTTTTTCCCCGGCAACTGCGATGATCACTGTCAGTGAGAGTAGTACACCGGTAGCAGTAAGCTCTATTGAAATTTCGGCAGAAAGCAATAAAACAGAGTTAAATGTAGGTGAGAGTATCCAGCTGAAAGCAGAGGTTCTTCCGGTTTCAGCAGCACAGAAGTCCATCCGCTGGAGAGTGGACGGTTCCGCAGCTTATATGGACTATCAGGGAAGACTCCATGCCAATGAGTATATTTCAAAAGATGAGCTTGTGACAGTGACTGCATTTTCAAGGGAGAACCGTTTTGTCCAGGATTCCATACAGTTCCTGATCAAGGCAGACCGGGAGGCTGTAGCGAAGGTGAAACAGGTGGAAGATCTTATTGATGCCATCGGTTCTTCGGACAAAGATGTGGTCTATACGGAAGAATGCCACAAGAAGATTCTGGCAGCAAGAAAGGCTTACGATGCCCTTGAAAAAGGTTCTGTGGCATACCGGAATGTTGATGCCCAGAAGGTAGACTATCTGGAATATGCAGAAGAGCGTTACAGTGAACTGGAGAAAAAGGCACCGAAGCCGACTGCCACACCAACACCGAGGCCAACCGCTACGCCAACACCTGCGGCAGGAGTGAAACAGTCAGCTGTCTCCGCATCTGCCATCAAGATTTCCTGGAAGCGGGAAGCTTCTGTATCCGGATACCGGATCTCCATTCAGGGAGGCAAGTTTAAGAAGAATACAAAGGTCGCTGATGTGAGCAGTAAGACCACTTCCTATACCATCAAGAAAGTCGGCAAACAGAAGCTGACAGCAGGAACTGCTTATAAGATCACAGTTACTTCTTTATATAAGAAGGGGAAAAAGACAGTGACCGGACGCCAGCAGGTTCTGAAAAATGCGTATACCCTGCCATCTACACCAAAGGCTACTTCCGTAAAGAAAGGAAAAGCAAGATGCCTGAAAGTATACTGGAAGAAAGTTTCCGGTGTCAGGGGATATGAAGTCCAGATGAGCACCAGTAAAAAATCCGGTTACAAGACTATAAAGGTGGTCAATGCAAAGACTTCTGCATATACGGTATCAAAACTTAAGAAGAACAAAGGATACTATTTCCGCATCCGGTCCTTTAAAGTGATCGGCGGAAAGAAGGTCTACAGTTCCTGGTCCAATATTGTGGCAGGGAAGAGCAGGTAACAGGGGATCTATGATTGTAATAGTGTCTGCCTGAAATTTCTGTGGAAAAATTTTTTGATTGAGAATATTGGTGCTTTTGTGTATAATAGAAAATTAGGACTATACAGATTAAAAGAATGAAGGTAGACACTATGAAATTTTATCAGTTAAAGATAGCAAGAAAAGGAACGAAACCTCCTGTATGGAGGCGATGTCTGGTGCCGGCGGACATTACTTTTGACAGACTGGCAGATATTCTGGAGAATATTCTTCAGTATGAGACTTCTGATCTGTATGAATTTGAATTTTTCCAGAAAAAAGTTCAGGTAAGAAAAACTGCAGCAGAAGAGAAATCCAGATTTGAAGTGATTACTGCAGAAACAGAGATCAACAGCTGGATGGAAAGCGAAAAGTGGTTTACTTTTCGTGTAAATGATCCGGACAGAGAACTGCCCCAGTACAGAGCAGATATTGAAGAGGTGATTGCCAATACAGAAATCGGCAAAGGAGAAAACAAGTTCCCTCTGCTGTGGCCCATGATCATTAAGAGCAGCGAACCGGATGACGACGAATTCTGGTCAGATCCAAAAGAAGTAAATACCAGACTTGGTCAGAAGTTTATGATGAGCGTAGAGACGGCTGCCAATGCCCTTGGTGTGACCAGAGATCCTAAGGTAAAGGATTACCTGGCTGCTTTTTCCAGAGAGGAACTGGATAATCAGGCAAAAGAACTGGAAATATCCGGAGAAGGTCTGACGACAGAAGAACTGGCAGAAAAGATTGCAGAAAAGATTCTTACACCGGAAGTTATGGAAGAGAAACTTCTTCTTGTGGACGATCACCAGATAGAAGTTTTTGAAGAAGCAATGAGTAAGAAGTGCTTTGTTCCCACAGAAACAGAGTGGACAGCTCTGGACTGGGCAGGAGCAGCAGGATATTTTGTTGCATACAGCGATGACAAGGGAGAGGTTCCCAGAGAAGTAGTGGATGTATATGCAAAGGTTAATACACCGGAATTCCAGGATCGTCGCAGAAAGATCGGATGGATGCTGGATTGTGAATCTTTCCTTGGATTTGTTTATGCGGTGGCACCGGTGAAACTTATGCATCAGATCTACAGCAGCCGTCAGGGATTTGAAGTAGATATGGATGAATTCCTTGAGATTTTTAACAGCATTGATGAGGAAGTAAATATCTGTATCATCAGAGATGACAAGATGCTTTACAAAGCAGTTCTGGAAAATAATCTTTACAGAGAAATTGAACGTGTACAGTATGGCAATGAATTCTATATTCCTTCACCAGAAGAAGTACAGGATTATGTGACCAATGGTTATCCTTCCAGAGAACCGGCTTATCATGCTGTTTTCAAGTTTATGACTGAGGAAATGCATAATACAAAAGAACGGGCAGATTATCTCCTTTACATTATTTATAAGGAATTTTCCATGAATGGAATGCTGTCCGATATTATGGATATTTTCAAAAAAGAAAATGTAGTGTTTGAGTCAGATGATCAGATGAAGAAATTCACTTCACTTCTGGTAGATGCCAACAATAATACCAGAATGCTGGATTTCAGAGGTCACACACCAAAGGAAAAAGGTCATGTGGCAGTTCCGATGCAGCCGAAGAACACCCCTGTAACCGCACCAAAGAAGATTTACCCGAATGATCCATGTCCATGTGGCAGCGGCAAGAAATACAAGAAGTGCTGTGGAAGAAACAAATAAGCTACAGAACAACAGCGGCAGGGAAACCTACCGCTGTAATATTCCTGAAATTATTATAGCTTTTCCAGATATTTTATTCTGTCTTCTTTCGGAATTTTTAATGCATCCATAGCCTGCTCTACGGTCCAGCTCATTGTAACCATAAGAGTCTGTATAGAGGATAAGATTCCCTTTTGAATTCCTTTCTGGATGCCTTTTTGCATTCCCTTCTGGATTCCCCTTGCTTCTACACCTTTGCTGAGATTACACATTTCAGACACCTCCTCGTCAAGTTTCTTTGTCATTTCTATTCCGTATTCTTCCTGAAGGATTTTCTTTTTTTCCTCTGCGTTCCTATCAGAGGATAACAGTACTTCAAGTAATCGCAGAATTCCTGATGCTTTTTCATCATCTTTCACTCCAAGACATAACATAACCGCTGTCATAAGGTCATAGTTTTCTTTTTTCTCTTTTACATTGCCAATAACATTTTCTTCCTGTATAGAGTAACAGTTAATTGTATTTCTTCTGTATTTCGGTGGGTCCATACAGATAAATATACTATATACTTTTTTAATTTGCTCGTAATGGGAATTTTCAAATTCTGTACCATGCTGAGACGATATCAGTCTGCTGCAATAGTATATATTCCTTTTTACAACAGGATAACCGGGATAAAAATCGTTTTGTGCTTCCACATTGATAATCAGTCTTATTCGTTCTCCGGATACAGGTGCAAGTGCATAAAATCGTATATCATAAGTTACGGTCCCCTCGTTAATACTGGCATCTTCTGTATTCATTCCCTGAATCCTGGATGAATTTTTTTGTTCATCCTGATGTACCGCAATATCAGATATCTGTGGTTCTCCTTCTATATAATTTGCAGCAATTTCATCAACAGAACATGTTTTATATTCTGGCAGACAGCTTTTCATAATCCATGCCAGAATATTCTTATCAGATAATATTCTCTTACATGCATTATCATATGCTGCATTTACTCCGGCAACAGAAATTGTTTTTGCCAAAGTAGTTTCTGTTTCTTTCATGTATATGTACCTTACGCTCTCCACCGCCCGATACGTTCTATACATATGATATCATATTTTTTACATTGTTCCAAGAAATTTCGTTCGACAAATTCTGCCATGTTTTTTGTATGTGCAAGTATCAAGAAAATATCAACAAAAATATTTACAATTAACAACAGCGGCAGGGAAACCTACCGCTGTAATATTCTCCAGAGAGTGGAACGGCTAATTCCCAGCCTTTCGGATGTTTTGGTTTTGTTCATGCCCTCCTGTTCCAGGACAATACGTGTAATATCATGATTGATCTCGTCCAGACTCTGGTTCAGATTCAGTATTTCATATCCGGGTTTCAGTTCATAAGAATGGTGAGGATTCTCCTGTTTCAGAGCCTGACGGACATCTTCTGTTTTGATGTAATAATCATCTGTAGAAACAATCAGCTGACGGATGATCCTTTTGAACTGCGACAGATTCTGACTCCAGTTAAACTGCTGCATCAGTTCCATGGACTCTGGTTCCAGTCCGACTACCTGTTTGCCAAATTCAATATTCGCCTGGCTGATATAAAGGGTGGCAATATTAGGCATATCCTGTATACGTTCTCGCAAAGGTGGAATACGGAGAACCAGACAGGAAAGATCATTCATAAAACTCTGGCAGACAGGGTCTTTCTCATTTCTGTTATTATCAACCGTAAAAGAAAAAATAAATCGGTTGCGTCTGCAAAAATCCCCTTGATTCATACAACTTAAAAATTTCTGCGCCAGTGTTGGCTCCAGAGCCTGCAGATTCTGGATAAAAATCGTAGTGTTAACATCATTGAAAGGAGAATTTACGTTATCAATCAGATAATTCCATTTTTTCTGATTGGTATTGGCACAGTCTATGATCACATAAGGACTTTTGCGGTATTCACTGTGGGAATAAAGAAAAGCAGCAGCTTTTGTTTTTCCTGTGCCAATCTCGCCCAGAATCATAACAGGCGCCAGAGTACCGGCAAATTGCTCCATAGTATTACGCATGTTACCAATCAGGTTGGCACTTCCGTAATAACCGGAGTTTTCAGAGTTGGTCTGGCTGTTGGTGTCATAATGAGATACACCGATGTCATCCACAAGGACAGGTGCATTCTGCATAAGAAGATAAATATAAACATAAGCAATACCGTTGATGGTGATATGCCGGGAATACATAGTGTAAACAAAACTTTCTACCTGATTTTCCAGACGGAAACGAGAATCTGCCAGGAAAGAAGAAAGATTTTGCTCTACCTGTGAAAAAAATTCTTCGGTAGCAGGGCTGCGTTCCATGCTGCTGAAATATAACTGCCCGTCTTTTGTATATATGAAGAGAGATTCCCGACTCTGGATCACAGCTGCCTTCAGAACCTGAGATTGCTGCCTGGTGATGGAAAAAATCTTGGAAAAACGGACCGCCTGATCAAGAGCAGCTTCCACGCTCTCTTTACCAGATGTAATAAGGATAAAATTCATTCCCAGCTCTCTTGCTATAGAGGTACCTACCATATCACAGAGAACCATTTCATATCCCTGATTTTTCAGCTGTTCCATCTGCTGATGAGGCTCTGAATTTTCATCAAGAGTGATGATCTCAATATCATATTGAAGAAGGTTGCACAGCATTTTGGCACAGTTGGTGATAGCCGGATAGCCGATAATGGCAAAACGGTTGGAATAGTTTTCTGCAAGTTTGATAGCCCGGAGGATATCATATACAGAAATTTCTATTTCTACTACTGGAATAGTGATGTTAGCAGATATCATCTTGGCAGTACCACCTCTGGAAATAATAATGTCGAAATCATCCAGATCGTAAGAACGAACGATTTCCAGTCCATTTGCAAGATCTCCGATTCTTATAGTCATTTCCAGATCATCCCGGTCGGAAATTGCTTCATTTATCATTTCTTTCAGCCCCTGATAAGGAGCAATCGTCAAAATTCTGGTTTTCATACATACCTCCCGAAACAAGAACATTTCATATTTAGATTGGGTTCATGAGTTTATCATACCATAACGATTCAAAATGGAACAGTAAAAATTTGAAAAATATTTAATAATACGTAATGTTTCACATTTAAACAAATAATAGAATGGAATAGGATTGCAAAGAAACAATACGGGTGATAATATAATGCCATCAGATGAAAATAAACGTGAATGTTTCAAAAAGAAACGACAAATAAGGAGGAAATTATGAAGGCAAAAAAAATCGTTACATTAATGGTAGCATCAGCAATGGTTTGTGGAATGTTTGGGGCAACAACAACAGTTCAGGCAGCAGCAGACGTAACATTGAAACTTGCACACGCAGATGCGGAAGGAAGTATTTTTGATCAGGGTGCAGTAGCATTTCAGGAAAAACTTCAGGAACTTTCTGATGGAACCATGGATGTGGAACTTTACCGTAACGGAACTCTTGGTTCACTTTCAGAAGTAGCAGAAGGTATTCAGATGGGAACTGTTGATGTTGCACCAATTGTAACAACAACACTTGCAAACTTCGCTCCTGAATTAAATGTATTTGATATGCCATATCTTATTGATGATTATCAGATGGCTTATGATGCTCTGGATGGTGATGTAGGAAAGAAATTTGCAGAGTCCCTGGAAGACAGCTCCTTTAAAGTAGAAGGATGGTGGTCAATGGGATTCAGAAATACTACAGCAAGTAAAGAAATCAAAAGCGTAGATGATTTCAAGGGACTTAAGATCCGCACACAGAGTTCAGATATTCAGATGGCTATTTTTGATGCACTTGGAGCAAGCCCGACGGCAATCAGTTTCAGCGAATTATATACAGCACTTCAGCAGAAAACAGTTGATGGACAGGAAAATCCATATGTAAACATTCTTCAGAGCAATATTTTTGAAGTAAATAAATATCTTATTGAAACAGAACATGTATTCCAGGTTGCTGCATTCCTGATTTCTCCGTCTACTTATGACAAACTTACAGATGAGCAGAAAGGCTGGGTTGATGAAGCATCTGCTTATGCAACAAAAGTAGAAAGAGAAGCGTGTGAAAAGGACAATGAAGCAGCAAAAGAAACTCTGATCAACGATAAAGGCATGACATTAGTTGAAATGGATAAAGACGAACTGAAGGAAGCTACTAAATCCGTATATGATGATTTCTCGGATTATGCAGATACAGTTGCTGAAATCCAGAATTATGCAAAATAATCTACGAAAGCAGTAACTGTCAGTGCCTTGTATTTAAAAACAGATACAGGGCACAGGCTTTCTGAAAAACATGGAAATAGAGGAGATGAGAAAATGACGAAAATAGCAAAGACCCTGGAAAGTATCAGCAATAAAATATTTATCGTTGAGAAATGGGTCCTGATGATTGCTGTTGTTGTTGTTACAGCAGTTAATTTTATCAATGTAGTAATGCGATATGTAATGAAGAGTAGTCTGGCTTACTGTGAAAACCTCAGCCTTGCATTGTTTATGCTCCTGATTCTCATCGGAGGAAACATTGCAGTAAAATCTGACTCAGAGATCAGAATTGATGTATGCAGATTTAAGGATGTCAGAAAGAGAAATACATTTAAATTAATTTCAGATGTCTGTAGCATTATCGCTCTTGTATGTCTTCTGATAGGTTCTGCAGCACTTGTAGCACATACAGCACAGCATAACCAGCAGGTAGCAACACTTTCACTTACATATCTGCAGTTATATAGCTTGTTGGTTATTGGTTCAGTTTTAATGTTATTTGATCATATAGTTATTTTGTTTAAACATCTGGCAGCAATCCAGACGGGAGTAGAGGAGGCGGAAGAAGAATGAATCCCATACTTGTATTGTTAATCGTATTTGTAGTTACTTTGATACTGGGAGTTCCATTCGCATGGTCCCTGCTTCTTGCCAGCGCAGCATCTATTTGTCTGATGGATGGACTTCCGTTAATGACAATTGCTTCTAAAATGTATAATGGCGGTTCAAAGTATACACTGCTGGCAATCTTCTTCTTTATGCTTGCAGGTGCGATTATGCAGCATGGTGGTATTTCCAGTCGAATGATCATGTTTGCAAAATCATGTGTAGGACATTTAAGAGGAGGACTTTCCATTGTAGTTCTTCTGGTATGTATGCTTTTTGCAGCACTTTCAGGATCATCTATCGCTACTACAGCTGCTATCGGAGCTATGCTTTATCCTGAACTGGTTAAAGAGAATTATCCTAAAGGATATGCGGCAGCACTTCCTGTAGCAGGTGGTACACTTGGAATCGTTATCCCTCCTAGTATTGTATTTGTAGTATATGGATCAACTACCGGAACTTCTGTATCAAAACTTCTGATGTCAGGTGTCATTCCGGGAATCATGGCAGGTGTGTTCATGTGTATCTACGCATATCTGTATGCACGTAAACATGATATTCCGAAATCAAATGAATTTTCATGGGCAAACGTAGGAAAAAGCCTGAAGGAAGCTATCTGGGCTATCCTGATGCCAGTTATTATTCTTGGTGGTATCTACACCGGTATCTTTACACCAACAGAATCTGCAGCAGTTGCAGTTGTATATGGTCTGATCGTTTCTATCTTTGTTTATAAAGAGATGTCTGTTGAGCGTATTAAACAGATTGTAATTGACAGTGTAAAGGGAACTGCAAACATCCTTCTGTTAATCATGGCAGCTACACTGTTTGGTTATGTACTGACTGTTTACAATGTACCGGCTCTGTTTACAACCCTGATGACTTCTATGATCCACAGTAAGATTACATTCCTTCTGTTCCTGAATGTTCTTCTTATCATCCTTGGTATGCTGATGGACTCCGGAGCTATTATCCTTATTGTTGCACCGCTGATTTATCCGATTGCTGTATCCTTTGGTATTGATCCGGTTCATTTAGGATGTATCATCGTATTCAACCTTGCAGTAGGACAGGCAACACCACCTTTTGGAAACTGTTTGTTTGCAGCAATTCCGGCAACAAAACAGGACGTTGTTACACTTGCCAAGAATGTATTACCATTTGTAGTCATTCTGTTTGCAACTGTATTTTTAGTATCTTATGTTCCGGCATTCTCAACATTCCTGCCGAACCTGATGAAAGGCTAAAATATGAAAAAAATAGATATGATCATTCGCAATGGACAGGTGTTTGATTCAGTCAATGCGAAATTTGAGAAAAAAGATATCGGTATTCACCAGGGCAGATTTATTGCCCTGGATGAAGAAAGCGAAGCGTCTAATGAAGTAGATGCGGAAGGCAATTATGTGGTTCCAGGACTGATTGATGAACATGCACATCTGAATTTGTACGGAACTATTATTGGAGCAAATGCGGATACTGTATGTATTCCTAATGGAATTACAACTGCCTGTGATGGTGGAACCTGCGGAGCTTCCAACTTTGAGCAGTTTTATATGTCTAATATTGTGAGATATGAGTCTGCTGTTTATTCTTATCTGAATGTTTCAACATTTGGAAACAAAAGTTTGTGTAAACATGAAGAGGATCATGATCCGGCAGATTTCCGAGAAGATCTTATAGATAGACTTTTTGAGAAATATTCACAGGTACTCAGGGGCTTAAAAGTTCGTATGTGCAAAGGCACTCTGGGAAATCATGGTATGAGTCCTTTATATGCAGGACTTGAGATGAGTGGCAGGCTTAAAGAAAAAGGCTTCCATTGTCCTGTTGCCATTCATTATGATGATCTTCCGGAAAATGTTACAGTTCATGAACTTTTCGGAGCAATGAGAAATGGCGATGTGATTGCACATGTATTTCAGACAAAAGCTGAAACCATTTTTGATGAAAATGGAAAGATTAAAAACTGTGTCTGGGAAGCAAAAAAACGTGGTGTGTATATGGACGACTGTCATGGGCGTGTACACTGGTCCTATCCGAATCTCCAGAATGCATTTTCTCAGGGATTTTATCCGGATATTATCAGTTCTGATCTGGTTCGTGTCAGTGAATACACAAGACCGGGATTTTCACTTTTGTATGCAATGTCAGTAAACAGTGCAGCAGGAATGCCTGTAGAAAAAATTCTTCAGAGTGTAACTTATACACCGGCAAAAGCACTTGGCATTGAGTCAAAAGCAGGCGAAATCCGGGAAGGAGCACCAGCAGATGTGGCAATTCTGGATATCAGAGATGTAAAGGACAAAACATTCACAGACAATTATGGAAACAGTGTCTCAGGTAATAAATTGTTTGTACCGCTTATGACTGTCAGAGCAGGTCGAACAGCTTATCGACAGATCTTTTTCTAAAAGTTTCAACGAGGAGGAAATGAAAAATGACTTACCAGGTAAAAATCCCATCCTGCTCTTACGGCGGAGAGGGAAGTATCGAAAAAATAAAAGAAATTATCGCAAAAGAAAAATCCCAGAAAGTAGTTGTTTTTTCCGATGAAGGAATCAAAGCAACCGGACTTCTGGATATCCTTACAAAACAGCTTGATGAAACAGGAGTACAGTATCATGTATTTACTGACTGTAAACCAGAGCCCTCCTACTTACAGGTTGAAGCTGTTGTCGATATGGTACAGGGTCAGGAATGTGACCTGATCATTGGACTTGGCGGAGGATCCGTTATGGATGCGGCAAAACTTGCCAGCGTTCTGAAAGGTGCACCCTACACAATCAAAGACCTTCTGAACGATCCAACACAGGCTGAAAAAAAGGTAAAAACTGTCATGATTCCAACCACCTGTGGAACCGGATCTGAAGCCACCTGCAATGCAATCGTAGCAATCCCGGAAGAAAAATCCAAAAAAGGTATTGTTAATGACAATATGATCCCGGACTATGTAATCCTGGACGCACAGATGATCGCAAAATTGCCAAAAGCAATCGTTGCAGCTACCGGTGTAGATGCACTGGCTCATGTAGTAGAGTGCTTTACATCTAAAAAAGCTACTCCGTTCAGTGACTGCTACGCTCTGGAAGGTGCCAAACTGATCTTTGCAAATATCAGGGAAGCATACAATAATCCAGACAACATGGATGCAAAAAATAAAATGCTCATCGGTGCATATTATGGAGGCATCGCTATTACAGGCAGTGGTACCACAGCAGTTCATGCACTGTCTTATCCTCTGGGTGGCAAATTCCATATTGCACATGGTGTTTCCAATGCTATTCTTTTTGCCCATGTAATGAAATTCAATAAGGATGCCTGCGCAGAACGTCTTGCAGTACTCTGTGACGCTATCAATCCTGCATATGCAGAGAAGACAGTAGAAGAAAAAGCAGATTATGTGATCGATCAGATTGCAGATATCGTAAAAGTTACCAATATTCCTACAGATCTGACTCAGTACGGAGTAACTATGGATGACCTGGATTTCCTTGTTACAGCAGGAAGCCAGCAGCAGAGACTTCTGGTAAACAATATGAAAGAACTGAGCCTGGATGACATCAGAAACATTTACCTGAAAGTGGTTAAATAACGAGGAGAATAATATGAAACCGATACTTGGAATTACAATGGGAGATCCTTCTGGAAATGGTCCGGAGATTTCTGTAAAGGCATTAATGAAACCGGAAACATATGAAGTCTGCAGACCGCTGATCGTAGGAGATGCCAAATGTATGGAAGCAGCGATTCCTACTGTAAAGGGAGCAGAAAATCTGAAAGTCAATGCGATCCATGATGTGAAAGATGCAAAATTTGAGTATGGAACTATTGATGTATACGACATGGATGTGGTAGATCTTTCCAAACGACTTTACAGAAAAGACAGAAAGAAACTTGCCGAAACCATGAATGCTGATGTTCTGGATGCTGCTTATAAAGAAAGTATGACTATGTGTGGTGAAGCGGCATTTCAGTATGTAAAAAAAGTTATTGAACTGGCCATGGCAGGAGAAGTGGACGCAACCGTTACCAACGCATTGAACAAAGATCACATCAATATGGCTGGTCATCACTATTCAGGACATACAGAAATCTATGCAGATTATACTCATACAGCCAAATATTCCATGATGCTTGCACATGAAGATCTCAGAGTTATCCATGTAAGCACCCATGTATCACTTCGTGAAGCCTGCGACAGATGTAAAAAGGACAGAGTCCTTGATGTTATCCGTATTGCAAACGAAGGCTGCAAGGCACTGGGAATCAAAGAGCCAAAGATTGGTGTGGCAGGTCTGAACCCGCACTGTGGTGAAAACGGAATGTTCGGAAGAGAAGAGATTGAAGAGATCCAGCCGGCCATCGACGAAGCTCTGGCAGAAGGGATCAATATTCCGGAAAAAGCACCTACACCGCCGGATACAGTATTCAGTAAAGCACTGGGCGGATGGTACGACATTGTTGTTGTAATGTATCACGATCAGGGACATATCCCGCTGAAAGTAAAAGGTTTTGTATATAATAAAGAACTGAAAAAATGGGATGCGGTAGCAGGAGTAAATGTAACTCTTGGACTGCCGATCATCAGAGCTTCTGTTGACCATGGAACCGGAGAGGGACATGCAGGTGACGGAAGTGCCAATGAACTTAGTCTTGTGAACGCAATGGATTATGCAATCCGTATGGCAAATGCCAAAGCAGAGAAGGAGGAAAACTAACAATGAGCAGACATGATATGATTAAAGGAATTATTCCACCAATTATTACACCAATGAATGAGGACGAGAGCTTTAATGAGGCAGAGTTCCGCAAACAGATCGAGAGACAGATTGAGGGCGGCGTACATGGTATTTTCTGCTATGGTACAAACGGAGAATGCTACGCACTGAATACTCAGGAAAAAGAAGAAATCCTGAAAGCTGCAGTGGATCAGATCAAAGGTCGTGTTCCGGTATATGCAGGAACCGGCTGCATCACAACAAAAGAAACAGTGGAGATGAGCAAACGGGCAGAGGCTCTGGGAGCAGATATCCTTTCTGTTATCACACCATATTTTGCAGCAGTATCTCAGGATGAATTATATGAGCATTATGTAACAGTAGCAGAAGCTGTAAAGATTCCGATCGTACTGTACAACATTCCTGCAAGAACAGGATGCTCCATTGCTCCGGAAACAGTAGCCAGACTGGCTGAGATCGACAATATCGTGGGTGCAAAAGATTCCTCAGGAAACTGGGATAATCTGAAAGCATATATCGAACTGACCAGAGATAAAGATTTTGCAGTAATCTCCGGTAACGATTCCCTGATTCTTTCTGCACTGAAAGAAGGCGGAGTTGGCGGTATTGCAGGATGCGCAAACGTATATCCTCACAACATGGTTGCAATTTATGAAAGATTCAAAGCAGGCGATCTGGAAGGTGCCCAGGCAGCGCAGGATGCAATCGCATCATTCCGGGCATGCTTCAAATACGGAAACCCGAATACAATCGTAAAAACTGCAGTTGGTCTTCTTGGATATCCTGTCGGAAAATGCAGAAAACCATTCTACAGCATGTCAGAAGAAGGAATCCAGGCATTAAAAGCAGTTCTTGAAGAGAATAAAAAGAATGGAATGAACTGATAAATGAAGTTATTAATGATTGCTGACGATTTTACAGGTGCGTTGGACGCAGGTGTACAGTTTGCCAAAAAAGGATTTTCCACAAAAGTAATGGTATATTCCAAAGATATGACTGTAAAAGCAGAAGACGCCGATGTTCTGGTAGTAGATGCGGAAACGCGGCATAAACAGCCGCTGGAAGCCTATCGTACCATATTGCAGATTGTAAAGCCGGCAGCTGAGAGTGGAGTTTCGTATTTTTTCAAAAAAACGGACTCAGCTCTTCGGGGAAACATTGGCGCAGAACTTACAGCTATGCTGGACGCTACTGGAAGAACATTGCTGAATTTTGTCCCTGCCTTTCCACAGATGAATAGAGTCACTGTCAAAGGAATCCATTTTATAGATGGAGTTCCGGTAGATGAAAGTGTTTTTGGTTCAGATCCTTTTGAACCGGTGACAACCTCAAATGTGGAAGAACTCATTCATCAGCAGTGCGAGATCAGTGTTCAGACCATACCGGCTGGAAATGCGCCAGGTGAGTGTCGGGAAAAAACAATCGCAGTTTATAATTGTTCATCAGACAGTGATTTGCATAAGACAGTAACTGCCCTGAAAGATGCAGGAAGTCTTGGTCTGATCGCCGGATGTGCGGGACTTGCAGAAATTCTGCCGGAAGTTCTTGGATGGCAGAAAAAAGAAATCAAAGAGCCTGTCCTTCCGGAAAAATTCCTGGTGGTCTGTGGAAGTGTGAATCCGATCACAGTGAAGCAGTTGGATTATGCGGAAAAAAATGGTTTTGTCCGTATAAGACTGACACCGGAACAAAAACTGAATAAAGAATATTTTTCCGGAAAAGACGGAAAAGAATGGCTGGATAAGTTCTGGGACATCTGTAGCAGAAATGCAAAAGTAATCATTGATACCAATGACCCGGAAGGTGATAATGAAACGGAACGTTACGCAGTGGAGTACAATATTTCCAGAAAAGAAGTCAGGGAGAGGATTCCGGCGGCTCTTGGAGAGATTATTGGAAATATGGTACAACGTGGACTTAACAGTTCCATGCTTATGACAGGAGGAGATACACTTCTCGGCTGTATGCACCATCTGGGAGACACAGAACTTACTCCTGTGGGAGAATATGAGATAGGTATCGTATTATCCCAACTGGTTTCGAATAATAACAAAACTCATGTATTTACCAAGTCAGGCGGGTTTGGTGAAGAAACACTTCTGACAGATATGGCAGCCAAGATATGCCATACAGCATGAGAAGGAGGCAAAAAATACTATGAAATATGTAATGACAGAAGCAGTTGTACAGGAAGGTATGGCACTTCTTGATCAGGAAGATACAGTTTATGTTGCCCATGACGCAAATCCTGCAAACTACACAGAAGAAATGAAAGATGCAGATGCACTTATCGTTCGTGCGGCACCGGCAAAAATTGTAAACCGTCAGGTAATGGAAGCTGCTCCGAATCTGAAGGTAATAGGAAGAACCGGTGTAGGCTATGACAGTGTGGATGTAGAAGCAGCTACTGAACTGGGAATTCCTGTTGTAATTACACCAGGTGCAAACAATCGTGCGGTTGCAGAACATTCGCTGACAATGATGCTGGCACTTTCCAAGAATCTGGTAGAAGCACAGGTGGAAACTGCAAAAGGCAACTGGGCGATCCGGGATGCACACAAGCAGTTTGAGCTTTATGGCAAAAAAGCCGGAATCATCGGTCTTGGAAGAATCGGACGAGATACAGCATCTCTGTGTACTGCTATTGGAATGAAGGTGGCAGGCTACGATCCCTTCCTTACAAAAGAGCAGATCGAAGAACTGGGATATGAATACTATGGAGATTATGAAGAACTGCTGAAAGACTGTGATGTAATTTCTATTCATGTACCTCTTACCAAAGACACTGAAAATATGATCGCAGCAAAACAGCTGAAAGAAATGAAAAACACAGCAATCATTGTCAACTGCTCCAGAGGCGGTATTGTAAATGAAGCTGATCTGATCGAGGCATTAAATAATGGGAAGATCGCAGGTGCAGGTCTGGATGTGTTTGTAGGAGAAGAACTTCATCCTGGCAATCCTCTTCTGGATGCCAAGAATCTGATCTTCAGTCCTCACAGTGCAGCACAGACAAGGGAAGCAGTGATCAACATGGCAACCATGTGTGTAGAAGGCTGCAAGGCTGTCTGCGAAGGAAAGAAATGGAAGCTGGTAGCCAACCCGAAGGTGTACGAACACGAAAAATGGAAAGACGCTGAGTGGGCGTAAAAAGTCAAACCGGAGATGGAAGTCTCCGGTTTTTTGTGCGAAAAAGTGAAAGGATTCTGAAGAAACTGCCTTTTATCTATTATACGTGTTTATAAGGAGTAAAAGGAGGAAGCGACTATGAGAAAAAGATCAAAAAGTATCCTTGCGATTGTGCTGGCGGCATCTGTGATGTCCGGCACCTGGAGCCTGCCGACGGTGGCAGCAGATTTTTCCTCTGAGGAGATCCTGGAAGTGGAAGAAAATTCCGGAGGAGAGACCGGTGTATCTCAGGAATCTGATAATCTGGAAGTAAAAGAAGATCAGGAAAGTAATTCAGAGGAAGGATTTTTTACAGAAGCTGAAATCGAAGAAGAATCTGTGGAAACCTGCACAGGAAATGAGCCGGAACAGTCAGAAACAGGAATCCCGGCAGCAGATTTTTCAGATGAAGATACTGTAAATGCCGGAATATCCAGTGACTATGGAGTGAAAGTTGCAGGAATCTGGGTAACTTCCGAGAACAAAGATGATATCCTGGGGGATGGAACGGTTTCTTATGATGTGGAAAACCGCAAACTTACCCTGAACAATGCTCATATATCTTCCATGACCCACGATGCAAAAGCTGTAATCGGGCTGATTTATTTTTCACAGAGAGTTCTGTCCGGAGGAACTGCAGAAGCGGCTACTCTGGAACTGAAGGGAAACAACATTATAGACGTGAAAGAATCTGATAAAGAAACATGGGGTACTTATATAACTTCTGTTGATGATCTTGTGATAACAGGGGGTGGTTCCCTTACGGTGGAAAATAACCACTCAGACACCCTTGCTTCCAGTAATCAGTCTCTGATTATTGATAACGTTACAATAAAGTATGATATGGAAGACGATGGCGACGAGAATAATCCATTTTCAGCCATTTCCGGATCCAATATAAAAATACGGAACAAGGCAAAGCTGAATTTTGGAAAAGGAAGCATCAGAATTGAAAATGTATATGGCAACTTCAGTATCTCAGACAGTGAACTTACCTGTGAGGGGCAAATAGGCGCTCAGAAATGCAGCATTACAGACCACAGTGTATTAAAGACAACTAATCGGATCGTGGCAGATAAAGCAGTGGAGATACGGGATTCGGAAGTTGAATTAAAGACCAAAGATAAATGGGGATTTCTGGTAGAATATCTGACTGGAGATGAAAGAGCAACTTTTGATATTATCAACAGTAAAGTAACCATAAATGCAGGAGTCTATCCCTTCTATTTCCTGAAATGCGATCTGAACATCAAAAACAGTATCCTGAAAGCGGATAATTCTGATTTTTACAGTGTCAAATCACAGGAAGCAGGGGACAGTGTGACCATAGAAGAGTCCTGGGTAGACCTTGGGGGAAAGATTGAGACACCACAGAAAAATATTTCCAACAGCGTTGTAATCGAATACAAAAGTGGCAAAGTGACCGGGAATGCAGTTGTTTCAGAAAATATGGAGATTAAAAAGGATTGCTGGTTCCAGATAAAGAAACCCAACACCCTCACGATTTCCAAAGGCTACACCCTTACGGTCAATGGAACTGTTGATTCTTACTGTACAGGTCTGAAAGGAAAAGTGGCTGGAAACATACCGGATTATACCCATGAAAAATGGAGCCAGATCGTAAATGATAAAAAGTATCACTGGGTGGAGTGCACAGATTGCGGAATCAAGGCAGATAAGGAATCTCACAGATATGGTGCATGGAAAATTTATCGTAATGCATCCGTAGGAGTAACCGGTGAAAGAGAGCACAGCTGTAAAAGATGTAATTATGCAGAAAGCGGAACAATTGCAGCTCTTAAGGTAGTAGATCTGAAGTTAAAAGGTGGAAATAAGGCAGTAACTCTCAGCTGGAATAAGATATCCGGGGCAGATGGATACAAGATTTACGGAACCCAATGTAATAAAAAATCCAAGCTGAAAAAGACAGCAGGCAAAAGTACTGTTAAATGGACAGAGAAAAAACTGAAAGCCGGAACCTACTATAAATATTATGTAGTAGCTTATAAGAAAGTAAATGGCAAGGAAACCATCATTGGCAAATCCGATGTTATGCATGTGGCTACTACAGGCAAGGGATATGGCTATACAAAGAAAATAAATCTTAAAAGCACTTCCATTATCTTAAAGAAGGGCAAAAGTGCATATGTTAAGGCTTCTCTGGTAAGCACCAGCAAAAAGTATAACAAAACCATGAAAGAGCATAATCCTTCTATCCGTTATATTTCTTCTGCACAGGCAGTGGCAACGGTAAACAGCAAAGGGAAAGTCACAGCCAGAGGAAAAGGTACCTGCTATATTTACTGCTATGGTGTAGATGGAGTTTCCAGAAAAGTAAAGATCACAGTAAAATAAATCAGATGGAACCGGAGATGATGATGAAAGTCTCCGGTTTTTTAAAATTTTTACGAAAAAGTGAAAGGAACTGGAAAAAACTGCCTTTTATTAAACAGAGGTGTTTACGAAAAGCCAAAAAAGGAGGAACGAAATATGAGAAGAAAATCCAGAAATATCCTTGCCATTCTGCTGGCAGCATCTATGATGTCCAGTATGTGCAGTATTCCAGCAGCAGGAGCAGATTTTTCTTCAGAAGAGATTCTGGCTACAGAGGATATGCGGACGGAAGAGCCTGATCAGGAAGTGGAAGAAAGTCTGGAATCCGAAGATCTGGAAAGTAATCCTGAAGAATTTCTTGCAGAAGATCCCGAAGTGCAGCCGGAAGAAGAGCCAACAGACATTGAAGAAGAGATAACCTCTCAGACAGGAGAAGAACAGACTCCTGTGAATATTGGAGACGGAGAAGAAGAGGATCTTTTCAGTGCCGGCGATTCAGAAGAAACCAGCTATAATATATGGGTGGGCGATATTCAGGTAACAGATGCAAATAAAGCTGACGTTCTTGGCGATCTGGATGGAGATGCCAGAACTGTTACCTTTGATGCCACACAGAAAAAACTCACTCTGGATAATGCAACAATTACCGGAGAATTACGACTGCTGGAAAGTTCAGATATTACATTGGAACTGAAAAACCAGAATAAAATTGTACCTTATTCAGATGGAAGAGTAATGGAAGATTATATCCTGATCAGGGATACATCCACCGAAAACAGTATGAAAACCTGTACCATAACCGGAGGCGGTTCTCTTTCAATTACTGATCTGGAAGGCGTAGATTTTATTGAGAGTTATCAGAAGCTGATCATTGATGGAGTAAAGTTTAATTTCACAATGGCAGAAGATTATGATGGATATGCAGTTGGAATCCGTTCTACGAAATCTGTAGATATCCGAAATCAGTCCAATATAACAATCAAAACGAACAAGAGTGGTGGAGAAGCTATAGTAATCATTTCAGCCCGTCCAATAAGTCTGGATAACAGTGTGGCAGTACAGGAAGCGGGAGAACCAGTTTTGGGAGAACTTCATGTTTCTGACAGTGAACTGCATCTGCAGTCTACATACAAATCTATCACAACAGACGGAGGAGCTGTTACCATACAGAACAGCAGTGGAGATCTTCAGGGTGGAATCGCAGTTTATGGACGTGGCGGTATTTCCACAGAAAAATCGACACTGGATATTACAGATGCTGTGTGTGCTCTGGAAACCATGGGAAAAATTAATATCACAAATGGTTCTGATATCAGAACAAAATCCTGTAGCTCACAGATTGTAGGATATGGAATTGATATTACAAACAGCAGAGTAGAGACTGTTCCGGACGTGGAAATGGGCTATTCTCTGGATTCTTTTGGTACTATCAACATCATGAACAGCGTTGTGATCGCAGAAACTATCATGGAAAAAGACAGTATTGTGGCTTTTGACAAAGAAATGCGGGAAAAGAAAACCATTAATATTGTCAATTCCTGGGTAGACAGCCTTGGAGGATTGGATGGTATAACAGCAATACTGGACAGTGTTCTCTTTATTGGACAGCGTGGAGATGTATACGGTAAGGCAGAGATTCCTGATAATACTCAGGTTTATCCGGAACATACATTGTATGTAGAAGAACCTGCAACCCTCACAGCACCTTCCGGACTGGCGATTACCAATAACGGAGCCATCAAGGCATACTGTACTTCCATCAGAGGAACTGTAAAAAATACTGCACCTGTTTATTCTCATGCAAAACTGACTACATGGGCACACAACAAGACTTCCCACTGGAAAGAATGCAGCAGATGTAAAGCAAAATTTGAATCAGAAAAACATAAATTCAGTTCCTGGAAAACAGTGAAAAAAGCAGGATGGTGCTGGTCCGGCAAGAGACAGCATACCTGCAGTGTCTGCAGTTATACTCAGAATGAGACCATTCCTGGAATTGCAGTAATGGAACTGGTAGTCAAAGGTGGCAAAAACAGGGTGACTCTTAACTGGAAGAAAGTTTCCGGTGCAGATGGTTACATGATCTATGGTGCAAAATGCGGTACAAAGATGAAATACAAAAAGACCGTCAGCAATAAGACTCTTACCTGGACAGAAAAGAAACTTCAGGCAGGTATTTATTACAAATATTATGTTGTGGCTTATAAAACAGTGAACGGCAAAAAGACCATGATCGGAAAATCCAAAGACATGCACACTGCAACTCTGGGTAAAGGCTATGGATATGCAAAACAGATCACTGTGAAAAAATCCGAAATAACTCTGAAAAAAGGTGCAACTGCCACAATCAAATCAACACTTGTAAATACCAACGACAAAGTAAAAGACCATATGCAGCGTGTTCGTTACATTTCCACCAACCAGGATGTGGCAACTGTAAATGCAAATGGCAAGATCAAAGCTGTAGGAAAAGGAACCTGCCAGATTTTCTGCTATGGACTGAATGGATTTACAAAGAAAGTAAAAGTAACTGTTAAATAATGACAAGCATTTGGAAAACTCCCTGCGTCTGGCGGGGAGTTTTTTGGCTGACCAGAATCACGCACCAAGTCTCACCTGCGTTCGACTTGAATATATAGAAGATTAGGATTGTCGGGAATGGTGACAGAGATTATAATGATATCAGGGTCAAAAGGTCTAAATCCACATTAGCTTGCTTATAAGTGGAGAAAAGACCTCTTACAAAAAGATCAGGAGGCGATCAAATGAAAAAGAAAAACTGTGGTATAAGAAAAATTTTCAGGGTTTTGTGTACAGTAGCTTTAGTATTCATTTGTTGTCTGGCATGTATGGGAACCGTATCAGCGGCAACCGGAACACCTGGTACATGCAGGATCACAAAAGTTGACAACAGCAAACAAAATAAGATCAGAATTACCTGGAACAGGGTAACAGGGGCTTCCGGATATAAAGTATACAGAAGCTCTTCCTTAAATGGAAAATATACCAGAATCCGGACGACTGGAGCATTAAGTTATACAGACAAAGTGAAAAATGGCAGAACTTATTATTATAAGGTTCGGGCATTTAAGACATCCGGAAAGAAGCAGGTTTTTGGAGGTTATTCAGCTCCCCGAAAGGCTGCAGAAATAGGAAAGACCTGGTATCGGAAAGTATTGAAATCGAAAAATGCTGTTTATAATGTACGGTATCAGGATTTTGATAAACCATCAAAGAAAAAAGTAAAAAGAAGTGAATTCCGATATTATAAAACAGTAGATTTTAATGGGGATGGAATTCAGGAACTTCTTTTGTCTACCTGCCAGCCAGATAACAAGTTCAATAATGGAAACAGAGCATTGCTTCTGACTTATTATAGAAACAAAGTCAGACCATTGATCTGTTTTGAGGGAAATGGATTCAGAGGTCGGACATATATTGATAAAGGACATTTGGTGCTTAACAACAGTGGAAGTAATCTGGCGTATCTTGGAGTATTTGACGTAAGAGATGGAAAACTGGCAAGGATTTATGAAAGCTTCTATCTGAAAGAAATCAAAAAATTTACTTACAAGGTAAATGGAAAGAAAGTGTCCTATGAGAAATGGCGGAGCGAAAATAACAAACACTGGCCGTCGGGGAAAGAAGTTACCTATGATAAGATTAAATAATATGGAATGGAAAAACTTTTATTATCTGCTGGCTGTAGAAAAAAGAATAGGAGAAATGTGTTTTATTTTCTCTGATGATGAGAAAAAAACAGAGCATTATCTGGGATATACAGCTGATTGGGATGAACCTTATTGGATTGGATACTGTGATATCAAAGATGGCTGTGGATTTCAGACAGTAGAAGAACTGGTAAGAGCACCGGTTTTTGACCATAAAAATTTGCAGGAACGCTGGAATAAGGTACAGATAGAGAGTATTGATGGTTTGACTCCAGAGGAGTGGATACAGAATTGTTATCAGCAAAAATAAGAGAAATTATTGCAAATAAAATTAAAAATCTGCCGATAATATAAAGGTTTGGGACTTATTAGGAATTGCAAACAATAGAAGAAATGGTCTATAATAGTGTCAGATATTTTGAATGAAAGGGGAAAACAAAATGACAGGAATCGAAAAAGTAACCCAGTTTCTGAAAGAAGCAGAAACTTATTATCTGGCAACTGTAGAAGGAGATCAGCCTCGAGTAAGACCATTCGGAACAGCTCATCTTTACGAGGGAAAGCTGTATATACAGACCGGAAAAGTAAAAGACGTATCCAAACAGCTGCTGGCTAACCCGAAAGCAGAGATCTGTGCATTCAAAGATGGTAAATGGATCAGAGTTGCAGGGGAACTGGTAGAGGATGACAGAGTAGAAGCCAGACAGTCTATGCTGGATGCATATCCATCCCTTCAGCAGATGTATTCTGCAGACGACGGTAACACCCAGGTATTTTATTTCAAGAATGCAACTGCTACGATCAGTGCATTCACCCATGAACCGGAAGTTATCAAATTCTGAAAATAAAATAACAGTACATGCAATATGCCCTGTGAATCTGCTTTGTGTAGGTTTGCAGGGCATATTTATTTTGGAAAAATAAAAAAGAAATTGTGACTTTACAGGATATAGAAAATCTGTTGCCGCAAATAGAAATAGCAGATATAATAATTAATGAGAAACTTATACAGACAAAAGAAAGCAGGATGTTATATGAAGGAATATGAAAGATTCTGTAAATCGTTAAACACTATGAAGGAAATTTATGATTATCAAGAACCATATGATAATGTTATTCTGACTGGAATTGTCTGTATATACAGAAGCACATTTGAACAGTCCTGGAAAATGATGAAGGAAATATTTGAGAAAATTGCACTTAGCATTGTGAACGATGCAAAGAATGAGTTTTATAAAATGTTTGTCACATTAAAAGAAGAAATTGAAAGTGGATGGATATAAAATTTCTGAATAAAATACAAAGATACTGTTGGAGGGAAAACTATAAATGATTACAGGGGAACTGAAGAACAAAATAGATGCCTTATGGGATATTTTTGCGGCTGGTGGACTGGTAAATCCACTGGAAGTAATTGAACAGATCACATAATTGAAGTGCAGAAAGCCCTGGATGAAACGCAGAAACTCTTTGACAGCCTTATGCAGCAGTATTTTGGATAGGAGTGACTTGGAATATGGCAAAAATGACGGTATATCATGGCGGATATCAGGCAGTAGAAAAGCCGGAAATCCGAGAGGGGCGTAATACAAAAGACTTTGGTGTTGGATTTTATTGCACAATCATCAAAGAACAGGCACAGAGATGGGCGAGACGCTATAATACAAAGGTTGTTTCTATCTATGAAGTACGAATGAACTCTGGTTTAAAAATTAAGGACTTCAAAGAAATGACAGAGGAATGGTTGGATTTTATCATTGACTGCCGAAGCGGGAAAAGTCATGATTATGACATTGTAATAGGTGCAATGGCAGATGATCAGATTTACAATTTTATTTCTGATTACATGGATGGAGTGATTACAAGAGAGCAGTTCTGGGCGCTGGCAAAGTTTAAATATCCGACACATCAGATTGTGTTTTGTACAGAAGAAGCGTTGAAATGTCTTGAATATAGAGATTGTGAGGTGCTTTGATGATAGGCGAAGGAAGAGAATCCAGAAATGACAATGATCTTTTTTTTACCTGTGGTTTAATTGATTATATTGCCAGAAAAACAAAAAATACTCGTGCAGATGTGGTGAATCAGTTGGGAAAAGAACGCTTAGAAAAGATATATGATCTGGCAGATGTGTACCACTGTGACAATATTGACCGGGTAAGTGATGATTTTATAGAAGAAGCACATATAAAAAATGGTACTTTTGATAATGTAGGAGATTGCGAATATGCGATACCTTCTCACTGGGATATTGGGAAAGTATACAAACGACTTATAAAACAGGTGGCAGAGTATGAAAATATAGGGATTATCCAGGCGTTGATGAAAGTATATAATTCTTTTATCAGTGAAAAAATAGACGATTATAACAGTAGTGTCTATTATGAGAATCCTTCCTATATATTTGAATCTTACAGGGAAAATAAAATACTTTAACTAAAGGATAAAACGCGCAGATTTCAAAAGTGAGTAAAATCAATTATAGA
>OLQV01000288.1_pt1 | contig 51646 bp, 47 predicted proteins | sample 1672371 | NCBI WGS metagenome assembly OLQV01 (sample SAMEA3136676, study PRJEB25190) | human gut metagenome
AAGGTAGCGAAATTCCTTGTCAGGTAAGTTCTGACCCGCACGAATGGCGTAATGATTTGGGCACTGTCTCGACAGCCCGCCCGGCGAAATTGTAGTACTGGTGAAGATGCCAGTTACCCGCAACTAGACGGAAAGACCCCATGGAGCTTTACTGTAGCTTAATACTGAAGATCGGTAATGCATGTACAGGATAGGTGGGAGCCTAGGAAACCCGGGCGTCAGCTTGGGCGGAGGCAACCTTGGAATACCACCCTTGTATTGCTGGTTTTCTAACCTGCGGCCATGAATCTGGTCGGGGGACACTGTTAGGTGGGCAGTTTGACTGGGGCGGTCGCCTCCAAAAGCGTAACGGAGGCGCTCAAAGGTTGGCTCAGCACGGACGGAAATCGTGCATAGAGTGCAAACGCATAAGCCAACTTGACTGCGAGACCGACGGGTCGAGCAGGTACGAAAGTAGGAGTTAGTGATCCGGTGGTATGTGAGTGGAAATGCCATCGCTCAACGGATAAAAGCTACCCTGGGGATAACAGGCTGATCTCCCCCAAGCGTCCACAGCGACGGGGAGGTTTGGCACCTCGATGTCGGCTCGTCACATCCTGGGGCTGTATTCGGTCCCAAGGGTTCGGCTGTTCGCCGATTAAAGTGGCACGCGAGCTGGGTTCAGAACGTCGTGAGACAGTTCGGTCCCTATCTGTTGCGGGCGCAGGAGATTTGAAGGGAGCTGTCCTTAGTACGAGAGGACCGGGATGGACAGACCTCTGGTGCACCAGTTGTCGTGCCAACGGCACAGCTGGGTAGCTACGTCTGGACGAGATAAACGCTGAAAGCATCTAAGTGTGAAACTCCCCCTAAGATAAGATCTCCCATCCTTTATGGAGTAAGGGACGACAAAGACTATGTCGTTGATAGGTCGGAAGTGTAAGTGCAGTAATGCATTGAGCTGACCGATACTAATAACCCGAGGGCTTGACCTACAAGAATGTTGCAGGCAAACCGCCTTGCGAATCTTTCATCCTCTGTTCGGTTTTGAAGGTGCAGATGCAAACCTGTGTGGCCCGATGGTCAAGTGGTCAAGACGGGGGCCTCTCACGCCCCAATCGGGAGTTCGACTCTCCCTCGGGTCACCACTTTTTTGAGCACCATTAGCTCAGCTGGTAGAGCACCTGACTCTTAATCAGGGTGTCCAGGGTTCGAGTCCCTGATGGTGTACCACTCCGTTGGATGTGTGGTACACACATCCAACGGGGAAAAACCTCTTGACACGAGGTCAATTTTATAGTAGTATTTGGCGTGAGCCATTTACCATAGTTGGTGTTTTTAACGGTGAGGGTCCACCCGTTCCCATTCCGAACACGGAAGTTAAGCTCACCAGTGCCGACAATACTTGTCTGGAGACGGACCGGGAAGATAGGTCAATGCCAACACAAGGGATTCGCTCAGGCGAATCCCTTGCTTAATGCCTCCTTAGCTCAACGGTAGAGCATCCGGCTGTTAACCGGAGGGTTGTAGGTTCGAATCCTACAGGAGGCGCCAGAGATATTGCCGTCACCAACCGTGGCGGCATTCTTTGAATATGGGCCTTTAGCTCAGTTGGTTAGAGCAACCGGCTCATAACCGGTCGGTCCCGGGTTCAAGTCCCTGAAGGCCCACCATTTTTTGATCATATAGGGGAATAGCTCAGTTGGTAGAGCGACGGTCTCCAAAACCGTAGGCCGAGGGTTCGAAGCCTTCTTCCCCTGCCAAAGCGCCGCAGACATTTGTCTGCGGCGCTTTTGACATTTGCAGCAGCCCGTCATCCGGACCCGCTTCGCCTATACCTGCATGATTCATTACTGGGTTGGCATGCGGCTTTTTCTATCACGAAATCTGTGGATCAGGCCTGCCGGAGTCCGGCGCACTTAGCTCCCAGCACTTTGCGACTGCTGCGTCGCTGAAATTGCTTTTGTCCATGCACCGTGTCCATGTTTCCGCAGGTGCTACGATTACTCGCCATTGCCTACCAAGCATGTATATTTTTGGGCGATTATATCTCCGCGACGTTCACATCGCCGTCAAATGGTGGTTATTTAGTCATTACTTTGTATATTTTTTAGATTGACCGGAGCTTTAAAAAGTTGTAGTATGGATACATCTAGATGATAGATGTCATTTTAGAATCCACGTTTAAGGAGGAACACACATGACAAACAAACCCATTGCGATCATTGGTGCCGGTAACGGCGGACAGACCACGGCTGCCTGGCTTGCCAATCAGGGTTACAAGACCAGAATCTTTGATGTGATGGAGGATACCGTTGCAAAACTCAATGAGCTGGGCGGCGTGAATATTTATGGCAATACTGATTACCCCGGCTTCGGCAAGATAGAGTTTGCGACTACCGATATGGAGAAGGCGATTGAGGGCTGTGAGCTCATCCTTCTGATTCTCCCGGAGAACTATCACGATTCCATCGCTGTAAAGATGGCTCCTTATCTCAAGGATGGTCAGATCGTCGTGCTCAATCCGGCTTCCGGCCTGGGCGCGATCTCCTTCAAAAAGACGCTCACCGATGCCGGCTGCACTGCTGATGTGACGCTGGCCGTGACCTGCACGCTGCTGTTTGCCGCGCGCATTAAAGAGACGGGCGATGTTCTTGTCACCGGCCAGAAGACGGAGCTGAGCATTGTTGCGTTCCCCGGCAACCGCAAGCAGATCGTCGAGGACGCAATGTATCCCGTGTTCAGCCAGCATATCTTTGCCAACAACATCATTGACACGGCAATGGAAAACCTCAACCTGGCGTTCCATCCGGGCCCGACGCTGCTGTACACGTCTCTCATTGAGCGCGGCATCACTTTCGATTACTACAATTCGATGACGCCGAGCCAGATCAAGCTCATCAAGGCCATCGACAAGGAGCGCATGGAGCTGTGCAGCATTTACCATGTCGACACGCCGAACGTCGAGGACAGCTTCGCGCGTATGTACAGCTATGAGGGCGATCTCTACGATATGCTGCGCAATGCCGAATGCTATAAGGGCATCAAGGGACCGAAATCGCTCAAGGTACGCTATCTGCTCGAGGACATTCCGTACAACCTGCGTTCGCTGCAGGCACTGGGTCAGATCGCCAAGATCAAGACGCCGGTCATCGACGCAGTTTGCACGCTTGGTGAGACGCTTGTCGGCGGCGACATGGACGAGGGCTATACGCTCAAGACGCTGGGCCTGAGCGAAGATATGACGGTCGACGAGTTCCTGAAGCTCGTCAATGGCTGATACGGAATTCATCTTTCATCAGGAGGTATAAGAGCATGACAAACAAACCTATTGCCATTATCGGCGCCGGCAACGGCGGCCAGACGACGGCTGCATGGCTGTCCAATCAGGGCTATCAGACCCGAATTTTCGACGTGATGGAAGACACGGTCGCAAAGCTCAATGAGCTCGGCGGTGTCAACATCTACGGCAACACCGACTTTCCCGGTTTCGGCAAGATCCAGTTTGCGACGACGGATATCGCCAAGGCCATTGACGGCTGCGAAGTGATCTTTATCATTCTGCCGGAGATCTACCACGTCTCCATCGCGCAGAAGCTTGCGCCGCACCTTGTTGACGGCCAGATCGTCGTCATCGACCCGGTCTCCGGTCTGGGCATCCTTGCGTTTAAGAAGGCGCTGGCCGATGCCGGCTGCAAAGCGGATATTTCCCTCGCTGCGACCAGCACGCTGCTGTTTGCTGCGCGCATTCAGACCACCGGCGACGTCTTTGTCACCGGCCAGAAGACGGAGCTGAGCATCGTTGCCATCCCCAACAGCAAGCGCGAGATCATCAAGGAGGCCATCTATCCGGTCTTCAGCCAGCACCACTTCATTGATAACAGCATCCAGCTTGCGCTCGACAACCTCAACCTGATCTTCCATCCGGGCCCGACGCTGCTGTACACCGCCCAGATCGAAAAGGGTGAGAAGTTCAACTACTACAATGACATGGTCCCCAGCCAGATCACGCTCATGAAGGCGCTCGATCGGGAGAGAATGGCGATCTGCGCGGCGTATGGCGTCAAGCTTCCGGACGCAGAGGCGGCTTTCGCGCTGGAGTACAGCTATGAGGGCGACCTCTACACGATGCTCAAGAACGCCGAGTGCTACAAGGGCATCATGGGCCCCAACAGCCTGCAGGTACGCTACCTGCTCGAGGACGTGCCGTTCAGCCTGCGCTCTGTGCAGATCCTCGGCAAGATCGCCAAGGTTCCGACCCCGGTGATCGATTCTGTCTGCACGATCGGCGAGGCGCTCGTCGGTGATGTGATGGCGGAAGGCTATACTATGGAGGCGCTCGGCTTGAGCGAGGATATCGGCTTCGACGAATTCGTTGCGCTCTGCAACGGCTGAGTTGAAAGCGTGAAAAAAGCACGGCCGGAGTCAGACACCGACCGTGCTTTTTGTTATCGTTTTCGTGGGCTTCAGCCGGCGGAAGAGTCGTTCGTTTTCAGCCAGCGCTTTTTGTAGAAGAACAGCAGCAGAGACGCCAGAACGACCAGACCGCCGCCGATAAAGGTGCGCACGGTCGGAATCTGGTGCAGAATGAAAAAGCCCAGCAGCGCGCTGAAGAGAATGCCCATGAGGTTATAAATGCTCAGCTCACCGGCGGGGGCATAGTGGTAAGACAGCGTCATCAGGATCTGACCGAGCGCTGCCGTGACGCCGATCATGATGAGGTAGAACAGATCCGGACCGCTCGGCACGACGAAGGTCGGGATCATGCAGATGCCGGACACGATCGTGCTGAACGTACAGAAGAACATGACCACGCTGTAAGCGTTGACACGCCCCGAAAAGTAGGACAGCAGCGGATAGCACACGGCGTCGCACAGCGAGGTGCAGAATGCAGCCAGCAGCGGCAGAAACGCGGAATCAAACCGCGGGTTTGCCGCGATGTATGCACCTGTGAAGGCGATCAGCATGGCCGGGATGTGCATCTTCGTCAGCCGCTCATGCAAAAACACGACCGAAACGATCGAGATCGTGAACATGGAGATGCGGTTCATGATGCTGACATCCGCCTGAAGCGCGTTTCTGGACGCGTAGAACAGCAGCATGACGGCAAGCAGTCCGAAGAGCGAACGCGCGAACATCTGCGGCCAGTATCTGCGCTCACCGAAGAGCGGCTGGTGGTTTTTGATGAGGATGAAGCTCGCCACGAAGATGCCGATCAGGTTGCGGAAAAACGTCTGCTCCCACAAGGGTATCTCCGGCGAGTTCAAAGCCGCAAAAATCATCATAAAAGAAAAAGACAGCGTAGACAGCAGGGCGAGGATCACGCCCTTGGTCCGCTGCGTTTCACTGATTTTCAGTTGTGCCATGTTCTGGGGCCTCCTTATAAAACGAGCTGAAATTCAGTATAGCGCTGTTTTGCGACACAGTCAATTGTGCAATTTCATAAATATTTTGTTGTTTAAGATGTAAAAACAGGCGCGGAAAAAATGTGCATATTCGACAAAAATATAAACAATTCTTGAAGGAATTTCGTCTGTGGGATTTGTGCCCTTTTTGTTGACACATATAGACGCCTGTGCTAAAATTTTTTATTGTTTGGCACGCTAAAGCGCTGCATTATTTTGGATGCGCGCCACGTGTGCCGAACATACCCTACAGGGCAAAGATAGAGAGTCAGAATTCGCAAGTTAGAAAGGAGAACCTACGTGAACTCAACCACGATCCTCATCCTGGTGGCAACGGTCGCAGTCATCGCACTTACGTTGATCCCGACCTACATCATCTCCGGACGCAAAAAGACCACTCAGGCCGACTGGGAGGTTGCAGACCGCAGCCTTCCGCTTTATGTCGTCATCGGCACGCAGTTTGCCAGCGCAATGGGCGGCGGCATTCTGGTGGCGCATGTCGGCAATGCGTATGCCCGCGGCATCGGCCATTTCATCTATGGCGTGCTGGCGTCGTTGCCGTTCATCATCATTATGGTGCTTGCCAAGTGGCTGCGCCGCAACAACTTCACCACCATTCCCGATGTGCTTGCGCACTTCACGAACGGAAATAAGCTCATCCGTATCGTCGCCGGTGTTATGACGGTCTTTGTGCCGTTCGGCTGGGTGACCTCCCAGATCACGGCCTTCGGCAATATCTACTCCAACCTGACCGGCATTGACTACACGCTGCTGTGCGTGCTGTTTGCCGTGTTTGCGCTGGCGTTTGTCATGCCGTCCGGTCTGAAGACCGTCGCATGGACGGACTTCATCTTCTCCTGCTTCATGATCGTCATGTGCATCGTCTGCGTTGTGTTCGTCACGGTCATGGGCGGCGGCGTCTCCAATATCGTCAGCAACCTCAACACGATCGACCCGTCCATGCTCAGCTTCTCGAGCTCCATCACCGATAATATCGGTGTGGCGACCTGCATGCTCTGGATTTTTGCTGTTCTGCCCGGCGGCATGACCAACCAGATCTACTTCCAGCGCGTCTGCGCCATCAAGGAAGAGAAGCAGGTCAACAAGTCCCTCATTCTCTCCGGAGCCCTGTCCCTGCTGAGCTTTGTCTGGGCTATCTACATGGGCCTCTCGCTCCGCTCTCTCAACATTGCAGAGATCGCCAAAGGCCCCACGGCGTGGTTCATGGGCAAGCTGCCCACCGGCGTCATGGCGCTGTTTGCAGCGCTCGTCTTTGCAACGCTGATGTCCACGACTTCCTCTGGCGTGCAGACTTCCGTCACCAATATCACCCGCGATATCATCTCCACCATCAATCCGAACATCCCCGACCGCAAGATGGTCACGATCTCGCGTGTGCTGTCGGCCGTGCTCATGGCCATCGCGCTGCTGATGTGCCTCGTCTGGACGGACACGCTCAACTGGCTGACCAATACCTACGCCTATTCTGCGGCGGCGCTGGCCTGCCCGGTGTTCCTCAGCTACGGCCTGCGCAATAAGCACTTCATTACGACGCCCGGTATCGTTGCCGGCATGGTGTTCGGTCTGGTCGGCTGCGCGGTCGCGCAGATCATGAAGACCTCCCTGAACTTCGCGTTTATCGGCATTCTCGTTTCTGCCGTTGCTATGGTGATCGTGAGCGCCGCCACGAAGAAGAAGGGCACGATCGTCGCGGACGCCGAGTAATGCGCCCCCGGCGGATCTGCTGATCCGAAACAAAACAGAGCCCCCACTGCCTGATGTGTGTCAGTCGGCGGGGGCTTTGTGTGCGTTCCGGCGGTCGATTGCCGAAGAATACGCATTGCGGCGGGGGGAAAAACGTATTTTTTTCGCCATGTATCGCGGTGTTTACAGTTCTTTGATATATTTCTCATACGCGTGTGATAAAATACAACAATGAAATTCAGCAGCCTGGAAAGGTGATCGGTCATGAGACAACGGTTTGCAAAATGGATGATGGGCAGAAACGGTATGGATGCGCTCAACCGTCTCCTGTCCGTGCTGACGCTGATCTTGCTGTGCGTCAGCATGTTCGTGCATGGATACGCATCGCGCATTCTGTGGTCGCTGGCCGTGCTCGGCCTGATCGTGACCTATTTCCGGATGTTTTCACGCAATGTCTACCGCCGCCAGCAGGAAAACGGTGCGTATCTGCGCCAGCGCTACAAGGTGACGAGCGCGTGGCGCGGCGCGGTTGACCGCTGGCATCAGCGGCGTGACTACCGCTTTTTTAAATGCCCCTCGTGCCGGACGCGCCTGCGTGTGCCGCGCGGCAAGGGCAAGATCAACATTGTCTGCCGCAAGTGCGGCACATCGTTCCAGCGCAAGACCTGAGGCAGCGGCCGATGTTTGGATATGTGATCGCAAATCTCGAGGGCTTGACCCAGCCGCAGAAGGATCGCTATAAGGGCTGCTACTGTGGGCTGTGCCGGGTGCTCAAGCAGCGGCACGGGTTTTCCGGCCGTCTGACGCTGACGTATGATATGACGTTTCTGGTGCTGCTGCTCTCGGCGCTGTATGAGGCGGATGAGGAGCGCGGCATGGAGCTGTGTCCCGCGCACCCGCTGCGCAGGCACTTTTACTGGCAGACGCGCTACACGGACTACGCCGCCGACATGAACGTCGTGCTGGCGTATTACAATTGCCGCGATGACTGGCAGGATGACGGAAGCGCGCTGAAGTATTGGGAGTCCGAGGCGCTCAGCCGCCAATGTGCCGCCGCGCGTGCACGCTGGCCGCGACAGTGCGCCGCGATCGAGCAGTGCATGGCGCAGCTGGGCGAGATCGAACAGGCCGACACCGGCGACATGGACGCTGCAGCGAACTGCTTCGGACGGCTGATGGGCGAGCTGTTTGTGACAGACGAGCTCTGGGATGCCCGCCTGCGGCCGTTCGGCGAGGCGCTGGGACGGTTTATTTACCTGCTTGACGCGGTGATCGACCTGCCGGAGGATCGCCGCCATGGGCGCTACAATCCGCTGCGCGCGCTGCCACAGGACGCAGACCTGCACGCGCTGCTGCGGATGCTGCTCGGTGAATGCTCGGCGGCGTTTGAGGCGCTGCCGGTCTTGCAGGATGTCGAGCTGCTGCGCAACATTCTATACTCCGGCGTGTGGCTGCGGTATGATGCGGCCATGAAAAAACATAAGATCGGGAGGAGCGCCGAATGAGAGACCCATACGAAGTCCTCGGTGTGTCCAGAAACGCGAGCGAAGAGGAGATCAAGGCGGCTTACCGCCGTCTGGCCAAGAAATACCATCCGGACCTGAACCCGGACGATCCGCGCGCGACGGAAAAAATGAACGAAGTCAACGCGGCCTATGACGCAATCAAAAACGGGACTGCCAATGCCTACGGCGCGTCCGGCGGCTACGGTCAGGCGGGCGGTTACGGCGCTTATGGCGGCTGGGGCGCGCAGCGCGACCCCGGCATCCGGCCGGAATATCAGGCAGCGGCGAACTACATCCACGTCGGCCATTTTGCCGAGGCACTGCAGGCGCTCTCCGGTGTGCCGCTGGCCGAGCGCGATGCCAACTGGTACGCGATCAGCGCCATGGCGAACTCCGGCGCGGGCAACCGCGTGCAGGCGCTTGCGGATGCGCGCCGTGCGGCTGCGATGGATCCGGCCAACCCGGATATCCAGCGGCTGCTGCGCCAGATCGAGAGCGGCGGCACGGCCTATGCGACCTATAGTGCCGGGTATCCGAACAGCGGCTTCGGCACAGGAAGCTGGTGCGCGGACATGTGTCTGCTGAATCTGTGCTGCAACCCCTGCTTTTCCCCCTGCTGCTGATCCATGTGACGACCCCGGCGGAACGAGCGCTGTTCCGCCGGGGCTTTTTGCGCTCAGACGCCGGAAAATGTTTTCAGATACCGCTCCGTGAAGGCGCTCAGCGCGTCAAAGTCCATGCATGGGCGGTAGACGGCCTCAAGCTCGTTGTGCAGCAGAGCCGCCATGCGCAGCTGCTCGACGGCGCGCTCGAGGGCGAGCTGCTGCTGGCGGGCGTCACTGCGCATGGCGCGGCGCAGCGTGCGCTGCCGTTCCGGATCGGGCAGAACATCGAGCCGGATATGGCGCTGTGACAGGCCGTCCGGCACATCCTCGGCCGTCCCGGCGAGAAAGCCGACGGCGCGCGACGGGACGAGCACGGCCTGTGTGCGCGAGGGGATGAGTGCATCCGGACAGGAGATAACGTCCAGACCGCACCGGACGGCGTGCGTGTGCACGGTGTGCAGAAATTCTTCTGCCAGACCGCATCCGTCGTCGAGCAGGTACACGCGCGCGCAGTGTGCGGCGACGGTGTCCGGGAAGAAAATTTTCCCCTCAGACGTGACGGAGCTCAGAAACAGACGGTCGCACCGGCCGGCCTTTGCGTCCTTGGACGGCGTGCCGAATTCGCGCGTGCAGACGCTTCTGGCGCGCCGGCGCGCGGCCTCGCGGTCCTCGGGGAAGACCAGCCCCGGCGTCGCGCGCGGATCGAGCGCGGCCGCCGCCGTCAGGTACTGCTGTGCGCGTAGGCGGAACATCGCGCAGTCGGCATTCAGGGCGCGGATGCGCGCCGGATCGAGCGCCTCCGTGCGGCAAAACGCGCCGAGATCGAGATATTCGCCGCTCGCGCCGAAGAGCGCGGGCTCGACGGTGTGCGGCGCCGTGCCGTCAAAGAAGCCGGCGTGCTTTTGCGGGAAATACACGCCGTCGAGCGAGGCCGGGTCGCCCGCGCAGTGCAGCCAGACGACCGAGAGCCCGGCGGCGCGCCCCGCGTCGCCGACGCGGCGCAGGAAGGTGGACTTGCCGCAGCCCGGCCCGCCCTTGAGGATACAGAAATAGCGCTCCGGCGGCCGGAGGAACTGCCGGTGCAGCGCGTAGTAGCCCGCGCCGGTCATGGCGCTGAGAAAGTAGCGTGTTTCCAGTGCGTTGTTCATGGCGAAACCTCACATTTTCATGGTTGCTACAGCGTATGCAGCCGGCGCGGCCGTTGACAATTTCGCCCCGGGATGCTATCCTTTTTTCATCCTGACAACGGAGAGTTTCTATGATCAAGACGATATTATTTGATTTTGACGGCACGCTCTTTGACACCGGTGAGGGCATCCTGCGCAGCGTGCAGTATGCGCTCGAGGGCTTCGGCATCCACGAGACGGACACGGCGCGTCTGCGCAAGTTTGTCGGTCCGCCGCTGCTCGACTCGTTTTCGGAGCTGTATGCCATGACGCCCGAACAGGCGCAGGCGGCGGTCGCACGCTACCGGGAGCGGTATCTGCCGGTCGGCATCTATGAGTGTACGCTCTATCCCGGCATTCCGGAATTGCTCGAGCAGCTGCGTGCGCACGGTTTTCGCGTCGCGGTCGCGACCGGGAAGCCCACGCCGATGGCGCGCTCGATCCTGCAGCGGTTCGATCTCGAGCGGCTTTTTGACTGCGTGATCGGCTGTGAATACGACGGCACGCGCAGCACGAAGGCAGAGGTCGTTGCAGCCGCGCTCGCCGAGACGCAGACCGCGCCCGAGGCGGCGCTCATGGTCGGCGACCGAAAGTATGACGTCACCGGCGCCGCTGCCTGCGGTGTGCCGTGCCTCGGCGTGTACTACGGCTATGCAGAGCCGGGTGAGCTGGAGGCCGCCGGCGCGGCGGCAGTGGTGCAGACCGTCGCGGAGCTGGGCGAGCGGCTGCTGCGCTGGAACGGGGCATGATACGAAAACTCCCTGCGGAATCTGAACCCGCAGGGAGTTTTCTGCTTTTTGTCAGGACACGGCTTTTCCGAGCACGCGCAGGGGAAAGGCGTCCGAGATCTCCAGATCGTGGTAGGCCGGGTTGAGCGAGTGCAGCCAGACGCGCCCTCCGTCGCGCCGGAGCTGTTTGAGATAGGCGCTGCCGTCGTAGAGAAACACGCCGATCTCGCCGGGTGCGAGCGTCGGCTGCTGGTGCACCCAGACGGTCTGCCCGTCGTGAAAGCGCGGCTCCATGCTGTCGCCCGCAACGCGCACGCCGAAGTTCGCCTCCTCCGGCACTTCCGGACCGACCGGCTGCATCTCATAGCTCTCGCCGTCGAGAAACTGCCCCGTCCCGGCGGAGACAGCCAGCGCGTACAGCGGCAGGCTGCGCAGCGCGGGCACTTCGGGCGCGGCGGCAAAGCGCTTGCTCTCGCGCAGCAGCGCGATGTATTCCAGCGCGCGGCGGCGTCCCTCCGCATTCAGCCCCGCAAGCAGACCGCCGGCATCCCCGCCGGAGAACGTGCCCGCGATATCGTCCACGTCCAGCACGCGGCACAGCGTCAGAAACTGCTGCGCATTTGGAAGCGTGGCGTCATTTTCCCACTTTGAAACCGCCTGATTCGACACCGGCATCCCGGCATCGGCCATGGCCTCAGCCAGCGCCTGCTGACGCATACCGTGTGCGCGGCGCAGGGAAGCGATCGTTTCGCCAAAGGTTTTGTACATATGCAGCACCTCAAGCACAATATATCGCATCCGACGAAAAAATACAAGGAAAATATCCGAAAAAGATAAGAAAACGCTTTAAATGTCCTATAAAGAGATTTATAATAAAGGTAATCTCTTTGCAGGAGAACGTGAACATGGAACGCATGATCTTACATTCGGATATCAACGCCTGCTATGCGAGCATCGAGCTGCTGCGCCATCCGGAGCTGCGCGGCCGGCCGGTGGCGGTCGGCGGGGAGCAGGAGCTGCGCCACGGCATCATTTTAGCTAAGGATCAGATGGCGCGTGCCGCCGGTGTGCGCACGGGCATGACGCTCTGGGCGGCGCGGCAGCAGTGCCCGGAGCTGACGATCCTGCCGCCGGATTTTGACCTGTATTACGATTATTCACGCCGTGTGCGGCAGGTGTATGCCGACTTCACCGACCGGTGCGAGCCGTTCGGCATGGATGAGTGCTGGCTGGACATGACCGGCTGCGTCGGCCATGAGGACGCGCTGCAGACGGCGCAGGCGGTGCGGCAGCGCGTGCTCGATGCCACGGGGCTGACGGTGAGCGTCGGCGTGTCTTGGTGCAAGGTGATTGCAAAGCTCGGCTCTGACTACCGCAAGCCGAACGCCGTGACGGTCATTGACCGCGCGCGCTTTGCCGACATGGTCTGGCCGCTGCCGGTGGGCAGCTTGCTCTTTGCCGGGCGCAGCTCGGTGCGGCAGCTCGAGCGGCTGGGCATCCGCACGGTCGGCGCGCTCGCGGCGGCGGATGCGGATATGCTCCGGCAGCGCTTCGGCAAGAGCGGGGTGCAGCTGCACGCCTATGCCAACGGCTATGACCCCGCGCCGGTGCACCGGGTGGAGGATCTGCCGCCGCCGAAGTCCATCGGCAACAGCGCCACCGCACCGCGTGATCTGATCTGCGAGGCGGATGCGCGCGCGGCGCTGCTGTCACTTTCCGAGAGCGTGGGTGCGCGTCTGCGGCTGGAGGGGTATCAGTGCCGCACGGTGGAGCTGAGCGTGCGCACGGCGGACCTGCGCTGGTGCAGCCACCGCATGGCGCTGCGCCATCCGACGGATCTGACGAGCGAGGTGCTGGATGCGGCGCTGGCGCTGTGTGAGCAGGCGCACCTGTGGCCCGAGCCGCTGCGCAGCATCGGCGTGCGCGCGCTGGATCTCCAGCCTGCGTGTGCGCCGCATCAGATGGACCTGTTCGAGGACGCGGAGCGCCGCGCGCGTGAGCGCCGGCTTGATATCACGCTCGACAATCTCCGCGCCCGTTACGGCAAGACCTGCGTCCTGCGCGGCCGCGCCTGTTTTGACCCGGCGCTCGGCCTTGTCCAGCGCGAGGAGCACGCATTTTTGCGCAAATAAAAAAGCACGCACCGTTTTGTAAACGGTGCGTGTTCTGCTTGTCAAAAAACCTCGTAGAGTTTCGCCGCCGCAGCGGCGAAAGAAAGTTCGATCATTTTCTTCGGCGACATGTGCGGCGAAGAAAATACTTCTCGGCCTGCAAACGTGCGCGCCGTCCGCCTTCGGCGGACAGCGCGTGCGATGCAGTCAGGCCGCAAAACCCTTTGCCAAAAAGTATCACTTTTTGACAGTTTCGGCACGCACCGTTTTGCAAACGGTGCGTGCTGCTGTTTCATCAGAAGCCGAGCTTCATGCCGCCGGCGATCTTGTTGACCGTGGCGTCGGAGGCCGCCTCGTACTGGCGCAGCGCCTCATTGACGGCTGCCAGCACCAGATCCTCGAGCATCTCGACATCATCGGGATCGACCGCCTCGGGCTTGATCTCGATCTTGGTGACCTCACGGTTGCCGTTGACAACGGCCGTGACCATGCCGCCGCCGGCCTTTGCCGTGAACTCTTTTTCCTCCAGCTCCTTCTGCATCCGCAGGAAGTCCTGCTGCATCTTCTGCGCCTGCTTCATCATGTTGGCCTGATTCATGCCGCCATAACCGCCGCGAAAACCGCCTCTTGCCATGTTTGTATCCTCCTGTGAATCAAAAAATTTTTTATCGGATCGTTACGTTCGGGAAGCGTGTCAGCTCCTCGATCTGCCGCTGCTTGATCTGGGTCGCCGTGTCCATCGGCTGCATGACCACGCGGACGTTTTGCCCGGTCAGTGTCTGCACGGCCAGACGGAATTTCTCCGCGATCTCGGGCTTGTTGAACATCGGGTAAGCCGGGGCTTTGTTCAGGTGCAGGGTCAGCGTGCCGTCGGCCAGCTCACCGGCAGCCTGCAGCGGATCAAGCAGAAAGTGATAGATGCCGACCGGCAGCTCGCGCTCCATGTATGCGCACAGCGCCTGCCAGTCAAACGTGCCCGCTTCTGCGGGCGCAGCCTCCGGCGCGGGCGTGGACACCGGCTCCGGGATCGGCTCGGGTTCGGGCTCCGGAACGGGTTCCGGGGTCGGCTCCGGAATGGGAGCGGGAACGGTCTCCGGCGGCTCCCATGGGGGAACGTCGTCGAATACCGGTTTCGGTTCGGGCTTTGCCTTCGGCGCGGAGACCGGCGGTGCGGGCGGCTCCCAAGGGGGAACGTCGTCGAATACCGGTTTCGGCTCAGGTTTTGCCTTCGACGCGGGCGCAGATGCGCGCGGCGCGGGGATCGCCCCGCTGTATACGGTCTGTTCGAGCCTGTCCATGCGTGCGCACAGCGTCGGCACATCGTCGCACAGCTCCGGCCGGCAGAGCCGGATCAGGCACAGCTCCGCCGCGATGCGCGGGTTGGGCTGCGACGCCATCGCGCCGAGCGTCTGCTGGATGCTCTGAAGGTTTGCCAGCAGCTGCGCGGACGAAAACGCGCCGGAGAGCTCATCCAGCGTGACCGGGTCATATGCGCCGGAGAGCAGCTCCCGGCCGCCGCGCGGCGCAACGGCCTGCATGAGCAGGTCGCGCTGGAGCATACTCAGCTCGTCGAGCAGGGCAGAGGGGTCTTTCCCATCCTGCCAGAGCGCACGGAACTGTTCGAGTGCGCCTGCGGTGTCGCCGGCGGCAACGCTTCGCAAAAGCTGCGCCGTGCGCAGGTTTCCGGCAAGACCGATGGCGGAGATGACCGCGTCGGTCGAGATACATTCGTTTCCGCAGCACTGGTCGAGCAGTGTGAGCGCGTCGCGCATACCGCCGTCCGCCATGCGGGCGAGCAGCGCGGCTGCATCCGGCTGCAGGTTCAGATGCTCCTGCTGCGCGACGAAGTTCAGGCGCGCGGTGATCGTGTCGACCGGGATGCGCTTGAAGCTGTGCCGCTGGCAGCGGGACAGGATAGTCGCCGGGACTTTGTGCAGCTCCGTCGTCGCGAGGATGAACATGAGGTGCTCCGGCGGCTCTTCGAGGATCTTCAGCAGGGCATTGAACGCCGAGTTGCTGAGCATGTGCACCTCGTCGACGATATACACGCGCTTGCGCACGCTGGCGGGGGAAAACACCGCCTCATCGCGCAGGGCGCGCACGTTGTCGACGCCGTTGTTGGACGCGGCGTCGAGCTCGACCACGTCGAGGATCGACCCGTCGTCGATGCCGCGGCAGGCGGCGCATTGGTTGCACGGATTGCCGTTGACCGGATGCTCGCAGTTGACCGCCTTGGCCAGAATTTTGGCGCAGGTGGTTTTGCCGGTTCCGCGCGTGCCGATGAACAGGTAGGCGTGGGACAGCCGACCGGTCTCGACCTGCTTTTTCAGCGTCTCGGTAATATGTTCCTGACCGACAACGTCGTCAAACGTCTTCGGCCGGTATTTGCGATAGAGCGCCTGATACATCATTTGCGCGCGTCACCTCCGGGAACGGAAAACATAAAAAACGTGACCATTGACAAGACTGCACACCCACCTTTGAATAGACGACATGCCCGTTACCACAGCAGCCAGCTCGGGCTCGGCGCCCCCACGGCACACGGAGTGACCTGCTTAATGCTGCTCGGTTCCCCGCCTGACATGGTTCACAAGGCTCCGTTGCGCGGGACCGAACCTTCAACGCCGCTTACTGCGGGCAGACGACACATCGACCTATCCGGGGGCGGGAATTCATCCCTGCTATAGCGGATTGCAGGTACAGGACACCGCTGGCTCCCCGACTAGTGCAGCCTTGTCAATGGCCACGTGCAAGTATTCTACTACAAAAGCGGCGATTGCGCAAGAGCGGGAAGCAATTTTCTTTTTCGGGACTTTTTCGCACAAAAATGCGGCGGAAGAAAAAAAGGTCTTTACAAATGTGAAAAATGTGCTATAATGAACAAGCCTTGTGGGGGCGTAGCTCAGCTGGGAGAGCGTTCGGTTCGCATCCGAGAGGTCAAGGGTTCGAATCCCTCCGTCTCCACCAAACTTCAGAAATCCTCCCCGTGACCGTTGGGTCGTGGGGGGGATTTCCTGTTATTCAAAGAAAAGGAACAAGATCTAGCATCCGCTGATGGGAGGAATTCGCATGAAAGCACAGATCATCGCCGCACTGCTTTTTCTGATTCTGGGCATCGTGTTTGCCTGCGGAAAAGGCACATTTTTGATCGCGGGCTATAACACGCTCCCGGAGGAGAAAAAGGCACGGTATGATGCGCGCAAGATCCTGAGAGACATGAGCCGGATGATGTTTTCCTGCGTGGGCTGCATGGCGGTCGGGATCCTCGGCTCGATCGTGGACGCACCTTGGCTCGTGGTGCTCGGCATCGTTCTGACGGTTCTGGTCATCGTGTTCTTTCTGATCCGCATCAACCGGGAGAGCAAGCGGTAACGCCTGCTGCACAAAAAGTCGCCCCAGCGCTTGTCGCAATGACAAGCGCGGGGGTTTTTGCATGCGCAGCTTTGGTCACGGCTCATCCGGCTGAGAAAAGCGGAGCAGACCGCAGTCTGCTCCGCGCCGTTACTCAGCTGAGTCTGGGATCGCGTCGTAATCGCAGTTTTGCGAGTGAAACACTAGAGGCGGCTTCCCTTGGTACTGCTCATAGATGCGATAGATCGTCATAAACTCATCCATCGTGATCGCGTGGCCGCCGATTGCCCTCACCACATGAACGCCCGGCATACCGTAGGCATATTGCCTGCGCGAGATGTTGATGTACGCCCAAGGGCATCCGTAGTTTCCGTGGTATCCGGCGAAGGTGTACCCCTCGGCCGCCAGCCATGCATAAAATGGCGCTTTGTAATCACCGAGCGATTTGTCGCACACGAGAAACGCTTCTGCTGAACCCTGACCGATGCGCAGCTTCTCTTCTTCCATGAATATATCCTCCGCAAATGTACTCATAAAGAAAAGGCCCATCGCCCGATGAGCCTTTTTTACATATATTATAGACCCATCATCCAGCCTTTAGCACCTTGCCGTTTCGGCAGGTTGCTGTGCGATCACAGGGGCTGTCCCTAACGCACTCTTTATGGTGATCTCAATATACCACATTTTTGCTGTTTGTCAATGCGTCAGTGAGGCAGAGAGCGAACGCGGCGGCGCTTTCGTGGCGGCTGCAAAACGAGCGGGCGGCATAAGCGTCGTCCCTGTCAGTCGTTGAGCCTGACAGGGACGATCCTTTTCCCGCTTCGTTTTGTACTTCACGCTCCTGATGCGAAAGCGCGGTTTTCTTTGCGGAGGCAGCCCCGCAGCGCTCTTTCGCGAGCGGCGTCATTCCTTTTCGCTGAGTCCGCGCTCAAAGCGGAACTTGACCTTATTTTCCGGCACCTCAACGGGATATTCCCCCGTGAAGCAGCCGGTGCAGAAGCCCTCGCCGCACTCGGCCAGCTTTGTTACGCTGTCGGTGCTGAGATATCCGAGAGAGTCGACGCCGATGATCTGCGCGATCTCCGGGATCGTGTGGCTGCATGCGATCAGGTTCTCGCGGGAGTCGACGTCCGTCCCAAAATAGCAGGGGTTGAGGAACGGCGGCGCGGACACACGCATATGAACCTCCGTCGCACCGGCCTCGCGGACAAGCTTTACGATATGGGCGCAGGTGGTGCCGCGGACGATGGAGTCGTCGATCAGTACCACGCGCTTGCCGCGGATGGTGGAGGAGATGGTGTTGAGCTTGATGTTGACGGATTTCTCCCGCTGGCTCTGCTCCGGCTGGATAAAGGTGCGGGCGATATACTTGTTTTTGATGAAGCCTACGCCGTACGGGATGCCGGACTGCTTGGAATAGCCGAGGGCGGCGTCCAGGCCGGAGTCCGGAACGCCGATGACCACGTCCGCCTGAACGGGGTGCTCGAGCGCCAGAAATGCCCCGGCGCGCTGCCGCGCGGTGTGGACGCAGCTGCCGTCTATGACGGAGTCCGGACGGGCGAAGTAGATGTACTCAAAGACGCACAGCGAGCGGGGGCACTGGCCGCAGTGGGTGGTTATGCTGCGCAGGCCGCCCTTGTCCGCGATGACGATCTCGCCGGGGCGCACGTCCCGCACGAACTGTGCACCGATGCCGTCCAGCGCGCAGCTCTCAGAGGCAAAGACCCAGCCGTCCCCCAGCCTTCCGATGCAGAGCGGCCGGAAACCGTGGGGATCCCGGACGGCGATCAGCTTCTGGGGCGACATGATGACCAGCGAGTATGCGCCCTTGATCCTGTCCATGGCGGCAGAGACCGCCTCCTCGATGGAGGAGGCCCGCAGACGCTCGTTGGTGATGGTATAGGCAATGACCTCGGTGTCGCTGGTGGTGTGGAATATCGCGCCGTTGAGCTCCAGCGCCTCCCGCAGCTCGGCGGCGTTTGTCAGGTTGCCGTTGTGGGCGAGCGCCATGCTGCCCTTGATATGATTGATGATCAGGGGCTGGGCGTTTTCGCGGCTCTTCCTGCCGGTCGTGGCGTAGCGGACGTGACCCACCGCCAGCTGGCCTCCGCCGAGCTTTTGCAGGCGCTCGGGAGGGAAGACCTCACCGACAAGGCCGAGGTCCTTATATCCCGATATGACGCCGTCGTCATTGACGGCAATGCCGCAGCTCTCCTGTCCCCGGTGCTGCAGGGCGAACAGAGCGCTGTAGGTCAGCCCGGCAACATCCGTCCCGCCGCTGCTGTAAATGCCGAAAACGCCGCATTCCTCATGAATCTTTGAAAACATAGGCCCGCCGCCCCGTCACGCGCCGAGCATACGGCGCAGGATCTCCTGATATGCGCCCTCCACATTGCCGAGGTCACGGCGGAAACGATCCTTGTCCAGCTTTTCGTGGGTCGTCTCGTCCCAGAGGCGGCAGGTGTCGGGGCTGATCTCGTCGGCGAGGACGATGCTGCCGTCGGGCAGGCGGCCGAACTCCAGCTTGAAGTCCACAAGGTCGATGCCGATGCCCTTCATGATGCCCTTGAGCAGGTCGTTGACCCGGAAGGCCAGCGACTTGATCTGCTCCAGCTCTTCGGCCGTCGCCAGCTTCAGGGCCAGCGCGTGGTAGGAGTTGATGAGCGGGTCGCCGAGGCTGTCGTTTTTATAAGAGAACTCGATGGTGGGGGCGTCAAACACAATGCCCTCCTCCACGCCGTACCGCTTGGCGAAGGAGCCGGCGGAGATGTTGCGGACGATGACCTCGAGGGGGACGATGGTGACCTTCTTGACGAGGGTCTCCCGGTCGGAAAGCTCCCGCACGAAGTGGGTGGGCACGCCCTGCTCCTCCAGCAGCGTCATCAGGTGGTTGGTCACCCGGTTGTTGATGACGCCTTTTCCGGCGATGGTGCCCCGTTTTTCGCCGTTAAAGGCGGTGGCGTCGTCCTTGTATTCGACGATCAGCAGTTCGGGGTCGTCGGTGCGAAAGACCATCTTGGCCTTGCCTTCGTACAGCTTCTCAAGCTTCTGCATAGCAATACCTCCATGATAAATTGATTTTTTTGGCAGAATGTTTTTATACTGTGATATTAGACCGAAAGGATCAGAAAAACAATATTTTTTCAAGGTATTTTTGCGATTTCGGATGGTATCACAATGAGAGCGGGGGAATGCCGCCTTGTTTATGTTCGTTTTGCTCCCCCCCACGGTTTGGCGCGCCGTGTGCCGGATGCCGTCCTCGCCGGAACCGGGACGCTGTGCCGCTGGATGATTGGCTTTATGCGCCGCCGGGAAATCCTTCGTCTCCCAGTCTCGGCACAGGGAAAAGAGGCCGCTGTGCGCCTCCCCTTATCGCTCGGATTTCTTTGTTGACGCGCGATGGTTGGTCGTGTCGTTCTCCCAAAAACGATTCTCCTTGCAAATGATTACGCATTTGAAAAAGGCGCATCCCGATGCATGCGACGGCGCGCTTGCCGCATCCCGTTTTGTGACGTGAAAACGTATGTGACACCCCTCGACAGAACCGGTTTTGCGTGCTATAGTAAGAGAACAGTTTGTTTGGAAGGGATGTTTTCAGCAAGTGGAACGCAAAGGCAAACAGAAAAAGACGGCGCGCAATGTTATCATCATCCTGTGTGTGGTCCTTGTGGCGGTGTCGATCCCGGTAATTATGGCGCTCAGAAAATCGCACAGCCAGCCCACGCCGGCAGAGACTACGCCCACGCCGACCGCGCCGCCGGCAGAGGAGACCGTCAGCGCGACGCCGTCGATCGAGCTCCCGCCGTATGGCGGCTATTCGTTTGACAACGACGAGCTGGTGCAGCTGTCCGACTGTGCATTTGTCGGCGACAGCATCTGCAGCGGTCTGTTCGTCTACGATGTGCTGCCGAAGGACATGGTCGTTGCGACCGGAAATGTCGGCATCCGCAGCCTGCGGGAATATACATTTGATATCAACGGCGGTACGTATACCGCGCTTGAGGCGCTGAAGGTCATCGACCCGAAGTATGTCATCTTCTCCATGGGCATGAACGACATCAACATGACCAGCGAGGAGACGTACTGCCAGAACTATCTCAGCTTCCTTGCCGATACGCAGGCGGAGCTGCCGTCGGCAAAGCTCTATGTCGCATCGATCACGCCGATCGATGCCGGGTCGAACTTTGCCTCGAATGATAAGATCGACCGCTACAACGCTGCGGCCAAGGCGGCTGTTGAGCAGGCAGGCTACGGGTTTATCGACGTCACGACGCACCTGCGCAATGACACGGGCGGTCTCAACCCGGATTGCGGCGGCGGTGACGGCATCCACGTCAACAAGCTCGGCTATTATTCCATGCTGACCGACGTGGCCAAGCGCCTCGTGGCCGACCGGCATTGAGTCAAACACAGAAAAAGAAAGGGCGAGCGCCCTTTCTTTTTTGTTGCCCGGCGGCGTGCACAAAGGTGTTGACAAACGCGCGCAGCGGCATTATAATCGGCATATACCGAAAATAAAAACCTTGGAGGTGACGCTATGCCGAGACCACCGCGATGCCGGCGGATCTGCGATGCGCCGCAGGTCGACACCTTCTGCCCGCAGGGGCATGAGGAGGCGGCTCCCATTCTGCTGACGCTGGATGAGTATGAGGTCATCCGGCTTGTCGATCTCGAGCAGCGCACGCACCAGCAGTGCGCCGCGCAGATGGACATTTCCCGCTCCACCGTGCAGGAGATCTATGAGAGCGCCCGGCGCAAGATCGCCGCGTGCCTTGTATATGGCAGAAAGCTCGTCATCACCGGCGGCAGCTACCGCATCTGCGGCGGGCAGGAGCAGGCGCGCTGCACACAGTGCTGCCGGACAAAATCAGAAGATACCCATTCGAATATGCAACAACACAAAGGAGAAGCAAACATGAAAATTGCAGTTACCTACGCAAACGGCCAGATCTTCCAGCACTTTGGCCACACTGAGCAGTTCAAGATCTATGAGATCGACGGCGACAGGATCGTCGCCTCCGAAGTGGTCGATACCAATGGCAGCGGCCACGGCGCGCTGGCGGGCTTCCTGATGCAGCACGGCGTGAACACGCTCATCTGCGGCGGCATCGGCGGCGGCGCGCAGCAGGCGCTGGCGCAGGCAGGCATCCGGCTATTCGGCGGCGTCAGCGGTGATGCCGACGCGGCTGTCCATGCGCTGCTGGCCGGAAATCTCGGCTATAATCCGAATGTCCGCTGCGATCACCACGACCACGAGCACGGTGAGGGCGGCCACACCTGCGGCGACCATGGCTGCGGCCATCACGGCTGCCACTGAGGCACGCGAAAGCTTTATACCATCGTTTTTGAAAACCGGAGTGGAAACGCTCCGGTTTTCGCTTTGCCCGGATGCGCCCGCAGTGCGATTTTCCCCCTTGCAGATGCGCGGCCTGTGCGGTATATTGTAATTTGTCAGACAGCATTTTGCCGCTGACGGAAAACCACGCGCGATAAGGAGAACAGACGCAATGGATAAGCAGGAATTGACACAGCTGCTGCAGCAGGTCGCCGACGGCGACGTGACCCCGGACGACGCGGCGCTCCGGCTGAAGATGCAGCCCTTTCAGGAGATCGGCGCGTACGCAAAGGTCGATTTCCACCGCGGCATCCGTCAGGGGGTGCCAGAGGTCATCTTCGGAGAGGGCAAGGCAAAGGAACACATCCTCGGCATTGCCCGGGAGATGCTGCGCAGCGGCCAGCGGACGATCCTCATCACGCGCCTGTCGGCGGAGGCAGCGGCCTACCTGGAGACGGATCTTCCGCTGCACTATGACAGCGCCGCCAGAGTCGGCATCATCGGTGAGCTCCCGGCGCCCGGCGGCAAGGGGCGCATCGTCGTCGCGACCGGCGGCACGAGTGACATCCCCGTTGCAGAAGAGGCAGCGCTGACGGCCGAGGCGCTCGGAAACGCGGTCACACGCCTGTATGACGTTGGCGTGTCTGGCATTCACCGGCTGCTCGCCAATCTGGACACGATCATGTCTGCGCGCGTCATCGTTGCGGTCGCAGGCATGGAGGGCGCGCTGCCGTCTGTCATCGGCGGCCTGGCCGACTGTCCGGTGATCGCCGTGCCCACGAGCGTCGGCTACGGCGCGTCGCTCGGCGGGATCGCGGCGCTGCTGAGCATGCTCAATTCCTGCGCAAGCGGTATGTCCGTCGTGAACATCGACAACGGCTTCGGCGCGGGCTATCTCGCCAGCATGATCAATCATCTCGACTGACGGAGGCGTCATGGAACTCTCTGATTTTTTTGCGCAGCATCCGAAGGCCGCGCTCGCGTTCTCGGGCGGAGCGGATTCTGCGTTCTTGCTCTACAGCGCCGCTGCGTGCGGCGCAGATATCATGCCATATTATGTCCGCTCACAGTTTCAGCCGGCGTTTGAGCGCGCCGATGCCCGCCGGCTGGCGGCAGCGCTCGGTGTGCCGCTGCGTGAGCTGGAGGTGGATGTTTTGTGCGAGGATACCATCGCCGCGAACCCTGCAGACCGCTGTTATTTCTGCAAGCGCCGCATCTTCGGCGCGATCTGCGCAGCCGCTGCGGCGGACGGGTATCCCGTCGTGCTCGACGGCACGAACGCCAGCGATGACCGCGGCGACCGGCCGGGTATGCGCGCGCTCGAGCAGGCGCATGTCCTCTCGCCGCTCCGGCTCTGCGGTCTGACCAAAGCGGAGGTGCGCCGCCGCTCCAAGGCGGCCGGGCTCTTCACGTGGGATAAGCCCGCCTATGCCTGCCTTGCCACGCGCGTTCCGACAGGCGAGCCGATCACGGCTGAAAAGCTCCGGGCGGTGGAGCGGAGTGAGGCATTTTTGTTCGCGCTCGGCTTTACGGACCTGCGTGTGCGTCTGCGCGACGGGGGCGCGCTGCTGCAGCTTCCGGCGGCGCAGCACGCGGCGGCACGGGCGCGGTGGCCGGAGATCACCGCAGGGCTGTCCGAATACTTTTCCACCATCCAATTAGACCCGAAAGCGAGGGCGGAGAGCGAATGAAAACTTTGTATATCGACTGCTCCATGGGCTGTGCCGGCGATATGTTCACGGCGGCGCTGTTGGAGCTGCATCCCGATCCGGCGGCGTTTCTCGCCGGGATGAACGCGGCGCTCGGCGGCCGGGCGGTCGTGTCTGCCGCGCCGGATGCCAAGTGCGGCATCCGCGGTACGCACGTCACCGTAAGCATCCGCGGGCAGCAGGAGGGCGCAGACTCGCCGCATGCAGAGCATACGCACGGCGGCGCGAGTGCGGCCGAGATCATGGCCTTTCTGGATACTGTGCCGCTTTCGCGGCCGGTCCGGGAAAATGCCAAGGCGGTGTATGCGCGCCTTCTGGACGCCGAGAGCGCGGTGCACGGCTGCGCGGTCGAGCAGGTGCACTTTCATGAGGTCGGCGCGCTCGATGCGTTGGCAGATGTGCTGTGCGTGTGCGCGCTCATGGACGCGCTGCAGCCGCAGCGCGTGCTCTGCTCACCCATAAATGTCGGCAGCGGTCAGGTTCGGTGCGCGCACGGCGTGCTGCCTGTGCCCGCCCCGGCGACGGAGCGGCTGCTGCGCGGCGTGCCGGTCTATGCCGGCAGCGTGACGGGCGAGCTGTGCACGCCCACGGGCGCGGCGCTGCTGCGGCAGTTCGTGTCTGACTACGGTGCAATGCCGCAGATGTGCGTCTCCGCCGCCGGTTACGGCACGGGCAAGAAGGATTTTGCAGCGGCAAACGTCGTGCGTGTGCTCCTGGGTGAGAGCGGGAACGGCGATGAGCAGGTCGTGGAGCTGTGCTGCAACATCGACGATCAGCCTGCGGAGTCGCTTGCCTTTGCCATGGACGAGCTGCTTGCGCTCGGCGCGCTGGATGTGTATTTCACCGCCATCGGCATGAAAAAGGGCCGCCCGGGTGTTTTGCTCACCTGCCTCTGCCGCCTGGAGCAGCGGGATGCCATGCTGCGCTGCATCTTTCGCAATACGACAACACTCGGTGTGCGCGAGCGTACCTGCGCCCGTTACAGCCTCGCCAGATGCACGCAGACCGTGCAGACGCGCTTCGGTTCGGTGCGCGTCAAAACGGCGCAGGGCTACGGCGTCACGCGCGAGAAGGCGGAATACGACGATCTGGCGCGGCGCGCACGCGAGAGCGGGCAGCCGCTTGACGAGATCCGCGCCGCCGTCGCGCAGGCGCTGCGAGACCTGAATGAAACCGAATAAAACGTCTTGCATCCGCACCGCGTGAATACGGTGCGGATGTGCGTTTTACCTATCAGAAGATTTCATCTGTGCGCGTCTTTCTGTGAAAGTCTACATATTTTGTGCCTCATCAAAAAATTCCCTTGTCAGACGATCTCAGCGTGCTATAATCGACACATTATGAGGGCTTGCCTGTCGACGATACAGAATACCACAAGCGCCCATGAAAGGAGAAATTATGCATCCCAGACTTTCCAACAAAATCCTGCGTCCCGATTTTCAGGGCGAATTTACGGCAAGCATTCTTGCGGCAGCGGCCTCTCCTGAGCTGATTTCTTTCGCGGGCGGACTTCCGAACCCGGTCTCCTTCCCTGTCGAGGAGATGGACAAGGCAGCACACAAGGTGCTCGAGCATAACGGCGTCATGGCGCTGCAGTACAGCGGCACGCAGGGCTATCAGCCGCTGCGCGAGTGGATCGCCAAGCGCTATGAGACGATGGGCGTTTCCGGCGTGCAGGCCGACGATATCATCATCACCAACGGCTCGCAGCAGGTGCTGACGATGATGGGCGCGTGCATGCTCGATCCCGGCGACAAGGTGATCGTCGAGGACCCGACCTATCTGGTCGCACTGCAGTCGTTCCACTTCTTTGACCCCGAGATCCTGCCGGTCACCATCAACCCCGACGGCATCGACTGCGATGCGCTCGCGGCGGCTGTTGCGGCGAACCCGGACGTGAAGTTTGCCTACGTCATTCCGAATTTCCAGAACCCCACCGGCCTGAGCTACAGCCAGCAGGTGCACGACCGGGTCGTGGAGATCTTCCGCGGCACGGATATTGTCGTACTTGAGGATAACCCGTACCGTGAGCTGCGTTTTTCCGGCACCGCGACCGACAGCTTCGGCAAGGAGCTGGGCGAGCAGTGCTGCATGCTCGGCACGTTTTCCAAGATCGTCGCGCCCGGTATGCGCATCGGCTGGGTGTGCGTGCGCAACAAGGAGCTGCGTGAGAAGCTCCTGAGCTACAAGGCGACCGCCGACCTGCACACGAACATCTTCTCGCAGCTCGTGCTCGCGCAGTACCTTGCGGACAACGACATCGACGCGCACATCGAAAAGACGAAAGTGCTCTACAAGCACAAGGCGGAGCTGATGATGGACTGCATGCGCAAGTACCTTCCGGAGGGTGTGGAGTTCACGCCGACCGAGGGCGGTATGTTCCTCTGGGCGAAGCTCCCGAACGGCATGTCTGCGGTCGATCTCTACCGCGTCGCGCTCACGAAGGGCGTGGCCATCTGCCCGGGCGACCCGTTTTATGAGAAGGCGCGCAACGTCAGCACCTTCCGCATCAACTATTCCAACAGCAGTGACGAGGTGATCGAAAAAGGCATCCGTCTGCTCGGCGAGGCCTGCGAGGAGCTGCTCGCAAAGTAAGGCAACCGCGTTTTTTGCACAAATCAAAACCGCCGCACCGTGGCGTCACGGTGCGGCGGTTTTTTTCAAGGGTTTGATATATCCTGCAGGCAATTTCACCTGCAGGCAATTTCACCTGCAGGCAATTTCACCGTGCGTCTGCTCGAAGTCCCGGATGCGTTCCTTAGACCTCTGTTCAAGGTCACGGTTTTTCGTCCGATGAAAAACGATCAATCACAGCAGAAGGCAGCTGATAGCCATCAGTGCGAAGCCGAGCACTGCCAAACAAATCGTAACAATGTGCCCAAAGTACTGGTGCAGCCACGCTGCAAGGATGTTGAACAGACTGCACCCGACCAGGAAGCCGCCAACGCTGCCCAAAAGCAGCCATGGGCTGTTTGCATCGGGGAAATAATGCGTTGTCAGAGACAAATACCCTGCCATCGGGGCTACCAGCAGCGCGATCGCAAGGATGACCAGAAAAGTGTACAGCCGTGGGTGCGCTGCTTGAAACTCTACGTCTGCCAAAGGCGTGAACCACAGCGCCACATTTTCTCCCTTCGGAATCCGCCAGTAAAAGAGGGGGCGGATTTTTTCGCCGTTCGGTGGATGCTTTTTGGGTGCTGCTTTTCGCTTCTTTTCAGGTGCTGCCGCAGGCAGCTCAGGTGCGGGCAATTCTGTCAGCTTCTCGATTTCCGGAAGCTCATAGCCTGGAAACAGCAGTGCGTATTGCTCGCCGTTATGGGTCAGTTCCAATGCGCAGCAAAACTGCAGGCCAATAGCTGCGCCCTCGTGACACATCACACCACTGCGCCGAAAACGTGCCTGATCTGGTTGGCCGCCTTTGTTCCAGCCGGTCATCGGGATCCCACGCTGCACAACACGGATACGCTGCAGTTCCTGCAGTGCAAGTGCGTATACCTGATACTCGTCGGCGATGCAGAGGCTGTTTTGATCCCGGTAGAGCCAGAACTCGGTATTATGTGCCGTGTTGAGGATCTTCAGACCCTGCGCTTCCCTGCGGTAGTCGAACAGAAGAATGTCCATGGGCTGAACTTGGCCGGGAATGCCGAGATAAGTTTTTGCGCAGCGGATCTGATCGTTCATTTTCCTTCTGGCTGCCTGGACGCTGCTGCTGCGGTCGGCGGAAGCCGTCTGAACACGCTGCCAGAGCGCGAGCAGACCGGCTATACACAATGTGACCGCGCCGGTCCAGAAAATGCCCGGCGCATTGTGGTAGGCTTGCGCCAGACTGACCGCTCTGCCCGCAAGCGCCCGCACAAGCGCGCCGCCGCAGACCATGCCGATCACCAGGCAGATATATTGCATGATCAGCAAAATGCCCGGCAGACTGTGCCGCCGTTCTGCCTGTGACAGTGTGTGTGCCGTTTGTTCAAGCCCGTCGCGCATGACCTGCGGGAGCTCTGCTGACAGAAAGCACTGACCGTCAGGTCGAGTATGTCTTTGGTGCCCGGTCGTGTCCGTGCAGAAAATGTACTTCATGTGTATCAATTCTCCTGATTCGTTCGTGGGCTTTGCAGACATTTGCGCCGATCCACGGAGAAAACTGCCGGCGCTGGCGCAATCACACGAAGGATCTTGTTCTGCGCATGTCGAGCACCAGCTCCGGATCGTCTGCGCGCATCCGCTCCAGAATGCCCGTGAGTGCGTCCGGGTCGCGCGCGACCGCGTCCAACTCCGGCTGCGTGAGACCGACCAGCTGCAAAAACGCGACCCTGCCGTGCACGGTCTCGATCGGTGCGGCGGTCGTGTCGCTGACGATGGCCAGCGCTGTGATGGCCGAGTTCAGCTCCGGGTGCAGGGAACCGCCGTCGCCGGGGATGTATGCGCCCGGCTCGAAATAGTTGCCGGTCTGGAACGTGTAGCGCGCCAGCTGCGCCAGCAGATCGAGCGCCCATGTGCCCGTCTCGGCATAGCTCTCGCGCACCTTTAGCGTGAGCTCATAGCCCCATTTGCTGTATTCCGAGCCAAAGGCCGCCATGCTCGGGTACAGCTCGCTCAGACCGTAGGTGACGATGTGCTGATAGCCCTTGCCCGTGTCGTAGACGGCAAAGCCGTCGAGATATTCCTCGCCGCCGAGTGCCGCACGGTCGTGCAGCTCGCTCTCGAAACGCACCGGCTCTGCTTCTGGGTAGAGCTTTGCAAAGGCCGCGTCGATGGCATCCCAGCCGGGCGCCCAGTCGGGGTGCTTTTTCATCCGCTTTGCGTATTCTTCTCTCGTCATGTCGTGTCCGCCTTTCGTCGATTTACTCCAGTGCCTCGTGCACGGAAAAATGGTTCTTGCGATAGCTCAGCAGCCCCTCGCGCTGCATCCGTGACAGCTCACTGCACATGGCGCTGCGATCGACGCTGAGATAGTCAGCCAGCTGCTGCCGGTTATAGGGGATGTCAAAGCTGTATCGCCCGGTGCGCTGCACGCACGCGGAAAAGTACGACAGGAGCCGGGCCCGGATGCCCTTCGGCGCGGTGTGCAGGATGCGCTGCGAGAGCAGCAGGTTTTTCTCTGCGCACACAGCCAGCAGATTCGAAATGAGCAGTGCGTGAAACGGGCAGGCGTTCGTGCACGTCGTGAGTACCTTGCCGACGTTCAGAAACAGCACCTCGGTGTCCTCAGCGGCTGTCACGCTGATGCGCAGCGGTTCCCCTGGAATACAGGCGTAGGGTTCGGCAAATACCTCTCCGGGCGCGACGTGACCGAGCAGGCTGTGACTGCCCCAGATGTCATCGTGGCCGATCATGGCCATACCGGAGAGCACCATACCGAGCTGTTCGGTCGGTGCACCCTCGGCGAGAATGGTCTCGCCGCGCGCATAGCGCTTTCGCACAGCGCCGAGGCACTGCAGCAGCGGCTGCAGCTGCGCAGGGTCGATCCCGCGAAACAGGCGCGTGCTGGTCAGGGTAATGTTCATATTTTTTGCTCCATTTGTTGTTCTGACAACGGAATTGTGGCTTTTATTATGCTATCTTATGCACAGAAAGTCAAGACCGCCGGGTGGGGACCCGGACGATTTTTGGAAAGGGAAGGGATATTATGATCCGCAAAATCATCCACATTGACGAAGAAAAGTGCAACGGCTGCGGTGCGTGCGCGGCAGCGTGTCACGAGGGGGCGATCGGTATTGTAGACGGTAAGGCAAAGCTCTTGCGTGACGATTATTGCGACGGCCTCGGCGACTGCCTGCCGGCCTGCCCGATGGATGCCATCCACTTTGTTGAGCGAGAGGCGGCTGCCTATGATGCTGCGGCCGTGCAGGCGAATATGCGCAAAAAGCAGGCGCAGAGCGCACCTGCGCACACCGGCGGCTGTCCCGGCAGCAGGATGCGCAGCATCCGCCGTGAGGAGGCCGCGCAGCCGCAGACTGCTGTGCAGCAGCCGTCGCAGCTCGGCCAGTGGCCGTGCCAGATCAAGCTCGTGCCGGTCAACGCGCCGTACTTTCAGGGCGCGAAGCTGCTCGTTGCGGCCGACTGCACGGCGTATGCCTACGCGAACATGCACAGTGAATTCATGAAAGGGAAGATCACGCTCATCGGCTGCCCGAAGCTCGACGCGGTGGATTACACCGACAAGCTCACGGAGATTATCCGGGGCAACGACATTCAGAGCGTCACCATCGTGCGCATGGAGGTGCCGTGCTGCGGCGGACTCGAACACGCGGCGCGGGAGGCGCTGCGCGCGAGCGGGAAATTCCTTCCGTGGCAGGTCGTCACGATCTCCGTCGATGGCAAGATTCTCGACTGCTGACCCGCTGTTCGGGCTCTGCTTGCATGCGCAGGCAGAGCCCGAACAAAGATTTTTCATTCCATGAAAAATATGCGACAATAGGGTTGACAAATCCGAAAATATCTGTATAATATCATTTGTTCGTAGCGGAATTGTGTAATGGTAGCACACCGGACTCTGACTCCGTTTGTGAGGGTTCGAATCCTTCTTCCGCTGCCAACGCGAATCGCTCTCGTCTTTGACGGGGGCGATTTTTTTGCTTTTGCCCCTTTTCTGCCACCTCGCGGCAGCAGCCTGCGTGGATATGCAAAAAGGCCCTGCCGAGAGGCAGGGCCTTTTTGGTTTCATAACAGTGCTTGGTTCACTTGTCCAAGTAGCTGGTCAGCAGCTCCTGCAGCAGCTCGTCGCGGTCGAGGCGGCAGATGAGGCTGCGGGCGTTGTTGTAGTTGGTGATGTACGTCGGGTCCTCTGAGAGGATGTAACCGACGAGCTGGTTGATCGGGTTGTAGCCTTTGACAACAAGGGAATGATACACGGAAGTGAGGATCTCCTTCATTTCTGTTTTGTTGTCGATCGCGTTAAACCGTCTGGTTGCGTCTTCCATGTGAAGCCCTCCCTCATACAAGTTCTTGTGCCTATTATACCAAAAAACACAAGTCTGTAAAGCCACTTTTCAACCCTTTTCGAAAAAAGTTCTAAATATTTTCTTAATACCCTTTCACTTCTGTAAACGCTCAGCGAATGGTCGCGTGGAACGTCTCCTCAAGCGCCTTGAGGACACTCTGCATCGTCTCCTCGGCATGGTCGTCGGTGAGCGTCTGGTCATCGGCGCGCAGCGTCAGCGAGAAAGCGACGCTCTTATAGCCAGCCGGGATCGGCGCGCCGGTGTACACGTCAAAGAGCTCGCAGCCCTTGAGATACTGCCCGCCGGCGGCGAGGATGCACTGCGAGAGCTTGGCGACCGGGATGTCGGCGCTGCAGACGACGGCCACGTCGCGCGTCACGGCCGGGAAGCGCGGCAGCGGCGTGTAGACCGGTGTCGCACCGCGCTCGGCGAGCATCTCACCGAGCTGCAGCTCGGCCGTGTAAAGCTCCGTGTCCACGCCGTAGTTTGCTGCCGCAAGCGGATGGATCTGACCGAGCACGCCCAGCAGCTTGCCGCCGGCGTACACCTTCGCGCAGCGGCCGGGGTGGTACGACGGGTTGCCGCTCTCGGCTTCAAACGTCACGTCCGTGATGCGCAGTCCCGTGAGGATGCGCTCTACCGCGCCCTTGAGCTGGAAGAAATCCATGCCGCCGCCGTAGCCGCCGAGACACAGCAGCTTCGGCTCGTCGGCCATACCGTCGGGACGGGCAAAGTAGACTTTACCGATCTCGTACAGGCGCACGGCCTTGTTGCGGTAGTTATAGTTGCGCGTGAGGATCTCGAGCATGGACGGCAGCACCGTCGTGCGCATGATGGAAGTGTCCTCGCCGAGGGGGTTGAGGATCTTCATGGAGTCACGCAGCGGGGAATCGGCCGGGAGACGGATCTTGTCGTAGTACGAGGGGCTGATGAACGAATACGTGATGATCTCGCTGTAGCCGAGTGCGCGCGCCATCGCGCCGATGCTGCGCTCCGCCTGCTGCGCGTCGCTGTAGCCGCCGCTGGTGGTCTGGCCGCGCATGAGCGTGCAGGGGATGTTGTTATAGCCGTAGAAGCGGGCGATCTCCTCAGCGATGTCGGAGTAGTGCTCCACGTCGCCGCGCCAGGAGGGGACGATGATCGTCTCGCCGTCGAGCCCGAAGCCGAGCGCAAGCAGGATGCGGCGCATCTCTGCCTCGGACACGTCCGTTCCGAGCAGACCGTTGACCTTTTCCGGCTCGAGCTTCACGGTCTTCGGCACGATGGGCTCGGGCAGCACGTCGATGGTGCCGCGCATTACCTCGCCGCAGCCGAGCAGCTCCACGAGCTCGCATGCGCGATCCACGGCGGCGACGGTATTCATCGGGTCGAGTCCCTTCTCAAAGCGGCCGGAGGCCTCCGTTCGCATGCCGAGCGCGGCAGCCGTGCGGCGCACGCTCGTGCCGTTGAAGTTTGCGCCCTCAAAGACGACCATGGCCGTGTCGCCCACGATCTCGGAGTTGGCACCGCCCATGACGCCGGCGACCGCAACGGGCTTCTGCTCGTCACAGATGCAGAGCATATTCGGCGTGAGCTTGCGCGCCGTGCCGTCGAGCGTCTCGATGGTCTCGCCCTCGCGCGCGGTGCGCACGATGATCTGCTTGCCGCCGATGCACGAGAAGTCGAACGCGTGCATGGGCTGGCCGTACTCGAGCATGACATAGTTTGTGATGTCGACAATGTTGTTGATCGGGCGCACGCCGCTGTTGCGCAGGCGCTCGCGCATCCACGCCGGGGACGGGCCAATCTTGACGTTGCGCACCATGCGCGCGGTGTAGCGCGGGCAGAGCGCGGGATCGTCGATGCGGATGCTGACATAGTCGCGGATGTCCTCGCCGCAGCCGGGCACATCGGGCGTGTGCAGCTTCAGGGGCTTGTCAAAGGTCACGGCGGCCTCACGCGCCAGACCGATCACGGACAGGCAGTCCGGGCGGTTGGGCGTGATCTCAAACTCGACCACATGGTCGTCCGCGCCGATGACGGCGGCGATGTCGTCACCGGGCTTCACGCCGTCCTCCTGCAGGACCCACAGGCCGTCCTCGATGGCGTAGGGGTAGTCATGCAGCGTCAGACCGAGCTCCTTGAGCGAGCACATCATGCCGTTGGACGCCTCGCCGCGCAGCGTGCCGGCGTGGATCTCCTTGCCGTCGGGCAGCAGCGCACCGTCAAGCGCGACGGGCACCATGTCGCCGACCTGCTGGTTCTGTGCACCGGTCACGATCTGGATCGGTTTATCACCGCCCACGTCGACCTGACAGACCCACATGTGGTCGGAGTTCGTGTGGCGCACCATCTCCACAATGCGGCCCGCGACAACGTTTCGGATGCTGTCGTGCAGGTTCGTAAACGTCTCCACCTTAGAGCCGGAGAGGGTCATTGCCTCGGAAAAGTCGTGATCGGACCAGGCCGAGCAATCTACGAATTCATTGAGCCATTTTCTGCTTAAAATCATGGTAGCCTCTCCTTTCTCAGAACTGCTGCAGGAAGCGCACGTCGTTTTCGAAGATCAGGCGCAGGTCGCTGATCTTGAAGCGGCGCATCGCCAGTCGCTCCAGACCCATGCCGAAGGCCCAGCCGGAGTAGACGTCCGTGTCGATGCCGCAGCCCTCAAGCACCTTCGGATGGATCATGCCGGCGCCGAGGATCTCGATCCAGCCCTCGCCCTTGCAGGTGGGGCAGCCCTTGCCGCCGCACTTGTGGCACTGCACGTCCATCTCGCAGCTCGGCTCGGTGAACGGGAAGTGGTGCGGGCGGAAGCGGGTGACGGTGTTCTCACCGTAGAGCTTGCGCACGAGTGTGTTGAGCGTGCCCTTCAGGTCCGCCATCGTGACGCCCTTGTCGATGACCATGCCCTCGATCTGGTGGAACATGGGCGAATGCGTAGCGTCGACCTCATCCTTGCGGTAGACGCGGCCGGGCGCGACCATGCGGATCGGCAGGGGCTTGCTCTCCATCGCGCGCACCTGCATCGGGGAGGTCTGCGTGCGCAGAAGAATGTGGCTGTCCTCGGTCAGGTAGAACGTGTCCGACCACTCGCGGGCGGGGTGCCCCTCGGAGGTGTTGAGCTTGGTGAAGTTATACTCGGCCTCCTCGATCTCCGGGCCTTCGAGGATCTCAAAGCCCATGCCGACGAAGATGTCCTTGATCTCGTCGAGCACGATGTACATCGGGTGCTGGTGGCCGAGCTCCGGCGCCTTGCCGGGCATGGTCACATCGAGCGTCTCGGCCTTGAGGCGCATCTCAAGCATGCGCGCATTGAGCGCCTCGCGGCGCTGCTCAAGCGCGGTCTCAAGCTCCGCGCGCACCTGGTTTGCCAGCTGGCCCATGGCCGGGCGTTCCTCCGCCGACAGGCGGCCCATCTGCTTGAGGATGGCGGTCAGCTCACCCTTTTTGCCGAGGTACTTCACGCGCAGGTTTTCCAGCGCCGTGATGTCGTCCGCCTGCAAAATGGCGTCGACAGAAGCCTCGCGCAGCTTCTGCAGCATTTCTTTCATGCAAACAACTCCTTCGTTGCAAAGTTTACATAGTCGGTCGTGTTTATCGCCGGATGGGTATAAAAAAATCCTCCCGTCCCGCATACAGGGACGAAAGGAAGCTTCCGCGGTACCACCCGAATTCGGCGCACGTGCGCCGCACTCTCTGCGCGCTAACGGGCGGACCCGCCGGGGATTGGCCGGAGCTCACGGGCGAACGAAGTACGTTTCTCGCAGGACGCTCTCAGCCGGCGGCGTCCCTCTCTGGTGCGGAACCTTGGTACTATTTTCCCGATCCAAGCAATAAACTCAATAACAAAGCTATTTATACCACACTTCGCGCAACAAATCAATGTAAAAGGAGAAGAAAATTTGACGTGGGGATTCGAAAACGCTATAATATTTGCTGACAAATCACTGCGTTTCCGTTCAGGAGGCAAGCCATGCACCGCATCGAACCGTGCGTGCCGTATCTGCCGCGGCGCGCGTCCGACACCAATAAATATGACTACGGCCGCGTGCTCATCGTCGGCGGCTGCGTCGGCTATACCGGCGCACCGACGCTGTGCGCCCATGCCGCGCTGCGCTGCGGTGCGGGGCTGGTGTCCGTCGGCGTGCCGGAGGCGATCTATGCGATCACCGCCGTGAAAAATGACGCGGCGATGCCGTTCCCGCTCCCGTCGGCCGACGGTAAGCTCACGGCAGACGCGCTGCCGGAGCTGCTCGAGCGGCTGCGCAGGAGCGATGTGTGCGTGCTCGGCCCCGGCTTGGGACGAAATGCCGCGCTCACGGCGCTGGTGCAGGCTGTCGTTTTGCGCTCGGAGACAGCGCTCGTGCTCGACGCCGACGCGCTTTTTGCCGTCGCGCAGGATGTGACGGTGCTCGATCGCGCCCGCGCGCCCATCGTCCTCGCGCCGCACGACGGGGAGTTTGCCCGGCTTGCGGGCGCGGATGCGGCCGGCAGGGCAGAGGCGGCGTCCGCTTTTGCCGCCGCGCACGGCTGCACCGTCGTGCGCAAAGGGCCGGAGACGGTCTGTGCATTCCCGGACGGGGACGCGGCTGTGCTGCGCGTCGGCAATCCCGGTATGGCCAAGGGCGGCAGCGGCGACGTGCTGGCGGGTATGCTCGGTGCGCTGCTGTGCCAGATGCCCGCGCGGGATGCTGTGCAGACCGCAGTCTGGCTGCACGGGCGGGCCGGCGACGTGTGCGCCGCACGCATGGGCGAATATGCCATGAACCCGACCGACGTGATCGCGGCGCTGCCGGAGGTCACAAAAACCATCATCCGATAGGAGGCAGTATGCAGCGCAGAAGCATCGCTGCACTGATGATAAGCCTGCTGCTGTTGTCCGCGTGCGGACACGGCGCGGGAGAGCGATCGTTTCAGACCTTCCGTGACACGCTCACGGGAAGCCTCGTCACCGTGACGGCGCAGGTGCACGCGGACTACGGCGACACGGTCGCGGACTACACGCTCACCTGCAGGGAGCTGCCCGACGGCTATGATCTCGCGGTCATCGCTCCGGAGACGGCGAAAGGCGTCGGCGCGCACCTGCGCCGAGGAGAGAGCACGCTCACCTTCGATGATATCCTGCTGCCGGCGGGCGATCTCAACGCCGCCGGACTGACTCCGCTGACGGCGCTGCCCTATGTGGTGGATGCCGTCCGCAGCGGCTATGTCGACCTCACATGGCAGGAGGGCGGGCTGCTGGTCGTGCAGCTCATCACCGACGACCATACGGTCGTGCGGCTGTATCTTGACGGCACCGTGCCGCAGTGCGCGGAGCTGTCGGTGGATGAACACTCGTGCCTGTACTGTACGGTGGAACAATGGAATCTGGAACAAGGAAGTACGAACGATGAATCGCAAGATCAGAACATGGGTAGAGATCAGTCTCAATGACTTGGAACACAATTATCGCGAGATCAGCAGCCGCCTGCCGGACGGCTGCCAGATGCTCGGCGTCTGCAAGGCCAATGCCTACGGTCACGGCGCGGTGCGCGTGGCGCAGCGTCTGCAGCGGGCGGGCTGCCAGTGGATCGCCGTCAACTGCTACGACGAGGCCGAGGAGCTGCGCGCTGCGGGTGTGACGATGAACATCCTGCTGCTCGGGCCGCAGTCGGCGAACATCGCCGTCGACCTTGCGACCCTCGGCGTGACGCAGGCGGTCGGCAGCATCGAATACGCGCGTGAGCTCAACCGCTTCCTCGCCGGGACGGGGCTGCGCTTAAACGCACACATGAAGCTGGAGACCGGTATGGGGCGCACGGGCTTTGACGTGCATGATGACAGCCATCTCGACGAGATGCTTGAGGCGCTGTCGCTGCCGCACCTGAATTTTACCGGCGTGTTCACGCACTTTGCCGTCTCGGATGAAAACGGCGACCCGTACACGCAGCTGCAGTTCTCGCGCTTTCTGCACGCGATCGACCGCATGGAGCAGGCGAGCGGTCACCACTTTGCCATTCGCCATTGCGCCAACAGCGGCGCTGTGATAAACTATCCGCAGATGCATCTCGACATGGTGCGCCCCGGTCTGCTGCTCTACGGCGTGTTTCCGGCGGCGGAGACCGGCGGACTCGACCTGCGCCCGGCGATGTCGCTCTATAGCCGCGTGTCCGAAGTCACGCACCACCACGCGGGCGACACGATCAGCTACGGCCGCACGTTCACCTGCCCGCACGATATGCGTCTGGCCGTGCTGCCGGTCGGCTATGCTGACGGGCTGCTGCGCAGTCTCTCCGGCAAGGGCGACGTGCTGCTGCACGGCAAGCGCGCACCGCAGGTCGGCCGCATCTGCATGGATATGTGCATGGTCGATGTGACCGACATCCCTGAGGTGCAGCCCGGCGACGTGGCGACCATCTTCGGCGCAGACCTCTCGGTGGCCGAGCAGGCCGAAAAGGCCGGCACGATCCCGTACGAGCTGCTGTGCGCCATGAGCCAGCGCGTGCAGCGTGTATATATCGACTGAGGTATAAATTTCGCTCCGATGGCGACAATAACTGTGCCCCTACATATCGACCGGGGCAAATATTCCATCGGAGATGAATGTTATGCAGCCAGTCAGACGCGGAGACATCTATTATGCCGACCTCAGCCCGGTGGTCGGCAGTGAGCAGGGCGGAATGCGCCCCGTGCTCATCATTCAAAACGACACCGGCAACCGCCACAGCCCGACGGTGATCGCCGCCGCGATCACGTCGCAGACCGGCAAGGCCAATCTGCCGACGCATATCTCGCTCGCGGCGCGCAGCTGTGGCCTGACGCGTGACAGCGTGATCCTGCTCGAGCAGGTTCGCACGCTCGATAAATCGCGCCTGCGCGAGCGCATGGGCCGTCTGGACGAGCCCGCGATGCATCAGGTGGATAACGCGATCGCCGTAAGCTTTGGCCTGCCGCAGTAAACGCCACGCCCAAAAAACGGAGGAACGGATATGAAGAAAAAGACGCTCATCACGATCGCACTGGTCGCAGCACTTGCCATGGTCGCCGCCGTGACCGTGTATGCGGTCGCAAACTACGGCTCGCGGGAAGACCCGCTCGTCACGTCCAGCTATCTGCAGGATGTCGTGCAGCCGCGCATGGAGGACGCCTACCGTTCCACGCTCAACGGCGCGATCGGCGAAATGGAGGAACAGTTTGCCGATCAGGTCGCCGCTGCGGGCGGTACATATGTGCTCGTGACACTGGAAAACGGGCAGACGCTCACCGGACGCGCAGGCACGGAGGTGCTCATGCGCAGCGGTGCCGCAGCCGTGACGCAGAGCGCCGCCGTGGATCTCACATCCGGCTCGACGGCTGCCGTCGGCGCAAACCTCACGGAAAACCACCTGTATCTCCTGCAGACGGACGGCGCGGGTGTTCGTGCCTCGGCCGACACCACCGTCATGGTGCGCGGCGGCTACAGCATCGGCTGACTCCGGTTCTAAATCCATCACTCCCGCGCATAGTCTGGTGCGGGAGTGATTTTTTATGCCTGAGTATCCGATCCTGCAGCAAAACAAGCCCATCGGCACGCTGCGCGTGACGCGCGAGGGGCTGCATACGGTGTTTTCCGCGCGGGCGAAAACGGATGCGCCCCGGCTGCGGCTCGCCGTGTGCGGGGCGCGCTCGCGCGCGTATCTCGGCCTGATGCTGCCGGACGGCAGCGGCGCGCTCACCCTGCAAAAGCGGCTCACGCGGCTCGAGTGTGCGCGCCTGCCGCAGGAGATCCTGTTCGCGGCGGACGAGGCGTGGGACATTCCGTCCGAACCCGAGCCTGCGCCGGAGCCAGCGCCGCGGTGCACGGACGATGGCCTGGATGTGCTCTGGTATTCTGCGCCGGACGGCGTGCTCACGACGTTTGACGGCAAGCGGACGGTCATCGCTATCCCGGCGGACGCGCCGAACCTCCCGCGCGGCGCGCAGGCCGTGCTGCGGGAGATCGACGGGCGGCCGTATCTGATTTTTCCACGCTGAATTGCAATTCCGCCGCCGCCGTGCTATACTCGTGGCAAAGAAATGCAAAGGAGCACATTGCGATGAGAATGAGCGATCTGATCGTGAAAAAACGCGACGGGCAGGCTCTCACGACGGAGGAGATCCGTTACGTGGTTGACGGCTATACCCGCGGCGAGATCCCGGATTATCAGATGTCCGCCATGCTGATGGCCATCTATTTTCGTGGCATGGATCGGCGCGAGACGCTGGATCTGACCATGGCCATGATGCACAGCGGCGAGACGCTGGATCTCTCGGGCGTGTCCGGCGTGAAGGCGGATAAGCACTCGACCGGCGGCGTGGGCGACAAGACCTCGCTCGTGCTCGTGCCGATGGTGGCGAGCCTCGGCGTGAAGATGGCGAAGATGTCCGGCCGCGGCCTCGGCCACACGGGCGGCACGCTTGATAAGCTGGAGAGCATTCCGGGCTTCAACATCAACCTCCCCATGGAACGGTTCTTGGAGAATGTCGACCGCGTCGGCATGGTCATCGCCGGACAGACGGCGAACCTTGACCCCGCCGATAAAAAACTCTACGCCCTGCGCGACGTGACCGGCACCGTGCCGAGTATTCCGCTCATAGTCAGCAGCATCATGTCCAAGAAACTGGCTGCCGGTGCGGACGTCATCGTGCTGGACGTCAAGTGCGGCGACGGCTCATTTATGAAGACGCTGGATGATGCGCGCGAGCTTGCGACCGAGATGGTCGAGATCGGCAAGATGGCCGGCCGCAAGACGGTCGCCGTCATCACGGACATGGACGAGCCGCTCGGTCATGCCGTCGGCAACGCGCTCGAGGTCAAGGAGGCAATTGCGACGCTGCGCGGCGAGCATAAGAGTGAGCTGCTGGAGCTGTGCCTGACGCTCGGCGCGTGCATCCTCACGCAGGCGGGGCTCGCAGCCGATGATGCTGCGGCGCGCGCCATGCTCGAGCAGACGATCACGGACGGCTCGGCGCTGAAAAAGCTGGCGGAGTTTGTTGCGGCGCAGGACGGCGACCCGGCGGCGATCTATGACCCGGCGCTTCTGCCGGCGGCGCCGGTGCAGATGGAAGTGCCGTCGCCCACGAGCGGCTATGTGCGCCACATCGCTGCCACGGACGTGGGCCTCGTGTCCATGCGTCTCGGCGGCGGCCGCGCGACGAAGGACAGCACTATTGACTACGGCGTCGGCATCGTCCTGCACAAGAAGGTAGACGAGCCGGTCGCGGCAGGGGAGTCGCTCGCGACGATCCACGCTGCCGACGAGGCGGCCGCGCGCAAGGCGGTCGCGGAGCTCACTGCGTGCTACACGATCACCCCGGATGCGCCCATGGCAGCGCCGTTCATCAAGGCGATCATCCGCTGACAGAGCATAAAAACTCCCGGAGCGACTGCTCCGGGAGTTTTTGCTGCCGGAAAACCGCTTGGGTTTCCGACAAATCGGTCACGGGTAGGCGTGCGTGCGCAGATACGTCAGCCATGCCTTCATGCCCTCGGCGTTGAGGTGCATGCCGTCGCCGTCCTGATAGCTCTGCGGCAGGAAGCCGTCATCGGCGACCAGACCGCTTGCCATGTCAAGATACTTCGCGCCGGTGCTCTCCGCTGCGGCGGCGATCCAGCCGTTGACCTTCTGGATGAGCTCGTTGGTGATGTCCTCATACTGATAATTGGACGCGATCGGCGTCAGCGAGCAGCAGATGATCTTCGTACTCGGGCTCTTGGCCTTGACGGCGTTGATGAGCGTGGTGTAGACCGATTTGATCTGCTCCTCGTTCGTCATGGAGATGTTGTCCGCACTCGGACAGATGACGAGATACGCGGGCTTGTTGACCTCGCAGATCTCGTCTGCGGGCACGTTGTTGCCGGTCACGGGGGATTTGTATTTCGCCGTGTCGAGCGACGAGGCGGGCAGAGAACCGGTCTCCGGCACCCAGACCTGCTTTTTGGCGTCCTTGCCGGTGAGCGTCGACTCCGTCTGGAGCACCTTCAGCGATTTGTCGCCCAGAAAATAGATCTGATCGACGTAGGTGCTGCCCTTGTCCTCCGTCTGCGCGAGCGCGGCGGACGACTGGATCGGCGTGATCGGATTGACCTGCGGCGTCGGCGTCGGTGTGACGGCGGCGGCAGGGTCGTTCTGCGGCTTGGAGGTGTGCGTGTTGCCGACGGCGTTGGTGAACACCAGCACGACGGCTACCAGCGCCAGACACAGCAGGATCGCGCCCGACCAGAAGGTGTAGAGCATGTTTTTGTTCGTGTTTTTCATTGGGATCCCTCGCTTCCGGATAGACAAAAGAAGCCCGGGAAAGGGCTTCTTTTGCAGTTGCAGTTACGCTTCCTGTTCTTTCTTTGCTTCCTCGATGACCTTCTGCTGGACGTTGCCGGGCGCTTCCTCGTAGCGAATGAACTTGCACGAGAAGGAGCCGCGTCCCTGCGTCATGGAGCGCAGATCGATCGTGTAGGAGCCCATCTCTGCCATCGGGACTTCCGCCTCGACGGTCTGCATGCCGTCCTCCGCCGTCATGCCGAGCACGGTGCCGCGGCGCTTGGAGGAGATGTCGGACATGATGTCGCCAAGGTTGGCGTCGGGGATGGTGACCTTCAGCAGGCCGATCGGCTCGAGGATGGTCGGCTTCGCCTTCGGGATGCCGTCCTGATAGGCGAGACGGGCAGCCGTCTGGAACGCCATATCGTTGGAGTCGACCGGGTGATAGGAGCCGTCGTACAGCACGGCCTTCAGGCCGACGAGCGGGTAACCGGCGAGCACGCCCTTCTGCACGGCGTTGCGCAGACCTTTTTCAACGGACGGGAAGAAGTTTTTCGGAACGCTGCCGCCGAAGACCTCCTCGGCGAAGATCATGTCGTCGGACTCATCCTGCGGCTCGAAGCGGATCCAGACGTCACCGAACTGGCCGCTGCCGCCGGACTGCTTCTTGTGGCGGCCGTGTGCTTCGACCTTGGCCTTGATCTTTTCGCGGTAAGCGACGCGCGCCGGCTTGAGCTCGGTCTCAACGCCGAAGCGGCTCTTGAGCTTGGCGCACAGCACGTCGACCTGAATGTCGCCCGCGCCGGAGATGACCATCTGGTGGGTCTCGGCGTTGTTGACGAGCGTGAAGGAGATGTCCTCCTCGTTCAGGCGGGCGAGGCCGGACGCGACCTTGTCGTCCTGCCCCTTGGTCTTGGGGCTGATGGCCATGGAGTAGCAGGGCTCAGCCAGCTTGATGGCGGGCAGCTCGACCTCGTTTTTCGGGTCGCAGACGGTGTCGCCGGTTTTCCACTCCATCTTGCCGATGGCCACGATGTCGCCGCAGCAGGCTTCCTTGACCTCGGTGCTCTTCTTGCCGCACATGGTGTACATACGGCCGAGCTTATCGGTGCTGCTCGTGCGCATATTGCGCAGAGACAGATCGGACACGACCTTGCCGGACAGCACCTTGATGAAGGAGTACTTGCCGAACTGGTCGGAAATGGTCTTGAACACGAACGCGCACACAGGGCCGTTCGGGTCGACGGCGAGCTTGCCGCCGTCTGCCGTGGCGACCTCGCCGATGTCGGCCGGGCTGGGCACGTAATCGACGATCGCCCGCAGCACGCTCTCGGTGCCGATGCCGCTGCCGGCAGCGCCGCAGAGCACGGGGAACACGGTGCGGTCCTTCAGACCCAGACGAAGGCCCTTGACGGTGTCCTCTTCAGAGAGCATCATGTCCTCGAAATACTTCTCCATGAGCGCCTCGTCGGCGCCGGCGGCCGCCTCAAAGAGCGTCTCACGCAGCGACTCGACCATATCGGCGTCAGCGGCGGGAACGGCGATCTTCTCGGTCTTGTTGCCCTTGGTCTGATAGGCGACGTTGTGCACGAGGTCGATGACGCCCGTGCCGTCGCTCATCGGCGCGGTGACCGCGCAGACGGCGCTGCCGTACTTATCCTGCAGGGCGGAGAGGACACCGGCAAAATCGCCGTGATCCTCGTCGGTCTTGGAGATGTAGAACAGGCAGGGGATGTTCTCGCTCTTGAGGTATTTCCAGCAGCGCTCCGCGCCGACGGCGATGCCGTCCTTCGCGGTGCAGAAGATCATGCCGGCCTCAGCCGCGCGCATGGCGCAGCGTGCATCACCCGCAAAGTCGAAAAAGCCCGGGCAATCGAGGATGTTGATCTTGCAGCCGCCGAAATTGACCGGCGCGATGCTGGTCGAGATCGTGATCTTGCGCTTGATCTCCTCGGGATCGTAGTCACAGACGGTGTTGCCGTCGGCAGTTTTGCCCTGACGGTCGATCGCGCCGGTCAGGTACAGCATGCTCTCGGCGAGCGTGGTCTTGCCGCTGCCGCCATGTCCGAGCAGGCACACGTTACGGATGTTCTTGGTTTCGTAGCTCATGTAGTGTACTCTCCTTCTATATTAACTATCGGAAATTCCAACTCCGGAAGCCATGTGCTGTATTTAACACATGACTATAAAAGTATACACGATTTCGAAACTCTTGGCAATCATAAATATGAAAACTCAGCGTTTCAGGCCGAAATTCAGCAATATGACAGGAACGAGCCACAGGCCCATATACACGAAGAGATTGCCGACTGTGGCGGAATCGAACGCGCCGATGGCGCACAGGGCAAACATCAGTATGACGCCGACGACCGTGCACAGCAGAGCGAGGATGACGCAGATGCGTACCGCCTGAAAGAGCTGTCGGCCGGTTCCGGCGACGCCGACGAGCGGACCGAGACCGTCGCGCGCCACGATGCCCGCGGTCTGCGTGTAGTCCGAGGGCTCGGCGGCCGACATGGCGTAGCGCTTGGAGTACGCCGGGAAGTCAAAGCCATCGGTGGACATCTTGAACTTCTGGCTGAGCATCAGCGGCGTGATGTTGAAGTCACGCACGGCGAAGATCGGCGCGATGCGCGTGCGCAGCAGGCCGAAGAGCGCGTTCTGCACCGACTGCACCGGCACGTACTTGATCTTGAAGCTTGCGACGAACAGCCCATTGATGGACGCGAATACGGCGTTTTTGACGTTGAGTTGCTGCGGCAGATGCACGCCCTTGAGGTTCATGAAGGCACTGCTGCCGACGAGCACCTCTTCGCCGTTGACAAGCGCCGTCAGGCCGCCGCTCTCGTTGCAGGTGAAGGAGTCGACCGGCATGAGCGCACAGTTGTTGCGCTGCATGAGATCGGTGAACACGGAGGCAAGGCAGCTGCCGGAGGCGACGATCACACTGCCGGTGTAGGAGATGACCTTGTCCGGGAACGCACCGTCGAGAATGCGGATGTCCTCGATCGAGATGTTGCGCGCGGTGAACAGATCCTTATCCGTCACGATCAGGTGCTTGCTGCGGCCGATATCGCTCGCACCGTTCCAGCCGGCAATGGCGCTGCCGGTCTGGGCGAGCTTGCGCGCAGCCGTCCGGAACGGTACGGCGAACGCGACCAGCGCCGCAAACGGCGCACACGGCGCGGTGACGGCGGCGAACACGTGCAGGATGTTGGCGTAGTTGCCGCTGAGGATCGTGGCAAGCAGGCCGAGGATCACGGACGCGGCGATGAGATACGGCGCGAGACCGGCATAGATCGTGTCGGCCGGGCCGGCCTCCTCGCTGCGGTGGATGAAGCCCGCCGTGTCGCGCTTGGACTTGAGCACGGTGATGCTGTCCTTGACGACCTCGCTGTCCGCGCTGACGGTGTAGGGGTCTTTGTCGACGGCGAGCGTGCGGAACGTGTACTTAAAGCCGCGGCAGGTGTTCAGCGCGCTCCACAGGCAGCAGGCGACGGAAAACGCGGACACGGCGCAAAACGGCAGACCCACGGCATCCGAACCGGTGACGGCCAGCACGACCGCGTCCAGCGCGGAAAAGACACAGTTGAGAAATACGAGCGATTCCAGCCCCGGCGTGCGGCGTACGAGGTTGAAAAAGCCGTTGGTGATCACGTCCAGCCCGATGAGCATCACGGTCAGCTGCATCATCAGACACACGAGCGCGGCGACGGTCGGGCTGCTTTTGAGCACACCGAACACCGGCAGACCGAGCGAGATGTAGATCAGCGGGATGCACACGAGCATGGCCGCGCGGCAGCGAAAGCGCAGGGATTTGATCTGACCGCCGTAATACTTTGCGGCGTCCTCCGCGCTCGGCTCCGGGCCGAGCGCCTCCTCGGCGTCAGCCGAGGCGTGCACGGCGCTGTTGTGCGCGCGCACGCGGTAGGCCACGGCAGCCAGCCGCGCCATGAGCGGGTTGAGCACCGAGTCCTGAAAGCTGCGGCGGGCGGGCGCATCATCTTTGTCGCTGCGTGCGTAGTTTCCGGTTCGGGCGTAGGCAGCGTCGCCGCTCTCCGTGCCTTCCTCGGTGATGGCCTGAAACACACGCGTCGGCTCTTCCGGCTCGGGCTCGGGGTCATACAGGCCCTCCGGCACATCCGGCGGGGCGGAGACAGGGATGGATGCATCCTCCTCCGGCAGGTCGTCCTCGGGCTCGACCGGCTCATCCGGCACGACCTCCGAGAGCTTGGAGGCGAAGCTCTTGAGCCCTGAGAGCCCTTTTTGTGCCAGACGCTTGGCGCCGGCCTTCGTCTCGTTCCACTTTTCGATCTCGGCCGCGGTCGCATGGTCGCGCTGGCGCTTCGGCTGATAGCGCTTGACGTCGTGGTCCTCATGCACGGGTGCGGCTTGTGCCTGCGTGCTTTCGGCATCGTCCAGCGCACTGTCGAGCTCGGCGGACATGAGAATGTCCTCGGTCTCGGCGTCGGCCGCTTCCGCTTCCTCGATCATCTCCGCTGTGATGGGGCGGCTGCGGTAAGCCGGGCGCGGACGCGGCGCCGGCTTTTCCGTCTGAAAATCTTTATATTCGTCCAGAATGGATTCCAGGGAGAATTCCTCCGCATTCAGATCAAAAGAAATGTCCTCTGGCGAGCGATCAAATTCGTCCATATGGTCAACTCCTTTTTATAGTGAGGGGCACGGACGTTCAGCTGCGCTGGCGCAGCGCCTCATAGAGCAGCACCGCTGCGGCAGCGGATGCATTGAGCGAGGAGATCTGTCCGTGCAGCGGGATGCTGACGAGAAAATCACACTTTTCGCGCACCAGCCGGCTGATGCCGCTGCCCTCCGAGCCGATGACGATGCAGGCGGGGCCTGTCAGATCCGTCTTCCACAGCTCGTTTGAGCCCTCGGCGGCCGTGCCGTAGATCCAGAGGCCGTTTTTCTTGAGTGTCTCGATCGCGGCGACCAGATTCGGCACCCGCGCGATGGCCATGTGCTCAAGCGCGCCCGCGGACGCCTTGTCCACGATGGCGGTCAGTCCCGCGCTGCGGCGCTTCGGGATGATGACGCCGTGCGCACCGACGCACTCGGCCGTGCGGATGATCGCGCCGAGGTTGTGCGGGTCGGAGATCTCGTCGCACAGCACGAGAAACGGCGCCTCACCGCGCTCGGCGGCGACGGCGAGCATGTCCTCGATCGTGCTGTACTCCTTGACGGCGCACAGCGCGATCACGCCCTGATGTGCGTGCGTCTGGCTCATAGCGTCGAGCTTGCGGCGGTCGGCCTCCGTGACGACGATGCCGGCGCTGCGTGCCTTCGAGGCAATGTGCCCGAGTGTCTTGTCCACGTCGCCCTTGGCGATGAAGATCTTGTCGATCGTGCGGCCCGCGCGCAGGGCCTCGATGACCGCGTTGCGGCCTTCGATCAGATCATTGCGCGCTTCTGTTTCAAATTCTTGCATTTGTTCCATGTGATAACCATACCTTGCGACATAATAATACAGATATCATCATACCACACGCTGCGCCATTTAGAAAGCACAAATTGTGATTCCGGATATTTTTTTATGGACTTTGCGCCTGGAAGAAGGTATCATGGTCATACGTTGTTTTTACGGAGGAACCCCATGAGAAAACTGATGAACAAAATCGACCGGTTTTGCTATACACATCCGCGCTTCGGCATTCCGAACCTGATGCTGATCATTGTCATCGGCAACGCGGCCGTCTGGCTGCTGGCGCAGATGGACACGACCGGGCAGATCGTGTCGCTTCTGAGCGGCTCGGCGCAGGGTATTCTGCACGGGCAGGTCTGGCGGCTGATCACCTATGTGTTCGTGCCGGCGGAATCACGTCCCATCTGGCTGCTGCTGATGCTGTATTTCTACTATTGGATCGGCTCGTGTCTTGAGCGCGAGTGGGGCAACGGCAAATTCACGATCTATTACGTGAGCGGTATGCTGCTCACGGCGATCTACGGCGTGGTGCTCTCGGCGATCCTCGGCCGCGATGTGATCGTCTCGACCACGTATCTGAACCTGTCCATGTTCTTCGCCTTTGCCACGCTCTATCCGGATGTGCAGGTGCTGCTGTTTTTCATCATCCCGATCAAGGTCAAGTATCTGGCGTACCTGGACGCGGCGCTGTTCGTGCTCGGCGTGATCACGATGACCTTCCCGCTGAACCTGCTGCCGGTGGTGGCGGTGCTCAACTACCTGGTCTACTGCGGTGACTGGCTGTTTGACTTCTTCCGCCCGTCGCACGTGCGTCAGCGGCAGAAAACGGTCAACTTCAAGCGCGAGGCGCGGCGCATCCGGCGCGAGCAGGCGAACAAGCCCTATCACTACAAGTGCGCCGTCTGCGGCCGCACGGACGCGGACCACCCGGAGCTGGAGTTCCGGTATTGCTCCCGCTGCGTGGGCTACCACTGCTTCTGTCAGGACCACATCAATAACCACATCCATTTCACGGAGTGAGCGCCATGCAGACTTTGCAGCAGAAAAGAGAATACACCGTCGCGGTGCTCGACCCGGCGGGGAACGTCACGGCCATCGTCTGCTCGGACGTGCCGGCGGCTGAGCGTGCGCGCGTTGCGGCGCAGATCCTGCGTCTGCCGGAGCTGGGCATTGAGCAGGTCGCCTTCCTGACCGAGCCGCGCAGCGGCGGCGAGATCCGGCTGGAGATGATGGGCGGCGAGTTTTGCGGCAACGCCCTGCGCTGCGCGGGCTTTTATCAGGCGCTGCGCACCGGCGCACAGGGCAAAAGCTGCGTCTTTGCCGAGATCAGCGGGGCGGACGGTGTCCAGCCCGTCGTGGCGGATACGGCGGAGGGTACGGCATCCACGGTGATGCCGCTGCCGCTGTCCGTGCAGCCGGCCGGCTGGGCGGACGTGCAGGCGACGCGCGTGACCTTTGCCGGCATCACGCACTTTGTCATCGACTGTGCGCAGCCGGACGAGGCGCTCGTGCAGCGTGCCATTGACTTAGCGCCCGAGGCCAGCGCCGTCGGGGCGATCTTTCTCGAGCGCGCGTGCGGCAGCATAAAGCCGGTCGTGTTCGTGCGCGAGACCGCGTCCTGCGTCGCGGAAAACAGCTGCGCCTCCGGCAGCGTCGCCACGGCCGTCGTGCTCACGGCGGACTTTGCCGACGGCATCACGGAGATCGGCATCGGTCAGCCGGGCGGCACGCTTGAGGTCGGCGTGCAGCGCACGGACGGCGCGGTGACCGGGCTGTCGATCGGCGGGGCGGTGCGCCTGACACAGACGCTGACCGTCACGCTGCCCGGACCGGCGGCCGCGCCGTGTTAATTCGTAAACTATGCTTGCATATTGCCGCGCAATCATGTAGCATATTCTAAGATTATGAACAGGGCGCTGTGCAAAACACACCCGAAACTGCCATATTCGGAGAGGAGAATGTGTGATGAAATGTCCCCGCTGCGGTCATGAAATGACGCTGGATACCCATCGGAAATACGCACTGAACATGTGCTATGAGTGCGGCTATATCGAAGGCCGCCTGATCGACCCCGAAAAGAAGGGCGAGACGAACTTCGAGCGCCTGAAAAAGCTCAACTTCAACGAGATGCTCGCATTTCTGTCCAAGGGTCTCGGTATGGACGAGGAAAAACTTGCCGACTGGCTGGACGACGAGGTCAAGTGACCCGCACCACCGTATTTTGCGCGCCGCGCCCGGAACGGGCGCGGCGTGTTTTTGCGCAGCGGAGAAAGCCGGTTGGTGAAATCGCCGAAACTTTTTTCGACTCCCGATTCGTTTTTCGGTAGATGCGTGCCTTGACGCGCGCCGGATCCGGGTGTTATCATCAAACCATCAAACGCGAAGACACAGAGTAGTAAGCAGGAACGTCCTTACAGAGAAGTGCCGGGTGGTGCGAGGCACAAAGCGTACAGACCTGCCGAACTGGCTGAACAGCGGCTGCGCTGAACGATGAGTAGGTGCAGACGGGTGCGCCCGTTATTGTGCAGGGATATGATGGTATCCCGGATAAGTGCGTCCCCGGTCGCGGGGGCGAAGAAGAGTGGTACCGCGGAGGGTTTTCGGCCTTTCGTCTCTTCTGCCAGAGGGCAGGAAAGACGGAGGGTTTTCTTTTTTCCTGCCAGACCATCAGACTATGCTTTTGCAGGAGGAATGCATCATGAAAACCCGGACCAAGACCAGAACCATACCCAAGACCCCGTTTTTTGCCGCCTTCTCGGTCGGCGCAGTGCTCTTTTCCGCGCACGCCGGCGGCGGCTTTGCGACCGGAAACCAGGCCAACACCTATTACGTCGGCCTCGGCTGGGCCGGCATCGTGTCGGCGATCGTTGCCATGCTGCTGCTCACGCTCACGATGCGCGAGGCCATGATCATGTACAATTCCCGCGGCCTGACGAGCTATAAGCAGCTGTTCGAGACGCTCTACCACCCCTTTGACAAGATCGAGTGGCTGTTCGAGATCTTCTTTTACATCATGGTGCTCATGGCCGTCGCGGCGGCCATCTCGGGCGCGGCCTCCGCGCTGCGGAGCTATTTCGGCGTGAACTATTATCTCGGCGTCGTGGCTGTCGGCTGCCTCGTCCTGCTCCTGACCATTTTCGGCGCCGGCATCGTGCGCGCGGCGTCCACCTATATGGGCATCGCTATCCTCGTCACCGCCATCACCATCTACGCCATCGGCATCTTCAAGAGCGAGTCGCCGCTGTTCACCGTCCTCAGTGCTGATTTTCAGACGACCGGTTTTGCCAATGTCCCCAAAGCAATCTTTAACGCCTTCACCTATGCCGGCTTCCAGTGCGTTACGCTGCCGACCATGATCGCCTGCGGCACGACCATGCGCAGCAAGCAGGGCTGTGCCAAGGCCATGTGGATCTCCTTTGCCATGAACGCTGTTGCGCTCGTGCTGTCCGTGTTCATGCTCATCTGCTGGCGCGGCGTCTACACCGCCGTGGACGGCGGCACGACCATCCCCACGCTCACGGTCTGCAACGCCATGGGCATCCGTGCCCTCACCGCAGTTTACGGCGTGTGCCTCATGCTCTGCCTCATCTCCACGGGTGTGACGACGATCTTCGGCTTCGTCGCCCGCTTTGAGAAGCTGCCGATGTTCCGCGGCATCCAGTCCGCGCCGGTGCGCAGCGCCATCGTGTCCGCGTTCATCATCATTTTGTCCATGTCCATCTCCATGGCCGGCCTCACGAACATCATCAAGTACGGCTATGGCTACTGCGGCTATCTCGGCATCGCGGTCGTGGTCGTTCCGTTCCTGACCGTCGGCGTGTACAAAAACCGCAGGTATATCCGCGAGCACGGTCTTGTGCAGGGCTTTGCCGCCGCGCAGCCGGAGGCTGAAGCGGCCGAGACTGCGGAACCCGCCGCCGTTCCCGCCGCGGCGAAATAACATATAGGAATTATAATTGTGTGTCACCGCACGGCAGCGTATCCTGCCGTGCGGTGTTTTTCTGCTGCCCGGCTGCAAAATATGCCGGAATGGCGCGTTGACAGGGTTTCACACGCATGTTATCATGGCAGTATCGTATGAAGGATTTTGATGTTGTCATGTTCACAGCAGAAAGGGGGGGACACCATGAAACAATTCCGCTATGAAATTCCGCTTTCTGCCGAAGAAACCACACAAAGACTGCGTGCGCAAATGCAAGGAAAGTATCGTTTAGAGCCGTTCCTCTTGCTGAATATGGTTCCATTTACCACAAAGCGCGGCATTTATGGCCGTATCCAGCAGCAGAAAATATGGGCAGTTGCAGTCAGCGGATATAGTATGTTTCCACGTCGATTCTTCAAAGGGACCTTGCGTGAGCGTGATGGATATACGGTCTTAGAAGGGAAATTTACCCACACCTGGGCGCTGCGGTTTTATTTATTGTTAGCGCTTGCTTGGGTGGAGATTCCAAATTATTTGGCCGGAGCGTCTCACGGCGTGCTTGTGAGCGGCTTTATCATGTGGCTGTGGTTTTCGGCCGTGGCTCTAATACCAGGGATCCTCCAGAACAAGAAAAATGAGCAGCTTGTCAGAACATACTTTGAGAATCTTTGCGTTCGAGAGACAGATTTCCATAATCTTTGACCGGTGAATGGAGATGCACGAAGGCATTCATTATTTGCGCACAGCTGTGCCATTATTCGTTGAGGCAAAATAATGAAAATCGTCCCGCAGCAGAGCTCTGCTGCGGGACGTGCTTTTCTCTCATGATTTTCTTTATGCCGCCGGTTCCCACTCGACCGTGTCGAGCACGGCCAGCAGCTGGTCGCCCTTGTCCGCGAACCAGCCGGCGTTCGGGTCGGCCCAGGCAACGATGCCGCTGTTTTTTCCCTGATAGCTGAGGAAGGTCCAGTTTTTGTCGCCGTCATAATACCCGGCAGAGACGCTGTCCCCGGCGAGCGTCAGCGATTTTTCCTTCAGCCCCGTGCCGCACACGCCGAAGCTGTCCGACCAGTACAGCTGCACACAGCTGTCCGAGCTGCTGTCCGGCCAGATCTTTACACCGAAGTCGGTTTCCGAACCGTCGAGCGTTCCCGCTGGGCAGAGCTCATATTTCCAGCCGTCCGGAACCTGTACACGCAGCGTTCCGGCAGCGCCGGATACGGTTGCGGTCTCGGTGGGCGTGGGCGTTTGCTGCGGTGCGCCCGTGGTCTGAGCGCCGCAGCCGGCGGGGAGGAGCATCAGCAGCGCGAGGAGCAGTGCGTGGAGCAGTCGTGGTTGTTTCATGGTCAGGCCGCCTTTCTATATAATTGTATGGTCAGACGGCCGCACAGTACAAATGTTCCCCCCAAAAGCAAAAAACTTCCGGCGGCCGATACATCGGCCGCCGGAGGCGTGGTGCGAGTAGTGATACAGCATTTTTTGAAAACCATCGTAGTACAATTTGTTT
>OLQV01000289.1_pt1 | contig 51469 bp, 42 predicted proteins | sample 1672371 | NCBI WGS metagenome assembly OLQV01 (sample SAMEA3136676, study PRJEB25190) | human gut metagenome
CCGCAAAGTGGGGCTTGCAGATTGCGGAAATGATTTTTCAGACACGCTCTAGCATGGATCGGTATAAGATTGGATCCGGAACATTATCTTTGATTATGGAACGTTATCACGCGGGAGGAATTCCGATTGAAGAACTCCAGATGATGCCGCCAAAAGAGGTGGAATTACTTTTTTATCCTCAGAAAAATATTAAAAAGAAGGATATTCCACTTCCAGATTCCCAGTACTACTATGATAGGATTCATGCCCCAAACAGTCGAGTAAATATCTCTTACTGCTAATGTTTATGAAATGTTCTGTGAACAGAGAAAAATCTGGCTTTCGATGAAAAAAGATCCGGATTTTGAAGTTGATGGGTATAAGAATTTTATCTTTTTATCAAAAACAACAGGGAGAAATCTGTATCCTGTTAACATCAGGAAAACTCTACAACGAATAGTTAATATGAATGATACCAGAGAAATACAGCTTCCCAATATTTCGCCACACATATTACGCCACATGACATGTACAAGATATGCAGAAGCAGGAATGGATATCAAAACCAATCAGTATTTGCTCGGACAAAGTGATGTAAAAACGACAATAAAAGTATACAACCATGTAGATATGGAAAGAACAAAACGAAAAAGATAATGCCGATGGTTACACCAAAATTTACACCAATTTGCAGTAATCATATAAAGAGTAGTGTAGATTTATGTGGATATTACACAAAATCATTGTGAAAAACAGCTAAAAAATATACTTGTATGTAGACTTATAATGAGTTATAATGAACAAGAATTTAAGGATAATTCTTCGGGGCGGGGTGTGATTCCCCACCGGCGGTATAGTCCGCGACCCATGGAAACATGGCTGAACCGGTGTGATTCCGGTACCGACAGTATAGTCTGGATGAGAGAAGAGTGCAGCGTGTGTAAGCGTAAAATATAGATTTTCTGATTTTATATCAGGAAAGAAAAAGCACAGAGAGAACACCCCGGAAAGGATTTACTTTCCGGGGTTTTTTTACGCGAGCAACGAGCCAAAGTCCGTGCCTGCACGAACCGGGAATTTCCTTTTGAGAAAGAAAGGAGATTGAAGAAAATGAACAACACAACAACTAAAGCAGCAGAGACTGCGAAAAAGGCCGGAACTACGAGAAATACAGGTGTCAGAACCATGGTGCAGATTGCCATGCTGGCGGCCGTAGCTACTGTTTTGATGCTCTGGGAGGTGCCGATGCCGTTTATTGCACCGAGTTTTTATAAGATGGATCTGAGTGAAGTGCCGATCATGATCGGGGCGTTTGCGATGGGACCGCTGGCAGCGGCAGTGATCGAACTGATCAAGATTCTGCTGAACTTTGTCCTGAACGGAACAACGACCGCAGGTGTGGGAGAACTTGGTAACTTTATCATGGGATGCGCACTGGTTATGCCGGCCGGCTTTATTTATAAACAGGCAAAAACAAAGAAACATGCAATCATCGGTATGGCAACCGGAATCGTATGCATGGCAGTGGCCAGTGCTCTGGTGAATGGTCTGTTACTGCTTCCTGCTTACGGAAAAGCATTTGGTATGCCGGTGGATACCTTTGTGGAGATGGGAGCAGCCATCATTCCGGCGATCCACAGTCTGACAACGTTCTGCCTTTTCAGCGTTGCACCGTTTAATATTATAAAAGGTATTGTAGTTTCTTTGATAACTCTGGTATTATATAAACATATCAGCCGGTTGTTAAAAGGCTCTCAGGCATAATTGATCCGTCCTGTACAAGGAGCCTCCGACCGGGGTGGGAGGAATACCAGATGGGAAAAATCAATAAAGTAAACAAACAGACAACCAATCCATATCTGAATCTCTATGATCTGGATGTCGTGAATAAAGTAGGACGGGAAGGACACTATTATGTGGCATCCCGGGCGAAGACTGAGGATGACCTGAAACTGAGCAGTATCGAAAATAATGATCCGGACGGTGTGGCCATCTACAGTCTCTACGGAGAAAAGAAAGACAGGGTAGTACTGATCCGACAGTTCCGTTATCCGCTGGGTGGTTATGTGTATGAACTGCCGGCAGGACTGGTGGATCCGGGAGAGAATTATCACACCGCAGCGATCCGGGAACTGAAAGAAGAGACCGGACTGAAGCTGGAGCCGATCGTGGTGGATGACATATATCAGAAGCCTTATTATACATCCGTCGGTATGACAGATGAGTGCTGCGGAACAGTTTACGGATATGCTTCCGGTGAGATCAGTAAAAAATACATGGAAGACAGCGAAGAAATTGAAGTGGTTCTGGCAGACCGGAAGGAGGTGGCACGGATCATGAAAGAAGAACGGGTAGCGCTTCTGTGCGCCTATATGATGATGCACTTTCTTCACGATGAAGAACCCTTTGCGTTCTTGCATGCCAAAGAAAAATAAATCCGTACCAGGTGCATAAAGCGGGTCAGTAATATTCACGAAAAAGAGACAGAGGAGAAAAAATATTATGGAATACTGGGATATCTACGATGAAAAGAAACAGAAAACCGGCCGTACGATGAAGCGAAATGACTGGAACATGCAACCGGATGAATACCATCTGACGGTGCTTGGTGTGCTGAAACGTCCGGATGGCCGCTATCTGATCACCCAGAGAAAGCTGGACAAAGAATGGGGTGCCGGCTGGTGGGAAGTACCGGGAGGCGGAGTCAACGCGGGAGAAGATTCCAGGGACGCAGTGATCCGCGAGATCCGCGAGGAGACCGGAATTGATGTGAGTCAGGCTGCAGGCGGCTACGCATTTTCCTATAAACGCGTGAATCCGGAGGAAAAAAACAACTATTTTGTGGATATCTACAAATTTATTCTGGACTTTGTGGATAACGATGTGAAAGTACAGCCGGAGGAAGTGGAAGGCTTTAAGATTGCCACACTCGAAGAGATCCGGGCATTTGCCCAGGAAGGGATTTTCCTGCATTATGACAGTATGAAAGAAGTATTCGATTAGAGCGTGTCTGAGAAAATATAAGAAGCAGTTATTTCTGTACATCAGTAAGTGTACAGAAATAACTGCTTTTTCACTTTACCGGAAACTGCTTTTCTGTAAAGTAAAAACACTCTGTGAGGATGCGCACTGCGGTGTATAAGGCAGATGTCGCAGGCGCGGGAATGTGGCAAGACACATTCTTTGTTTCATGCAGGAAGGAACGAACTGTCAGCCCGCAAAGAAAACAGCTCATGAAGATGGATATGATGGCATCCGGGGGACAGAATCGGTGATGTTGGTAAATACATACAAAAAACAAAGATGAAAATTATGCTTTTTGGCAATGGATTTTTCAGGAAAAAAGATATAAACTCAACTTATGATTAAGATACAATCAAAAGTAAAAAACAAAACTCAATGTATCCACAGAAGAAAAAGATTCATGTGGATAACAGATAACAGAAAAAAGAAAGAGGAGGATATTTACCATGAAATTAACACTGGATGGAATCAAAGATCGTCAGGCATGGGAAAAAGCAGGTATCAAACTGCCGGGGTACGATGTGGAAGCAGTATCGAAGAAAGCAAAAGATGCACCGGGATGGGTACATTTTGGAATCGGAAACATTTTTCGTGTTTTCATCGGTGGAATTGCAGACGGACTTCTGGAAGAAGGTGTCCTGGATCGAGGCATTACCTGTGTGGAGACCTTTGATTACGATGTGATAGATAAGATCTATAAACCTTATGACAATCTGAGTCTGAGCGTGATCCTCCACGGTGATGGAACCAGAGAATACAAAGTTATGGGAGCGCTGGCAGAGGCGATAAAAGCACAGTCATCCGATCCGGAACAGTGGAACCGTCTGAAGGAAATCTTCAAAGCAAAATCCCTGCAGCTGGTTTCTTTCACGATCACAGAAAAAGGCTATGCCCTGCAGAAAGCAGACGGCAGCTGGTTCCCGTTTGTGGAAGCAGATATCAACAACGGCCCGGACAGAGCCACCGGAGCAATGGCGGTTCTGACAGCGATGTTATATGAACGTTATAAAGCAGGAAAATATCCGATCGCTCTGGTTTCCATGGACAATTGCTCCAAAAACGGCGCGAAACTGCGGGAGTCTGTACTGACGATGACCGAAGAATGGAAGAAACACGGTTTTGTGGAGCAGGATTTTATGGATTATGTGAGTGATGAAAGCATAGTTGCCTTCCCGTGGACGATGATCGACAAGATCACCCCACGTCCAAGTGAACAGATTGCAGCAGATCTGGAAGCGATTGGTGTAGAAGATATGCAGCCGGTGATCACCGGAAAGAAGACCTATATTGCTCCGTTTGTCAATGCGGAGAAACCACAGTATCTGGTCATTGAAGACAGCTTCCCGAACGGTCGCCCGGCACTGGAAAAGGGATTTGGCGTATATATGGCGGACAGAGAAACCGTGAATCTGTCTGAACGCATGAAAGTGACAGTATGTCTGAATCCGGTACATTCTGCCACCGGTCCGCTGGGTGTGGTACAGGGATATGAACTGTTTGCGCATATGTTAAATACAAACGAAGACATGATGAAGATGGCACGGATGATCGCCTACGACGAAGGCCTTCCGGTCGTTCCGAACCCGGGCATCCTTTCCCCGCAGGCATTTGTGGATGAACTGTTTCATGACCGGTTTCCGAATGAATATCTGGGTGATACCAACATGCGTCTGTCAGTAGATGTATCTCAGATGGTTGGTATCCGCTTTGGCGAAACCATCAAGGCTTATGTAAAGAAATTCGGAGATGCTTCCCGTCTGACTGCTATTCCCCTTGGAATAGCCGGCTGGCTGCGCTACATGCTGGGTGTAGACGACGAAGGAAATACATATGAGCTTGCTCCGGATCCTATGAACGGAGAGATTCAGGAACAGTTCAAAGATATCGTGGTTGGAAAACCGGAGACTTTTACGAATCAGCTGAAATCGATTCTTTCCAACGAAAGACTGTTTTTCACAGACCTGTATAAAGACGGTGTGGGAGAAAAAATTGAGACCATGTTCCGTGAGATGCTTGCGGGACCGGGAGCCGTGAAAGCTACGATCCATAAATATGTAAACCAATAAAATAATGAAAAAGAGAAAAGGGCTGCTGTTCGGTAGGATATTATTCTGTCGGCAGCAGTCTTTTTGATTGCATACCAATAATTGATCCGGTGGATCAATTTTGATTTACACGGGCAATGAGCCAAAGTCCGTGCCTGCACGAAAAACTCGCGGAGAGGGTTTCTCATAGTTCAAGCTGTGTGGATAGGACATCCGGGGAAAAAGTAAACGGGAAAAAACTGCTTCCATATATTGTAGTAGAATGAAAAATCATCAGGAACGGAACATGAATAATCAGAAAACCGGCAACACTTTAAATCTTGCTCTCGATGCCACATCCCGGGAACGGGAAGCATCGATGAATCTGAACGCAGGGTATGAAAAAGACACACAGAGGTGGAAGCTGATCATTCGTTACTTCGGGGCGGCATCGGAGCTTGAGACGGATGAGATTGTTATTACACCCCTTCTTGGAAATTATGGAATTGCAGATATTCCACAGGATCAGATCGAAGGGTTTGCACAGAATCCGGCGGTAGAGTATATCGAAGCACCGAAGAGATTGTATTTTGCTGCATATGAAGGCAGGCAGACTTCCTGTGTGAATCCGGTCCAGAATCAGTCGCCGTATCTGTTTGGTAAAGGGATTCTGATTGCCTGTATCGATTCGGGCGTGGATTATACGCATCCGGACTTTCTGAACGAGGATGGATCCACACGGATCCTGCGGCTGTGGGATCAGTCGATCCCGGGCAATCCCCCCAAAGGGTATCGGATCGGCAGTGAGTACACACAGGAGCAGATCAATCGGGCACTGGAAGCGAATACGATGGCAGAAAGAGAGGCGCTGGTTCCAAGCATAGATACGAGTGGTCACGGGACGGCTGTACTGGGGATCGCAGCGGGAAATGGAAGAGAAAGTCAGGGAACGGAGCGTGGCGTAGCGCCGGAGAGCAGTCTGCTGGTGGTGAAGCTAGGGATCCGGGAACCGAATGGATTTCCCAGAACCACAGAACTGATGCAGGGGGTGGACTATGCGATCCGCACCGCACAGGAGCTTCAGATGCCGGTGGTGATCAATCTGAGCTTCGGAAACAGTTATGGAGCACATAACGGAACATCTCTGGTGGAAACGTATCTGAATCAGGCGGTTGGGTATGGTCGTGTGACACTCTGTGTGGGAACCGGTAATGAAGGAAATCGGGCAGGGCATACGGCGGGCCGCGTACGACAGGGAGAAAATTATGAGGCAGAACTGGGGATCGGAACTTATGAACCGGCTATGAACCTGCAGATCTGGAAAAACTATCAGGACCAGATGGAGATTTCCCTGGTACATCCGGACGGAACGATTATCGGTCCGCTGGAACAGACGCTGGGAACACAGAGATACCGGCATGCCGGAACACAGCTTCTGATTTATTATGGAAAACCGTCTCCTTACAGCACTTCGCAGGAAATCTACATCGATTTTCTTCCCACAGAAAGTTATATTGACAGCGGCATCTGGCGTATACGTCTGATTCCGCGCCGTATCCTGCAGGGAGAATTCTCCATGTGGCTTCCCGGTGGAAAAACAGTAGGGGAAGCCACCCGCTTCTACCGCCCGACCCCGGAAACCACACTTACGATTCCCTCCACCGCGTTGTCTGCCATCTCCGTAGCAGCCTACGATTCCCGCCGCCAGTCCTACGCCGATTTCTCCGGCCGTGGTTACACCCGCCTCCCTGTTCAGATCAAACCGGATCTTGCCGCTCCGGGCGTCGATATCCGTGCACCACGTCCGGGCGGTGGTTATCAGACGGTCACGGGAACCTCCTTTGCAACACCCTTTGTCAGCGGAGCGGCAGCACTTCTGATGGAATGGGGGATTGTGCGGGGAAATGACCCGTATCTGTACGGGGAGAAGGTGAAGAGCTATCTGATCAACGGAGCAAAACAGCTGCCCGGGGAGACGGAGTGGCCGAATGCGAGAGTGGGATGGGGAGCACTTTGTATAGCTCAGAGCATTCCAAAATGAGTTATACTGCATAGAGATTGATTTCATAAAAAAATATATCGTATGATGCAATTGTAATTTGAACGAGATATATACGGAGGAATATGCATGGAAAATGAAATAGTATTATTTGAAACAGAAGATCATGAAGTCAAGTTACATGTTCCAGTGGAAAATAATACAGTATGGCTGAACAGAAAGCAACTGGCAGAATTGTTTGGCAGAGATGTTAAGACGATAGGAAAGCATATTAATAATGCTTTAAAGGAAGAGTTGGATAATTCAGTTGTCGCAAATTTTGCGACAACTGCTGTTAATCTTTCTATGGTCTATGCTTATTATGAGATAGGAAGAATGATTGTAGAGGAAGAACAGCGTAGAGAACAGAGGGCGACATATGGCACGTAACTTTTAAAGGAATTGTCTACATATCTGACGAGGAATTATGGAAAGGGATTTTTGTTGCAAATTAAAAAAATGTTCGGCAGTTTTATAAAGTTTATTCAAAGGATCAGATTGGCGAAACAGTGTTTAGCCAATTTGAGAATCTTCTGATAAAAAGGTAAATACAAGGCTGAAAGTGCTGACTGCAGAAGATGACAGAAGCAGATCAAGGCTCAGAACCAACAGAACTATGAGAAGTACCATGAAGGACAGATGAGCCGGGAGGAGTTCCTGAGTGAAAAGAAGCAGTTAGAGGAAGAAAGAGAGCGCCTGCAAAGACGAAAGAAAGAACTGGAAGAAATGATCAGCGGCGAGAAAGAAATCTTGCTGAAGAAAAATATTCCGGTGGAGTAGATGATGGAGTATCTGGGGGATGAGAAATTGACAGAGGAGACGCTTGAAAAGTATGTGAAGGGGATATATGTGTATGGCGATGGATGGGTGGAGTTGGAGTGGAAAGCACTAAGTGATAATTAAAAGGTGTTAATTAAGAAAAAAATACGCCAAAAGCAATGGGGTAAGTTGTTACTGTATTGCTTTTGGCGTTAATGCTTAGTTAGAATCTGGTATCTTTTGGAGGACAAGGATCATTTCCATAGCTATCCTTATCACGAATACGTCCATGACGATCATGGATAACTAATTCTGATTCTTGATGAATTGCGATATTTCTACCATATGCAATGGCTTCTTTTTGAGTGTCAAAGGTTTTTGTAGCACGAGTTGCGTTCTCGCGCTTTACTTGCCATTGACCATTATTTGGAACTATATGTTGATTTGCCATAATAATTGTCCTTTCTATGAGAGTGTATAATGTTTCCAGGGAATTCTAGATGGATGAATATGAGAGAGAAATTTTACAAGATCTCTTCGACCATCATAGGTGGGAATACCTTTGCTGTTTTGTGCCATAAGTACTGTTGGAACGAATCCAAAGTAGTGAGAAAATGTTTGACGAATAGACTCCTTATTGGGGCTGGTCAGGACACTTGGCTTAACAACGGCTATTGCAAAGGTGACACCTTGTTCTTTGATAAGAGCTCCATCAAATGACATAAGAGAGTTCCTCCTTTCTCAAAAACTGGGAAAGGTAAAATGCTATAAAAATTAACACATTCTTATTGAACAATCTGTTGATATATGCTATGATTCAAGTGCTTATGTTGAATTTGTATATCGCAGATTCAGAATGAAAGGTGGCCTTAGAGCCATCTTTTTTTACCTTTATTATTAGCACTTATAAAAAAAGAGTGCTAACTCCTGTGCTTACACGATAGCATAAGATGAAAAAGAAGTCAATACAAAAAGAGAAAAAATCACATGTGAGTCAATAAAATACGATAATAAGCAGTAAAATTTGTTGACACAAGAGAATAAATCACTTTATAATAGATATAATATAATAAAAATGAAAGAGAGTAGAGAGATGTTTATAGGATTTTCTGTAAGTAATTTTTTATCATTTAAAAGTCCACAAACCATGTCTATGATGGCATCAAAAGTTGCTAGGCATAAAGAACATATACTGAATGGAAATGGAAAAAAGATTTTAAAAACAGGACTTATTTATGGTGCTAATGCAGGTGGTAAAAGTAATTTTATTAAAGCAATTGATTTTTCTAGAGATATTATTCTAGATGGTCTCGAAGAAGTAGACTTAAATAGAAAGTATTTTAGAATTAATAAAGAGGGGTATAGACAGCCTGGTGTATTTGAATATAGATTGATCACACAATCAAAAAAGGAATATTCTTATGGAATTGCGATTTCGTATGCAGCAAAAGAGATTATTTCAGAATGGTTGGTGCGTATTGAAAAAAATGGTTCAGAAACTTGTATTTTTAACAGAGATATTGATGAAAGCGGAGAAAACTTTACTTTTAGTGAAGTGACACATAAGAATGAAGCAGAAAAGATAAAATGGGAAATATTTTTAGATGTGTTTGGAAAAAATATTTCACCAGCAATGAAGAAAAAGAGTATTTTAAGTGATGTCGCAGAAAGAAGTAATGAAAAAAGTGGAGTTCTCAAGGAAATAATGGATGTCTATGAATGGTTTCAGAGCATAATAATTTTATTTCCTACAAGCCAATATAGCGGATTGAATCAATTAGTTGAAAAAGAAGAAGTAAGAAAATTTTTCTCAGGTATATTGAAATATTTTGATACAGGTATAGAGTCTGTTGAATCAAAACAGGGAGAAATGAATTTTGACAGAATCTTTGAAGGTATTCCAAAGGAACATGCAGAGAAGTTAAAGATTAGAATTTCTAATGATATAGAAAATGACCCGGTTATGTTTAAGGTGAACAATCAGGTATATTCGTTGAGAAAAGATGAAGAGGGTAATATTATAACAACAAAAATGATGCAAAATCACGGGAATCCGCAAGAGCTCTTTGAATATTCAGATGAATCAGATGGAACACAAAGATTATTCGATTTGATTCCATTATTTTATGAACATCAAAATAACAGAGTAATTTTTATAGATGAAATTGATAGAAGTCTTCATACGAATCTTACAAGAAGATTTTTAGAACTTTTTTATTCTCTTACAGAGAAATCGGATTGTCAGATAATTGCAACAACACATGATTCTAATTTGTTAGATTTGGATTTAGTTAGACAAGATGAAATCTGGTTTATCAAACGTTTAGAAGATCATAGCTCTAAAATGTATTCATTAAATCGTTATAAGGAACGGTATGACAAAAAAATTGATAAAGAATATCTATTAGGTAGATATGATGCAATACCGATATTTGACGAGGAAATTTTGGAGGATATGAATGATTAATCGCTATAGACTTACCTCTACAGTATATGAGCGAGAAGATGAGGCACAAAAAATTTTTCCAGAAAAGAGGATCTTTTTGTCGGTAGAGGGGAATGCAACGGAAAAGGAATATTTTGTTGGAGTATCAAAAAATAGAGAAAAGATGGGAATAAACGCCGAGGTTGATGTTGAAGTTTTGAGAAGGGGAAAAAAGGATACTAATAGTGCACCACAGCAGGTTATTGAACTTTTAGAAGAATACATCCGACTCCGTGAACAAAATGAAGATGATATTTTGGAAGAAATATCCGAACATTTCAAAGAACAATATGATGTGGAATTTATAAAAAAGTATTTAGAAGATTCAAATCAAATTCCTAAAAAGCAACGTAATTTATTTATTACCGAGCTAAAAAAGATTGGTTATGATATTAATTACAGAAAATATTTACGAAAGTATAATAAAGAATTGGATGAATTTGCAGTGCTGATAGATAGAGATATGCAAACTCATTCAGAAGAGAATATGCGTGAGTGTATAAAACATTGCAAAGATAATGGATATAAATGCTATATTGCTAATCCATGTTTTGAATTTTGGCTTTTAATGCATTTGGCGGATATAGATAGGGAATTTGGAAATCAATTAGAAAAAATAAAAGAAAATCCTAAAATTTCAGAGCATCATACATTTGTAAGTAAAGAGGTGTCAGAGAGAGGTCATCATGGAAAAAGTGGTATTAGATTTGCTGAACAATATATGCCTAAAATTTCCAAAGCTATTGACCAGGGAAAAAAATTTGCATCAAGTGAAGAGGAACTAGTCGATAATATTGGTTGCAACCTTTGGAAATTGATGGAAGAACTGAAACAATATGGAAAAGACAAGGGTGCGTAATGATTATTTATAGCACTGACGTAGCATCCTCCCCACAAACTTTGTGACAATTATATAACGTCCTCTATACAGAAACATGCGGTTTCAAGCCATTTTCGTGGCAAAGAAGCCGCATATTTTTTGTAGCAATGACGTAACATCCTCGGGGCATTCTGTACAGCACAAAGTCTCCCTGAAATATAAAAAACCCGATCCCCCGGACCAGTACAGACAAAGTTCTGGTGGATCGTTTTACTATATCAGTGAATCTGTTGGCCCACTTTCTTTGCACTTTTCCGGTTCAGCCAGAGGAAGAAACCGATGTTCAGACAGATACCGACTGCTGTGGACACCGGAGCTGCAAGGCCGATTTTGGTCAGGCTGGCATTCGGCTGGATACTCATATAATAGGACAGGGGGAGTCGGATCAGAAGAGTCTGGATCAGTCCCTGGCACATCACCCAGAAGGTTTTGTCATTTCCGTTAAAATATCCGATCATACTGAACAGCACGGCAGTAAGCAGTGTTTCCGGGGCAAATCCTTTCAGGTAGGCGTAGGCGTTCCGGATAACGGCACTTTCGGTAGTGAAGAAACCGGAGAGAACATCGCCCTTTAACAGCACGAGAGCGAAGACAAAACAACCGAAAAACAACCCCACACCGATACCGGTAAACATGGATTGTCTGGCACGCTTCTGATTGCCGGCACCCACGTTCTGGGAAACGAAAGACGCCATGGACTGCATCAGAGAGCTTGGGATCAGCATGGCAAAGTTCACGATCTTACAGGCGACCCCGTAACCGGAGGAAGCTTCGAGTCCCAGACGGTTCACAAAGGCACACAGAGCTAGAAAAGAAAGCTGCGTCAGGCACTCCTGCAGAGCCAGAGGAAGACCGATGGTAAAGAACTTTCCACACTGATCGTTCAGACGGAAATCAGACCTGCAGATCTTAAACGGCAGTTTCTTCTTTATCAGAAGAATAACAGCACACACCACACTGACAGCCTGTGCAAAAACGGTGGCGAGGGCTGCTCCGGCTGCATCCAGATGGAGTCCGGCAACGAGGATCAGATCACCGACGATATTGACGATACAGGCAACGAGAACAAACAGCAGTGGTGACTTACTGTCCCCCAGACCACGGAAGATTGCAGCCATCAGGTTATAGGCAACGATGAAGAAAATACCGCTTCCACAGATGCGGACATAACTGGTGGTCAGATCCACCGCCTCGGCAGGTGCCTGCATAAGTACTGCGATGGGATGCGCAAAAACCACCATCAGGAAAAATAAACCAATGGAAATTGCCGCAAAAACGATAACCCCGCCACCGATCACAGAACCGATCCGTTCCGGTCTTTTTTCACCCAGATAGCGGGCGATGAGAATCGTGATTGCAGTGGCAAACTGAATCACGACAAAAGTAACAAGATTCAATACCTGGCTTCCCGTGGAAACCGCGGAAAGTCCGGAGGTGGAACCGAATCTTCCCACCACCAGTAAGTCAACGGCCCCATAGGCAGCCTGTAATACCAGCGCTCCCAGAATCGGAAGCATAAAGAGGGCAAGCTTTTTCAGAATACTGCCCTGTGTAAAATCATTTTTTGCACTTGTCAAGGTCAGATCTCCTTTCACACATAATCTGATGTACTGCATCGATGGTGCGGATCGTACATTTCACATCTTCTTCCGGGATATCTTCCATAAAAGAGGCGAGAGTGGTAAAAAACTGTTCGTTGTAGATACGAGACAGTTCCCTGCCGGCTTCTGTAAGAGAGAGATAGGTGACACGACCGTCTTTGGAAGAGGCAGCCTTTTTCAGATATCCCTTTGCCTCCATCGCCTTCACCGTCCGTGTCACGCCGGGTCTCGGCAGATCCAGCGCATCGCTGATATCCGATATCTTCGCCCGGACCCCCTGCTTCTCCAGCATCTCAATAATATCCAGATAATGAATATACGAAGGAGTCACCCCCTCCGGCAGAGTCGGAAGCATCCCCCGAACCCGCTGCGCCAGATAACAGGCATCCATCATACGCTTCATAAGTTCAACGTTCATTGTGATACTCCTTTGATAGTTACTATCGATAATTACCAATGGTAATTATATAGAGACAGGAAAGAAATGTCAAGAGAATATCCCAAGGTTACTGTTCACATTGCAGTTTCCGGTAAAATCAGGTAGAATAGAGCACAGGAACATAAATCATATATGGGGTAAACATGAATGAAGAAAAGAGAAAAACGAGTAGCCTATATCCTTCGGGCAGGGATGACGGTACTCACGATAATACTGATTATTTTGTTTTTCGGTATCATGTCGCTGGTCAGTGACCTCCAGGGAACGGCAAGGGTCGTAAACTACGCCGGACTGGTTCGCGGAGAAACCCAGCGGGTGATCAAACTGGAAATGTCAAAGGAGCCGGATGACGAGATGATAGAGACTGTGGAAGCGATCATCAACGGACTTCGTTTCGGAAGTGACGAACTGGAACTGGTACGGCTGGAGGATACAGAATTCCAGGGGAAAATGGATGAACTTGCAGCTTACTTTACGGAATTAAAAGAAGAAATCTCGAAAGTACGGAAAAAAGGCTATGAACAGACAGCAATAATCGGCATGAGCGAGAAGTTTTTCCGGATGTGTGATGAGGTAACCGGGGTTGCGGAACGATATTCACAAAAAAGAGCGACTGCATTGAATCATCTTGAAAAGATTGTAGTTGCAGATATTGTCTGCCTGGTACTTCTGATCGGTGTGGAACTGCTTCGGGCACTCCGCTGTGCGGCACAAAACAGGATCCTGCGAAAGAAAATCTATCTGGATGAATCCACAGGGCTGCCGAACAAAAACAAATGCGAAGAGATCCTGAGCGATCCCACCCCTCTCGGAGAAGAAGAGAGTACAGCCGTCTGTGTGTTTGATCTGAATAACCTGCGAATCATCAACAACAATCTGGGACATGACAAGGGAGACGAATATATCCGTTCCTTTGCCGAACAGCTTCGTCTCGCGGTAGATCCGGAAAGCTTTGTCGGCAGGGACGGAGGAGACGAATTCATCGCGATTTTTCAAAAGACTGACCACTCGAAGATGCGGGAAACCTTAAAAAAGATCCGCACACAGATGAAAAACTACTCCGCAAAACACCCGGAGATGCCGATCAGCTATGCGGCAGGGTACGCAATCTCCCTGTACTTTGCCGGTTCCACCCTCCGGGAACTGTTCCGGCTGGCGGATAAAAACATGTATGTGGACAAAAACAGGGCAAAGATCGAAGAAGCGGCACAAAAACAGCAGAAAGCCTATGAACTGCTGGAATGGATCAAAAAAGAAAAATACCATTTTTCGGACTGTCTGTACTGTGATGCCCTGATGGATCAGTATAAGATCTTGCGGTCAAGCACCGGCTACTTTCTTGCGGAAGACGGTAATTATTCCGGGGCGGTGGAACAGATCGTGGAAGAACTGGCAACCGACCGGGTGAGAAAAGAATTCTGGGAGACCTTACAGCTTACCTCCCTGGAACAGCAGCTGACAAAGGACAATCCCCAGCTGGAGATTCCCTATCGCTACAAAAGAGAGAATGTGGTTCACCGGGGAAGAGTGATCCTGAGATTCCTGGATGCCACAGAAGATGGCAGACTACACCATTTTATCCTGGGACAGGAGAACTTCCGGGACAGCAGGCAGCACCTGATGGATGAAAAACAGGAACTGATCCGCTATTACGAGCAGATGAAACAGTCTATTCTGGAAAACAGCAATTATGTAGACGCATTAATGGAAACTGCGGAAGCGGTGTATACCGTAGATCTGACCAATGACTGCCTGGAAAATGCATTCTACCATGTGAAACGTGAAAGCATTATTATCGACCGGGAGATGCCATGCTCTTACGATGCCTACTGCAGAGAACGGAGTCAGAAGGTGACAGACGATACGCTGGAAAGCTACCGGATCATGGATTCCTCGGAAAAACTGCTGAAACGCTTCCGGGAAGGCGATAAACAGATCACCGTAGAGTACAGGGAAGAAAAACAGGATGGCAGGATGATCTGGCTTCAGAAGACGATCCTGATGTCCCGGGAACTGCTGTATGACCGGGAGACCGGAAAAGAACGCAGTGCTGTACATGGAATTATCCTGTTTAAGAACACTTCGGAATTCCATAAAAAAGAAGAAGAGGAAAAAGAACGGCTGCAAAAAGCGGTGCAGGAGGCCGATGCAGAAAGCAAAGCCAAGACAGACTTCATGAACCGCATAAGCCATGATATCCGTACACCGATCAACGGCATCATGGGGATGCTGGAGATCCTTCGGAAAAACGAACACAACCCGGAGAAGATGGAAGAATGTATGGATAAGATGCAGGTATCTGCCGATCATCTGCTGGCGCTTGTCAACGATGTACTGGATATGAACAAACTGGAAACCAATCAGATCCAGGAAGAGAATGAACCGTTTGACCTTGAAGTGCTGATGCGGGAAGTGGCGGTACTGATGAATCCACTTCTGGAACAGAACCAGATTACACACCGGGTACACCGGAAAAATATACAGCACACAGCACTGAAAGGAAGCCCGTTACAGCTGCGCCAGATCATGCTGAACCTGTTCAGCAATGCGGTCAAATACAACAAACCGCAGGGATTCGTGGATACCGACGTGGAAGAATTATCCTGTGACGGAAAAACAGCCTGGTACGAATTCAGAATCGCAGATACCGGTATCGGCATGAGCGGGGACTTTGTAAAGAATCAGCTGTTTGAGCCGTTCACCCAGGAACAATACGGAGCCAGAACACGCTATCAGGGAACCGGACTTGGAATGTCGATCGTCAAAGGACTGGTGGAAAAGATGGGCGGAACCATTCAGGTGGAGAGCGTCCGTGGAGAGGGAACCACATTTACCTTCCGTCTGCCGTTCACCGTCAGTGAGACAGCCGCTTCAGAAACAACCACAGTGGGAGAAGATATATCGGATCTTCTTCGTGACCGAAAGATCCTTCTGGTAGAGGATAATGAGATCAATATGGAGATCGCACAGTTCTATCTGGAAGAAGCAGGGGCAAAAGTAGAAAAAGCATGGAACGGACAGGAAGCAGTAGCTTTGTTTTCCCAAAACCCTGCCGGCAGTTTCGATGCGATCCTGATGGATGTGATGATGCCTGTGATGGACGGCATGGAAGCCACACAGCGTATCCGTGATCTGAAACGGGAGGATGCGGCATCGATTCCGATCATTGCGATGACTGCACAGACGACAGCAGACATCCGGGAAACCTGCCGCAAAGCAGGAATGGATGACTATATCGCAAAACCGATCCGTGAGGAAGAACTGGCGAAGGTGATCAGAAAATCGTGGAAAGTAAAAAAAGTGTAATGCTTTGCGTTGACAAAGAAGAGATTACTGACTAAAATAAAATCAGCGAGAAGTCGCTTCCGGGAGATACCATACCGGAGGCGATTTACTTTTCTATGATAAAAACGAGGAGTAGATGAGGGGAGGGAACCATATGGATAATCAGTTACCGGAACTCAAAGTGAATATGTTGGGAAGGTTCTCCATAACCTATGGAGAACAGCCGATAACCTTCAAGAGAAACTCGGCAACCAAAGCAGTAAAACTACTGCAGATTCTGTTACATTCCAGTCTGGTGGAGGACCGCGGGAGCACAGGAATCCCCAGAGCACAGCTGCTTGACGATCTCTTTGGAAGAGAAGAACTGGCAAATGTGGGCAATAACCTGCGTGTGACGGTATTCCGTCTGCGCAAGATGCTGATCGAGGCGGGACTGCCGGAATATGAGTATATCGTAAAAGAAAAAGGTGTCTTTTACTGGCGCAGCCCGATGAAAGTGGATCTGGATGTGGCACGCTTTATGGAACTTGTCAGAGAAGGAGAAGAAGAAGTAGACGAAACCAGGAAGATGAATCTGTGGGAGAAGGCCTGCAGGCTGTACAAAGGAGAACTTCTTCCGATGCAGTCCGGAGAAGACTGGGTCATCATGAACAGCGTCCGTTACAAAGACAAATATTCCAAGATACTCCGCCGGCTGTGTGCCTACAGAAAAGAACAGCACGAATACGACACTATTCTGGAACTGACAGACAATGCCATCGAGATCTATCCGTTCGACGAATGGCAGTCCTTAAAAATTGATGCCCTGATGGGTATGAACCGCTACAAAGAAGCATATCAGCTGTACGATGCGACTTCAAAAATGTTCTTTGAAGAACTGGGAATCACACCATCCGAGCGCATGATGAACCAGTTCCAGGAGATGAGCGAACGGATGGGAAGAAAATACCATGCGGCAGGAGAGATCAAGGAAGACCTGAAAGAACCGGAGTACGAAGACGGTGCCTTCTACTGCAGCCTGCCAAGCTTCCGGGATAACTACCGGCTGGTGCGTCGGCTGATCGAGCGAAACGGACAGTCCGCATTCCTTATGGTATGCTCCCTGACAGACGGCAACGGCCATCCGATGGAAAACCGGGAAAAGCTGGATGTGATGTCCATGGAACTGCACCGGGCAGTAAAAAACAGTCTGCGCCGCGGAGATTCCTTTTCCAAATACAGCCCGTCTCAGTTCCTGATCCTTCTGGTCGGCACCAACCAGGAAAACTGTGACATTATCTTCCGGCGTATCGCCGCACGGTTCACACAAAAACATGGATCCTGGAACAAATATCTGGAATATTACGTATCATCCATCGCAGACGTGGAGAATCCAAATGCAAGATTAAGCTTTCAGAAAAATGAATTTCGCTGGAAATAGGCAACAGGAACAGGAGTGTGAAACATGAGTCAATTTTGGAATGGAGAAGTACTGGCAGCACCGAACCTGATCACGGTGTGTGTGGACGAAAGTCAGGCCAGCGAGATATCCGGCCGACTATATCACGGTTATTCCCAGGAGCCACAGTCCTTTGAAAATGTCGTGCAGCTGATCCGTTACATGGCAGACTTTTACGACAGCATTCGTTTTCCGGAATCCTCCGTGGTCCTTCGGGAGTTCACTTCGGAAAAGCGTGCGATGGAGGAACTACATGAAAAAAGTATGGAATATCAGCAGCTGATGGAACAAAGCGGCATCTGTGCCACCTTCCACATCTTTGTCAAATACCGCCAGAACGCCACCTGGCAGGGCATCCTTGCATGGAAAGAAGGACATCAGGAAATGGAATTCTGCAGTGTCCTGGAACTGATCATCGAGATGGATGCCATACTGGGAAGAAAATAAAAGTACGGAAAAAAGCAGGAACTCTTAGGAAAGATAAGGATTCCTGCTTTTTACTGTACAGGCGGAAAACATCAAAAAGTATTACATTTCACATCCGGGTAATTCGATCACAGATCGGAACAAAATGAAAGAGTAAAAAAAACGAGTTTCTTCTATATATAATAGGAGCCACCGGACCGATCTCAAAAACCCTGTCATAAACCATAAATTCCCACATACAATATAAGTAATGAGGCAAAAACCCGTCAGAAAAACGGATGAATCTATGAAGATACAGCAGATTCCACATATAGCAACCACAGGCGAACATAATTACGCCGGAAGGGAACAGGATCCGCACCAATATCACAAAACGTTACAGAATCCAACAAAAATAAAAAAAACACTAAATATATAATGACTGTAATGCTTTTAGTAATGGTGAGTCTATTATAATACATATATAAAAACAGAGTACAGAAGGAGGTGGAACAGCTGTGAGCGATTCTACGAAAAAGACGGAGACCTTTATCTTAAATATTTACAACAGGCAGAACGCCACCTGGCAGGGTTCGGTGACCTGGGTGGAAAAAAAAGAAAAGCAGCAGTTCCGCAGCGCTTTAGAATTATTAAAACTGATAGAGAGTGCTTTGGATGAAGAGGAGGGAGAAAACCATGAAAAGTAGAAATAAAAAAAGACTTCTGGCATTGGTGCTTTGCATGGTCGTTGCCATAAGCAACAGCAGCTTCATATTCGCATCCGAGACCGGACAGGCCGAATACCCACAGGAAGCGGAAGTACAGACTCAGGACGAAGCCGTTGCCGATGACATGGACGTGGCTGCCTACGCAGCAGATGAAGGCCAGGCAGTAGCCGAGGAGCAAACCGCACCGGTGGAGCAAGTCGCCGCAGAACCGGTCGCAGAACAGGAAGCAACCGTCGCAGCTCCGGCAGAACAGCCGACAGCGGAAACACCTGCAGCAGAACAGCCGACAACAGAAGCACCTGCAGCAGAGACACCTGCAGCCCAGGAACCTGCAGCTGCACCGACCGAGGAGACAGCTCCCGCAGCAGAAAATGTTACAGCGGAAACTCCTGAGGAAGATGCAACACAGGCGGAAGCTGAAAACCAGCAGCTCACATGGAGTCAGGATGTTGGAGATACAACCGTTAACGTAACTGCAGAAGCAGGAGCACTTCCTGCAGATGCACAGCTTTCCGTAACAGAGATTACTTCAGAAGATGAAGTAAAAGAAATCGAAAAAGCAGTAGAAGAAAAAGCGATCGAAGAACAGTTTTCCATCAAGAATATCTTCTCCTACGATATCAAATTCCTGGTAAACGGATCCGAAGTACAGCCAACCACTCCGGTACAGGTCAGTGTAGACACTCCGGAAATCACATCCGGTGAGGATGCAGCAGTACTGCATGTGGATGACAATAATGTAGCGGAAGATATGAACGGTGCTGTTGATGGAGAAGGAAAAGTCGTATTCGATGCTCCGCATTTTTCTACATACGTTATTGCTCAGAAAGGTGAACCAAAGGTTAACGTTACCATTGAATACTATGATGATAGCCAGGGTTCAAGGCCTATGATATATGCAAGCAAAAAGGAATTATCACCTGGGGAAAGCATAAGCAATTATGACATAGCTGATAACTGGACTATCAATCGGGCAGAGAAGAGTACTGCAAATGGAAGCTTCAAAGGCATATCAATATCAGATCTTAATGAAATCAAATTCGTAAGTGATTGCACAATTAAGGTTTATTATACTCCTATAGATAAGGAGATTGCTGGAAGTACTATATTTTATGACTATACAGTTAAAGCAGGAACAAAAGAAAACTATTTCGGTTCCTACCATTACAGTACTAACTATTATTCATTTAATCAGTTGATAAATGACAAATCACCACAAACGGATAGTGAAAACAAAAAACTTATTGCAGGCACGAATGATCAAAAAAATGGTCAAAATTATCCGGAGTATCAAAAGTATAAGATTAGTTTGCCAAGTAGATTGCCAGATAGTAACGTTGGTCCAACAAAAGATGCAAACAATTATACTGGAGGAGAAAATACAATCCCAGGATTGCTAAAAGAAATTGATGATAACGGTAATGTAATATTCAATTACGCAGAACCGGGATTTTTTGTGGATAGTGATTATAAAATTGATTATAAAGCAAATCGGGATGATAGTGCTGAAGAGAGATATCTGAGAAGGGTGTATAAAAAATACACTCTGGTATTTAACCGAAAAGGTGATACTTATACACTTAATGGCGTAAGAAATGGAAGTGGAGGTTGGGTTACAGGCGCAGGAAACAATTTCTATCCGTTAAACGAAGTGCTACCTTCTTATGAAGAGAGTGAAAGAGGCAATAACAATTATTTCGGAATGCGATATGATGTCACATTCAAAATCGGTGATTATGTAGGACCACTTAATTACAAATTCAAAGGTGACGATGATTTATGGGTAGTTCTTGATGGTAAGAAAATAGTAATTGATCTTGGTGGTATTCATAGCGCAGCAACAGGAAATGTTGATTTGTGGAAGTATATTGGTGATAAAGAAAATCTGACAGAAGCACAAAAACAGCAGAATCATACATTGACAATTCTTTACATGGAACGTGGTGCAGGCGCATCTAATTGTGAGATGAAGTTTACTCTTCCATCAGCGAAGATACAGCAGGTCGATCAGACACAGATGACAAACATTTCATTCTATAAAACAGATGCAGAAGGAAAAGGTCTTTCTGGTGCACAGTTTAGTTTAACGAATGACACCACACATACTACAATGCTTGCAGCTTCCGACAGTGACGGATTAGTTCAGTTCCAGCAGCTCGTAGAGGGAACCTATACATTAACAGAAACACAGGCACCAAACGGTTATGTTACACCTACAACGTCATGGAAAGTAAAAGTAACTAATGGTAGTGGTGGTTTAAGTGCAAAGATATACCAGGCAAATGGTACAGAACTGAGAAAACTTATCAGTGGTGGATACCAGATTATCAACTCGGCAAGCACACCAGTACAGCCTCCGACACCGGGCATTGTTGAGACAAAGAAAGAACTGTCTCATGAAAAGTATATTGCTAAGAATGAAGATGGTACATACAATCTTACATTAAATGTGTCAGGTGCAGTTGGAAGCGAGTCCTATGCGAATAAGCTGGATGTACTGTTCGTGATGGATACGTCGAACAGTATGAAATGGGAAATGACATATACTGGAAGTTCTAGCAAGAAGTATTTGAAAGATTACCAAACAAATTCGAATAGTCGTTTCTACAATCAGAAAAAAGCTGTAGAAGATGCTGTTGCCAAATTGAAAAACAAGAAAAATGTAGATGCTCAATTTGCAGTTGTGGCGTTTGATACACAAGCGGGTATCAAAACAAATTGGACAAAGGACTCGATTACATATCCCACCAGTGTTGGAAATTATAAGAGTAATAACTGGGAGGCAGGTGGAACAAATTATCAAGCTGGATTGAGAAAAGCGGACGAATTACTTAAAAAAGGAAGAACCGATGCAACAAAAATAGTTGTATTTCTATCAGATGGAGATCCGACTTTGTACTACGATACATATGATGGTAAAGAGGACGTTTATGGTAGCGGAAAAGGATATGATCCTGATGCAATGGCTAAGGCCCAAACTCAACTTGGAACAATGAGTATGAACTACTTCTACACAGTCGGAGTTGGTCCTAAAGATAGTTACGATCATTTATCAGATCTGAAGGAAAGTGCTCCGATTGGAACAGTAACCGGTAGTTACAACGGCACAGATTCAAGTAATTTGAAAAATGCTTTTGATTCAATCATCAGAGATGCTACAGATCTTCTTTGTACAGAGGTAACTGTAACCGATACGTTGACCGATGAAGTTGAGTTGGCTGATCAAGAGTTACAGGTGGTTGTCAAAGATGAAACTGGAAAGGTTATCAATAAGCTGAAAAATGCTTCAGGAAATAAAGTAGACGTATCAGACATTATAACTACCCAGACAAAAAAAGACTCAGATGGTAAGACTCAGATTATTATGCAATTTGAATCTGACTATAAACTGGAATCAGGTTACACATATTATGTAACAGCAAAAATCCGGCCAACAACAAAAGCCTATCTGGAGTATCAGAATGGAAGCTATACAGGCACTGGTGATAAAAATACAGACGAATATCTTGGTACAGGCAAAAAACCTGGAAATGATACTAGGAATGATGGAACATCTTCAGAACAAAATGGATTCTATTCAAACGTATCAGCTAATGTAACATACAAGTACAATAACAAAACATATACGAAACCTTATGCGAAACCTGTTATACAGGTAAATGACAGTACAGTTTCTCACACAGTGGATAAGAAGTGGGAAAATGACTCAGATAAAGTAGCAGTTGATGTCGAGTTGAAGGCTTATGTAACAGAAGCGGCGGATTCTCAAATAAACGCTGATAATCCGAAGTATCTTACAAGTGCAGATGTAAAAAATCTTCCGACGTCCATGCAAGTTAATTTGTCAGAAACAAACAACTGGACATATACCTGGGAAAATCTTCCAACTAAATACTTCTACGAAACTACGGATGGTATCAAAGAAACAGAGATCCATTACACAGTAGAAGAAGTCCAGACAGATGCGACAAAGGCATTTTACGGTCAGGTTACTGAGTCAAGTGATGGAAAGACCACTACGATTCGGAATAAGAAGAAAGATCAGGAAGATAAGCCGTTTATTGAAGTGACAAAAACATTTAAAGGGCTTACAAAAGATCAGATTCGAGAGTTGGCAGAGGCAAGTAGTCCGTATACAATTACATTGACTCATACTAAAACAAATACGACTAAACCGCTTACAATGGATGCAAGTGAATTAGACCGTATTCTTCGGGGCAGTGATGATGAAAAAGTATGGACATACACCTGGAAACTGGAAGATTGTTTGGATGGCACATACAAAGTCAGCGAAAGTAATTACAGTAAAGAAGGATACGATGTAACCGTCACTGTCAATGGACAACAAGTTACAGATTGGACTGATTTTTCAGTAGGTACAAAGCAAGCAACAATAAGCGAATATAAACAATCTGGAAAGACTACTACGCGTTCACCAAAAGAGTTTACTATAGGCAAAGTTAATTTAATTGTTGCAAAGCTCACTGCGAACGAAGGATATTTTGTGTGGACAAGCACACCGGTAAGCATCAGTGAACGTAAAGAGATAGTGAAATTGATAAATGATAAAATCGTTGGAATCAAAGGAATCGGATTTAGTCCAGAAGCAGAATTACAAAAATGCTATTTCTATAGTGGAAATGGAATAGAAGACACGTTGGTATTCAGAAATGGTGAAATCAAGTATGACGGGCAGAATAAACTTACGTTTGATGCATCAAAGCAGTGGACAATGTTTGCAGCTGGAACGTACACATTTAAAGAAACACAGAACGCTGAGATTCAGATCACGAATACTTATTCAGAGCAAACTGCAGATTTAGATTTGATTAAGACTTCAGAAGCCGGAACAAAATTTGATGGTGCAGAATTCAAGCTGTATAAGAAGAATGATAAAGGAGAATATGAACTTCAGAAATTTGCTTATACAGATGATTCTGGAAAGCCTCAGACCAAAGAAACCATTCAGGTAATAAATACCGATACATCGGAAGCTGAACTCAAAAATCTTCCGTCCGGACAGTACTATCTGGAAGAAGTAAAAGCACCGGAAGCTTGTATGTTGTTAGCAGACAAGATTTATTTCAAACAGGAAAAGGGTGTAATTACTTTAACAGATAAGAATGGAAACCCACTTTCAAGTATACCTAAAATGTGGAATCTTTCGGACACAAATGGAAAATATACTCTAACTGTTAAAAATGAGATTATCTACGATCTTCCATCCACCGGACACTCCGGAATCTTCAACATCATGATGAGTGGAATCCTGCTGATGTTCGCAGGCATTCTAATCATATACAAGATGAAAGGCAAGGAGGTGCTGAAAAAATAAGGAAACTTAATATTTCAGTGGCCTCTAAGCCACAACAATGATTTCCAGTGCAAATAAAAGGAGAAAAGGCACTGAAAATAAAAGAGAGGAAATAAAAAAGAAAAGGAGAAAATCATATGAGTAAAGTGAAAAGAATTTTATCAGTGATTATGGCGATGGTAATGGTACTGGCGATGAGCGTACCGACATTCGCAGCAGAAAAAAGTGCAACAATTACAGTAACTGGATTGGATAAAGATGCAACGGTAACCTATAAACAGATTATCGAACCAGATGTTACAACTGTGACAGGTTGGAAATTTACTGATGCTGCTGATGTAAATGCTTTTTCTACTACACTGGACGAGCAGGCTATTATTTGGAAACTGTTAAAAATGAATAGCGGTTCAACAAAAATGACAAATGAACCAGATGGTGTTGTAGCTTACACAGCTCAGGAATTTGCTACTGCTATCGGAAAGATTACAACTAGTACACCAGTTACTGATGAAAATGGTCAGCCAAAAAAAGCTGGTGCAACTGGCGAAATTTCTTGGTCTGTAAGTAAAGCTGGTATTTATGTAGTAAATGCAGCATCTGATTATAAAACTGGAGATAAAGTTAAATATACTTATAGCTCAATGGCTGGATATATTTCTTTTGGTACCTATGATTCAACAACATGTGTTCCAGAAAATTTAGTTAGCACAGGAATTACAGCAAAGAGTTCATCTATCGATATTACAAAAGAGAACAATGAATCAGATAAAGTTGTTGAAGTAGGAAAAGTTGTTGAATATACAGTAAGAACTAAAATTCCTTATAGAAATGATGCGAATCCTATCACAAAATTTGAAATAACTGATACAATTACCGGTGCAGAATATGTAACAAATGACGCGGGCAAACTTGTCTTAAAAGTAACAGTTGGAACTGGGGCAGAAACAGAAGAACTGGTTGATGTAAATAATAATTCATTTACACTGGATTTAACAAGTTATCTTGCAAATAATGATCATGCTAACCAGAGTGTTGTAATTAAATACAGTGCCAAAGTTACAGGTACAGTAGTAAACAATACTGTTCAATGGTATGACGGAAATAATAAATCTGAACCAGCAACAGATACATTATACACAGGTACTGTTACATTAACAAAAACTGGAGAAAACAGTGCTAAACTTGAAAATGCTGAATTTGTACTTGTAAGAAAAGAAGCCGAAACAACAAAATATGCAGTTGCAAATAAAGCAGAGAACAAAGCAGAGTATACTGTAACTGCTTGGGTAGAAGAGCAAAAAAATGCAACTACCATGATAACTGATGCTAACGGAAATATTGTTGTAAAAGGTCTTGATGATAGTACAAAAGAAATGACTTATGAATTCAAAGAAACAAAAGCACCTAAAGGATATTCTATTAATGCAACAAATGCTAATGTAAAATGGGATACAAAGGGTGACGGTGCAGTGGCCGCAACTCGTGCAGGTGCAGCTAGCATGACCGATACCAAACTTAACACTCTGCCATCCACCGGTGGTATCGGTACAACAATCTTCACAATCGGCGGTTGCGCTATCATGATCGTAGCAGCTGGACTGTTCTTCGCAACAAGAAGAAAAACTCAGAAATAATTAATCATAAGGAACCCCGTACACTCTCAGGAGGAACGGAAGAACCCATGAAAACGGGGCGGCTCGCCCGCCCCGTTTTTGATAAAAAAGCTTTACACGACAGCATATAGGATTTAACATTAGAGTTGAGACAAGATACAACAGTAAGGAGAGCCCGGATGAAGAAAAAAATATCAATTGTATTAGCAGGAATTTTGTTTTTAGCCGGTTTGTCCTTGTTGCTGTATCCGTTGGTGGCAAACCAGTGGAATAACTACAGACAGAGCCGACTGATCTCGGAATATGAATCTGTAGTAAAAGACGAATCAAGGAAAGGAACCATCAATTATGAAAAGGAATGGGAGCGGGCTAATGCGTATAACCAGTCGCTTCTTCCAAGCATCCTTCCCGATTCTTTCGCTATCGCAGCAGCATCCGATAAGCCCGGTGAGGAATATATGTCCTGTCTGAACATCCTGACAGATGAGATGATGGGATATGTGGAAGTGCCGAAGATCAATATCAAGATCCCGATCTTCCACACCACTTCGGAAGAAGTACTCAGCAAAGGAGCCGGTCATCTGGAAGGAAGTTCCCTTCCGGTAGGTGGCGAGAATACCCATTCGGTAATCTCTGCACACCGTGGTCTTCCAAGTGCCAGTCTTTTCACAGACCTGGATCAACTGGAAGACGGAGATCATTTTCTGATCCGTGTACTGGATCAGACACTTTGCTACGAAGTGGATCAGATCCATATCGTGGAACCGGAGAATACCAGTGATCTGGCAGTGGAGCCTGGACAGGATCTGGTAACTCTTCTGACCTGTACTCCATATGCGGTCAACACGAAACGTCTTCTGGTAAGAGGGCATCGCGTACCGTATGAGGAAGAGACGATCGAGAAGGAAGAGAAAGAATCTCCGATGAGTCTCTATACCAACTATCTGTTATGGGTAGTGGTCGGGCTTGCAGTAACCGCAGTGCTGATCATATTCTTATGGCAGTACGACAAACGATATAAGAGAAAAATGAAAGAAAAACAGGCAGCAGCAGGTGGGGCACCAAAAGATGCCTCTGACCGGAAAGAGGAAGAGAGATGAGAAGAAAATTATCGGGAATTCTCTTTGGTCTGCTGTTTCTGGTAGGATTTGGGATCCTTGCCTACCCCACGGTATCCAATCAGTGGAATACGTACCGGCAGAGCAGGCTGATCAGTAATTATGAACAGGCGGTCAGCGATATGCAGCCGGAGGATTACACGAAAGAGTGGGAAGCGGCGAGAGAGTTCGACAGTACTCTGGTACAGAATAATATATATGGTGATGTGTTCGGCAGTGATGATGTGGACATGAAGGACACAGATTACTGGAAGGTTCTGAATGTGGCAGGTGATGGCGTGATGGGGTATCTTTCCATCCCGAAGATCAATATCAAGCTTGCCATCTACCACGGAACCGCGGAGGATGTTTTGCAGACGGGGATCGGTCATATGAACGGCACATCCCTTCCCATCGGCGGAGAGAGTACCCACAGTGTACTTGCCGCTCACAGAGGTCTTCCGGCAGCCAGATTATTTACGGATATTGACCAGTTGAAGCAGGGGGATATGTTTTATATCCATGTACTGGATGAGACGATGGCATATCAGGTAGACCAGATTCTGGATATGGTAGATAAAGATGATCACGAGACACTGGAGGAGGCACTGCAGATCCAGGAGGGGGAAGATCAGGTAACCTTATTCACCTGTACCCCATATGGTGTCAATTCCCACCGGCTTCTGGTCCGGGGAACAAGAGTTCCGTATAACGGCGAGGAGGAAGTGGAGAGTACACCGGTAGACAGCATGTTGCGTGCCATCCAGAATTATTATATGTTATACTTAATCTTAGGATTAGCAGTGACACTGCTTGTGATACTGATCATGAAGTTCCTGTTTGACCGGAAGAATAAGAAACGCTCCGGTAAGACGGATGATATGTCGAAGGAGGGATAGAGGTGACTATGAAAAAGAGAATAAAAACCGCAGGGGCGCTGACCCTTGCAGCAATAACTGTTTTATCAGCAGCCGGTTTATCCAGTGTATATGGTGCTCTTGGAGTAGAGACAGGTAGCAAGTGCTCTCTTACATTTACATTGGACGGCACGGAGTTCGATGAGCTTCGTAGCCTGGAGATTCCGGTAGATGTGTACAAGGTAGCGGACATTACAGAAGAAGCAGTGTATGACACTACAAACTATACAGATTTTGCCAAACTGGGACTGGAAAAAGTAAGCAGTACTACCACCGCAGAGGAATGGGCACAGATGGCTGAGATGGCCATGGAGACTGTAGAGAAAAAGAAAATTGCACCAACCGAAAAGGTAAAAGTTACCAAACCGGAAGGCGCAGCGGAATCCACCGGTGTTATTAACGACCTGGAGACCGGTATGTATCTGGTACAGGCCGAAACCGTGCAGACCAGTGAATACACCTATGATTTTACCCCGTACCTGGTATCTCTTCCGAATAACTATTATTCCAAAGAGAACCCGGATGATACCTGGGTATACGATGTGACAACCGGTATGAAGCCGCAGCAGACACAGCGTTACGGAGATCTGGAGATCGTCAAGGATCTGACAGAGTACAATGCTTCCCTTAAGGATGCACTCTTCGTCTTCCAGGTAGAAGGCACCAGACATGGTGAAAAGGTCTACAGTGATGTAGTTTCTATTAAGTTCGACGAGGCAGGTAAAAAATCAGTCCTGGTGAAACATCTTCCGGCAGGAACCGTAGTTACTGTAAAAGAAGTGTACGCAGGCGGAAGCTACAGCAACACTTCCGGTGACACACAGAAAACAGAGATCGTTGCCGAGGGAGTTAAAGACAATCCGGCAAGCGTTAGCTTTACCAATACTTACAACGGAAAATTGATTCCGGGAACCGGTATTGTGAACCATTTTGAGAATAAGGACGGCGAGTGGAGCTGGGAACAGCAGACAGATGAACCCGCCAGTGCCAATTAGGGAAAGGGGTGCAGGATATGAGAAAATTAAGTAAAAAAAGTCTTTGCCTTGCAGCCGCAGCCCTGACACTGACAGCGGGGATCAGCGCAGTAACAGCGATGGCGTATTTTACCACGTATGCGGAGGCTTCCGGTAATGTAACCCTGAATATGGGATTTACGGAGACAACGCCTACAGAGGAATTCAGTAACTGGACCAAACATGTGACCGTGAAGAATACTGGTGATTTTGCATGTTTTGTCCGTGTAAAAGCACTGGCAGGAGAAAAATATCAGGATGGCCTGCAGTACAGTGATTCCGATGAAAAGTGGACACCGGGAGAGGAAGGCTATTATTATTACAGTGAGCCGGTCGCTCCGGGAGAGAGCAGTTCGGTTCTGGATATTAAGATCGACAGCAAGGATACAGAAGACAGTTTTAATGTAGTCGTCGTTCAGGAATCCACAAAGGTTTTATATAATGAAAAGAACGAACCGTACGCAGACTGGACACAGATCGCTGATACCAGCGAGACAGCCGGAGAATAGGAGGGTGAGAGATGAGTAAGAAAAAAAGAATGCCCCTTGGGGGACTGACCGTGGCTCTTCTTTCCGCTTCTGTGGTATTGCTGGCAGGAAGTACGGTGGGAAGTGCCAGAGCGGCATTGACCTATTACAGTGAGAACTATGGCGCACAGGTAGAGGTTTCCAATATCGGTGTCAGCCTGGTGGAAAATGACAAGGTGATCAGCAAGAGAGATTACGCATCCAACGGAAAATGGGATGAGGCAACAGGTGATCTGCTGACAGGCCTGAAAGAAGAAAAGATCGTACCGGGAAAACAGTACGAGGAAGCGATCAAGGTGACAAACAGTGGTTCCATCGACAGTTATGTCCGTGTGATCTTGAAGAAGAGCTGGACGAATAAAGAGGGTGTGAAAGATACCACTCTTTCCCCGGATCTGATCGATCTGAATCTGAAAGAGGAAAGTGGCTGGGTGATCGATAAGAATGCATCTACAAAAGAGAGAACCATTCTTTATTATACAGGTATCCTTCCGGCAGGAAAAAGCACACCGGCACTCAGCGATACGTTGACGATCGACGGCAGCATCGCTACCAAGGTAAAACAGGATGTCACAGAAAAAGACGGTTATAAAACCATCACCACAACCTACGCATACGATGGTTATAATTTCCAGCTTGAAGCCGAAGCAGATGCAGTACAGACGCACAACGCACAGGATGCCATCAAGAGTGCCTGGGGTGTGGATGTAGACGTAGACGGCAATGGCAATATCAGCTTACGATAGGAGGGTGCAGAATATGAAAAAAAGAATTTTGTGCCTTGCCATGGCAGCGGTCATGGCCGTAGGCATACATACAACAGCATTTGCAGAGACCCTGCAGGGCGGTTCTGACTGGAAGGTAGAATTCAACGGTTCCAAGATGAGCAGTAATTTTACTTCCGCAGACATGAAAAAAGATATCTTCCAGTTACAGCCGGGAGATACCATGGAACTTCAGGTCGGACTGAAGAACACCAGTGAGAAAGATGCAGACTGGTATATGACCAACGAAGTATTAAAATCTCTGGAAGACAGCCAGAGCATCGCAGAAGGCGGCGCATATGGTTATAAGCTGACTTATGTGGGACCGGATAAGAAGGAAACCGTATTATATGACAGCGAAACTGTAGGCGGCGAGGATGCCAAGAAGGGTGAAGGTCTTCACCAGGCTACCGATGCACTGGAGAAGTATCTGTATCTGGATCGTCTCTCCAAAGGCGATGTAGCTTCTGTCCATCTGACAGTAAAGCTGGACGGTGAGACACAGGGTAATGATTATCAGGATACACTGGCAAGCCTCCAGATGAGCTTCGCAGCCGATCCGGTGACGGTGACAACCGTGACGAAGAAGGGCGAAGACAAAGTTGTCAATAAGACAGTGACCAAGACAGTGCAGACACCGACAAAGAATGTTGTAAGATCCCCGAAAACAGGTGATACCACTCAGATCCTTGCCATCAGTGCGGTAGCGCTGGCAAGCGGTGTGATCCTTCTGATCCTGGCAGTGGTACTGATCAAGAAGCGAAAAGAGGAGAAAGGAGAGGGTCAGAGATGAAAAAAATGTATAAGATAGCCACAGTTCTTCTGGCCTTTTGTTTTCTGCTTGGATCGGTTCCTTTGAGTGTTAAGGCAGAGGATTATAAGTATCAGGTAACGATATTCAGCGGTAAGCAGGGAGCTTTTTCCGGAACTGCAGGTCTGGTAGTAAAGGGAGCAGACTACAGTGTTTCCAATACTGCAGATGCTATCGTGATCAAAGATCTGAATCCCGGAGATACCGTAAGTTTTGAAGCAAGATCCGGTGCAGTAGCGCTGGATAAGGACAGCAAGTATTATGTGCAGGGTATTCGTATCAGTGGACGTGATAATAATGCCGCAGTAGAGAATTCTTCTTTTGAAGTAACCGGAGACCAGGAATACGTAGTAGCATACGGAATCAAAGGCGATCAGGTAGCTTACACCATCAATTATCAGGATGCTAACGGCAACAAGCTGGCAGACAGCCAGACCTTCTATGGTAATGTAGGTGACAAACCGGTGGTTGCATATACCTATATCGATGGTTACACACCGGAGTACAGAAACCTGACCAAGACCTTATCTGCCAATGCAGCAGAGAACGTATTTACCTTTAATTATCTGCCATATGAGACTGTAACCGTGACAACACCGGGACAGACCATCACCAACACCACCGAGCAGACAGTTACCGTACCGGGAGGTACAACGACTACAACCGGTGGAACTACCGGAACAACCGGTAGTACAGGAACCGGTGGAACTACAGGCACAACCGGTGGCACAGGAACCAATGCCAATGGCGGTAACGCAGCAGGCACAACCACCGGAAACGGTGATGCACAGGGCACAGATGCCACAGGTGGAACCGGCAATGGTGGACCTGGTAATGTAACAGATAATCAGGGAACAGAAGGCACAGAAAACGGCGGAACCACCCAGGATGCACAGGGTAACGAAGACACCACCACTATCGGTGATGAAGATACACCAAAAGCAGACCAGGATCTGAAAGATCTGGACGACGAGGATGTACCGAAGAGTGACAAAGACCTGGACGGCAACAAGAAAGTAAAGAAGAGCCTTCCTCTGGTAGCCGGCGTTGGTACCGGCGTAGCAGCACTTGCAGCACTGGCAGCAGGTATTGTGATCGTCAGAAAACGTGTACGCAGATAATCAGACAGTGGAAAGAACAGTGAAACTGCTGTATGGAGTAACAACAAAACTCCATACAGCAGTTTTTTGTTGTCCACACAAATCAAAGTCGCGAAGGGTATTCTATTTTGCATAAAATAACATATAAAGAAGATTTGCTTTCCTTCACGTAATGTATTATAATATGCATATGTGTTTCACGGAAGGAACGAAAATCATATTTTCCGTGAAAGTGTAATACAACTCAGGAAAGTGGTTGTCTCAGGAGGCTGCAAACAAAAGTATGCAAACATGTGGAACGTGTATGAAGAACAAAATATCGAAGAAACAGCAGGTTTTGTATGTAAAAATGTTCGGTGATTTTTCCCTGGAATATCAGGGGAGATCTTTGATCGCAAAGAAGAAAAAAGAGACGCAGTTTGCACAGGTATTGCAGTTGCTTTTCCATAGCGGAGAAGAGGGAATCAGCCGGGAACATCTGGAGAAGGTTTTGTTTGGTGGACGGACATTGGACGATGCGAACCATGCGATCCACAGTCTGATTTATAATATCAGAAAGAAGCTGGAGCAGACAGGGCTTCCGAAAGGAAAATATATTATTTCCAGAAGGGGAAGATTTTACTGGGACAAAGAGATTCCGTTTGAAGAGGATGCGCAGTTGTTTGAAGAGTACTGCAGCAGAGCATGCAGGGCAGGAGACTGGGAGGAACGGATGGAGCTGTGCTGGAAAGCTGCTTTGCTGTATAAAGGTGCTTTTCTTAAGGACTCTGAGCAGGAAGGTTGGGTAAAAGAGGAACGGGAGCGTTACCATATCATGTTCCGGAAGCTGGTAGAACATATGACAGAGGTTCTGCGGACAAAGAAGGCGTACATCCAGCTGGAGAAGCTGGGCCGGCATGTATCGAAAGCAGCGCCATATGAAGAAGGGGAATTGCTGGTGATTGAGGCGCTGGCCGGTATGGGAAGAACGGAACAGGTACATATCCTGTATGGAGAAACCATGGAAAGGTATCGTCAGGTCTATCAGGAAGAAGAACTGGGAAAATTAAAGGATTTCCGGAGAAAAATCGAAGAACAGCTTGACCATCCGTATGATATACTGGATAATATACAGGAGAATATGACAGAACGGCTGGAAAAGGTACAGGAGCCGTATCAGTGTAACTGGATGGTGTTCCGGGAGATTTAGCATATGGTTGTACGTATGATAGAGCGAAGCGGACAACAGGTGCAGCTGATGTTATGTACATTAACGGATATGGAGGAACATCCCATCCGATCCGATGAATGTGCAGAGGTACTGTCTCGGTATATATGGGAAAGTATCTGCAGAAGTATTCGTGCGGGGGACGTAGTTACCCGTTACGGGAAGGGACAGTATCTGGTGCTTCTGTTCAATACAAAACCGGAGGATTGTCAGGAGATCCAGAAACGCATCGATGCACAGTTCCGAAAGAAAAATACCGTGTATGAGATCCGGTACAGCGTGAAGTCTGTCAGAAGTCTGAATAATGCAAAGGATGATCAGAGCCTGTCATAAGGTGTTTTTCGGGCAGGCATCGGTTCTGGTACAGGATATGGGAAAAAAGAAGAAAGAAAAAAGAGGGGCACTGGCAGGATGTGCCCGAATCTGTAAGATATTCGGAACGGTCTGTCTGGTGGCAGTGATTCTTGTATGTCTGCCATTAACCCTTCCGCGGGTCTTCGGGTATGAGATCTATACAGTCATCAGCGGAAGTATGGAGCCGGCGATACCGGTGGGAAGTCTGGTCTATGTACAGCCGGGAGCACCGGAGGATGCCGAGACAGATGATGTGATCGCATTCCACAGTTCTATGGATACGGGAGCAATCATCACACACAGGGTTATCAAAAATGATATAGTAACCGGTCAGATTCACACCAAGGGTGATGCAAATGAAAAAGAAGATCTGTATCCGGTGGGCTATGATTATTACATGGGAAAGGTAGTGTATTCTGTTCCGGTGCTTGGACGGGTACTTGCATTTTTCGTGACATTTCATGGTAAGATCGCAGCGGGAAGTCTGATCGGACTCGCGATTCTGTTACAGATCATCGGTGGAGTGCTGGACTCGGCGGATGAGAAGAAACAGGCAAAAATATCGCAGAAATAGCTTTGCGATATTAGCAGAAAATAGTATAATAACAGTAGCTGTGAAAGATGAGACAGTTACTAAGAAAAGAAGGTAACCGGGGCAGCAGCCTGCAGTTACCTTCTGTGTTATAGAAAGAAGGACAGGTACGATGGGATTTAAAAAAGTTGATGTGAAAACACTCGAGATGAAACCTTTTGAGAAGATCGGTTCCGAATGGATGCTGATCTCCGCAGCAAAAGACGGCAAAGCCAATACAATGACCGCTTCCTGGGGCGGCATCGGCGTTCTGTGGGGCAAGAATGTGGCAACAGTATATATCCGCCCGCAGCGTCACACCAAAGAATTCGTAGATGCAGGTGATACATTTACCATCAGTTTCTTTGGTGGCGAGCACATGAAAGAGCTGGGCTACCTTGGCAAAGTCTCCGGCAAAGATGTCCCGGACAAGATCGAACAGTCCGGTCTGCATCTGACAGAAGTAGACGGTCAGCCGGGATTCGAAGAGGCTACACAGGTGCTGGTATGCAGAAAGCTTTACCATGACGAGATCAAACCGGAAAACTTCTATGAAACGGAAGAAGATGAAAGATGGTATCCGGAAAAAGATTATCATACCATGTACATCGCTGAGATCCGGGAGTGCTGGGTGAGAGAGTAAAGCAGAAAATACAAAAGAAAAGTCGGAATCCTGGAAGGTAAGACAGGTTTCCGGCTTTTTTTCATGACAGGTGAGGCAGGATTTGCTGTTTCTGGTTGCGAAAGTAAGCAAAAGAGACATATAATAGAGGTTGCAGGAAAGGTTTTCATGCAGAAAAAGGAGAAAATCGTATGCTGAATATTTTTTATGGTGATATGAAAGAAGCTGTGTATAATACGGCAGCTTATTTTAAATATGATTATGAGGACAGCTGGATCGTAGATCCGTTTGTGAAAGAAATGATTCAGGATGTCGATCGGTCTACGGTCTTAGACAGTGGTGTCATCGACAGCCCGGTTCTTGGGAAGATACCACCAACAGGACTATCCGGTGGAGTGAAAACACTGATTCTTGTTAAATTCGAAAAAGATAAGATTTTTAATGCTTCGACATGCGGTGACAATTGCGCAAAATGGTTGTTGAAAATTGCTGCATCGGAGGATCGTACAATTAATCTGCATCATTTGATGGAATTTGGGGAAGAACCATTTCAGATCCGTATTCTGAATACGAATCAGGTGGTATGTTCCATGAGAGAACTGATATCGATAGCCGGTGAATTTGTCTGACAGGAGATAGGGAGAATGAAGGGAAAACATAAAATTGTTGTTTCAACAAAACGCTTAAAATATGAGTTTGAACTGCACCGCAATCTGACTATCATTCGTGGAGACAGTGCAACCGGAAAAACCACGCTGGTAGATATGATCCGGGATCATATCAATAACCCGTCAGGCACACCGGTGGAGCTGGTTTGTGATAAAACATGCTATGTGCTGGAGGGAAACTTATGGAAAGCACAGTTATCGGAGATTTCAGATGGTATCGTATTCATAGATGAAGGAAATGAATTTATCAAAACAGAAGAGTTCGCGGGAACTATTCAGAAAACAGATAATTATTATGTAATTGTAACAAGGGAATCTTTACCTGCACTGCCATACAGTGCAGAGGAAATTTATGGTATCCGAACATCTGGAAAATATGGGACGTTGAAACAGAGTTATCATGAGTTTTACAGAATATATGGAACAGATACCTGTACTAACCCGGTAAAACCGGAGATGGTTCTCACAGAGGACAGTAATTCGGGTTATCAGTTTTTTTCTCACATATGCCAGGCGAATGGGTTGAAATGCGAGTCTATGAATGGAAAATCGAATGTTTTCCACTATATCAACGAACATAAAGATCAGAAAATCCTTGTAATAGCAGACGGTGCGGCGTTCGGCTCGGAAATTGACAGAGTATTGAAACTGATCCGGGAAAATGAAACAGCAGCTCTGTATCTGCCGGAATCCTTTGAATGGTTGATTTTAAAGTCTGGGGTATTGAAAAATAATCAGATAGATCAGATATTGGATGAGCCGGCAGAATATATAGAAAGCAGAGATTATTTCAGTTGGGAACGGTTTTTCACATCTGTGTTAATTGAGAACACCAGGGATACTTATTTGGCGTATGCAAAAAAGAAACTAAACGCAGCGTATCTTGGTGGAACGGTAGAGGAAGCAATTCTTAGACAGATGGAAAAGATAGAATTGGGGTGGAAGAAAGAGATACAGGAAAATAAAGAAGAAAAAGAATTGTAAAATGTTTTGATGGTATATATAATGGTATGGCAAAGAAATTTGTGAAATGTCAGGTGTTTTGGAAAAGGATATCTGTGAGTTGAAAAAAATGTTTATGTAATTTCATTTAAGTGGTCAAATAATTATTATTTGATCATTTAAATAAAATTATATTTACTGTTTAAATGATTATGAAATTAAAGAATGCATTGACAAAATAAATTAGGAATAGTATTATTAAAAATAAACAAAATAATAATAAAATATCAGAAAAAATATGCAGATTCAATAAAGGAGAGGAATGAATAAAGATAGGAATGAGTATCTGGCGCATGTGGATTGGTCAAGTGGAAGGCGCCAATCTATGAAAGAGCATTCGGATAATGTTGCGTTTCTGGCGAGTGAGATGTGTATGCTTCCGGAACTTCGCGATTTTGCTTGGATGGTCGGGAAACTGCATGATGCGGGAAAATTAGGTTCGGAGAATCAGCAGGACTTTGAAAATATTCTGTTGCATGGGGATGGAGTACATAGAAATGATTTGGATCATTCTACCGCAGGTGGATGGATTGGTGAAGATTTAATAGAAAAAATGATAGAGGATACGAGAGTATATAAGGCAGTGGCAGAATTACTCAGCAATGCAATCTATTTTCATCATGGGATTGGTGATTGTATTAGTTTGAAAACTGGAGAACTGGTTACCGAACAGCGAAGAAGAAAAGAGATTGCTTATGAAGAAATAGATCAGCGTTTTTTTCAGATTTACGACAGAAAAGTTCTGGAAGAAAAATGTGTTGATCTGCGAAAAGCATATTTGCAGATTGACAAAAAGATAGATTCTTTTTTCATAAAATATAATATGCCGAAGAATAACTGCGGAACTCCTTATTTCTACATGGGAATGTACCTGAGAGTGTTGTTGTCTCTTTTAATTGATGCAGATTGGACCGATACGGCTTGCTTCTTTCAGAATGAACCGCTGAAAACCAGAATACCAAGTGAAGAGATGTGGAGAATATGGGAGAAGACAACTCTGTACTTTGAAAATTATCTGGCAGCAGAAGTAGAGGGAAATCCAGATAATGGCAGTGCATTAAATCAGATTCGGCAGAACATATCAGAAACATGCCGGGATGCTGCAAAGACAGAAGAAAATCTGTATCGCCTGACGGTTCCCACCGGTGCAGGAAAGACGCTGAGCAGTCTGCGATTTGCGTTGCATCATGCAAAAGAGAAAAAGAAGCAGCATATTTTTTATGTAGCTCCGTTTAATGCGATTCTGGAACAGAACGCTGAGGAGATTCGAAAAGCGACAGGAAATCCGGAAATCGTTCTGGAACATCATTGCAACGTGGTCTGCGAAGAGGGGGAAGAAGAAAAATATCGAAGTCTGACAGAAACATGGGATGTACCGATCATCGTCACAACGGCGGTACAGATGTTGAACACGTTATTTTCGGATAAGAAAAGCAGTATCCGCAGAATGCATACGCTGTGTAATAGTATTATTATTTTTGATGAGGTGCAGGCCATTCCAGTTCGGTGTATGGAACTGTTTCATCTGGCGGTCAATTTCCTTTCCAAGTTTTGTAACACGACCATTATTTTATGCTCAGCTACGCAGCCATCTCTGGCAAAACTTCAGGAAAATAATATTTGTCCGTGCAAAGAAATGGTTGATCATGTGGAAATGTATCAGGAACAATTCCGCAGGACAAGCATTATAGACGGTACAAAGTTACAGGACAGAGCAATGACGATTGAGAATCTGGCGGATTTTGCCTGGCAGAACACAGAGCAGTATCACAGTACATTATGTATTGTGAATACAACGGCAGCAGCATTTCAGCTCTTTCAGGAACTGAAAAGAAATTGTACGGAAGATTATAATATATATCATCTGAGTAACAATATGTGTCCACAGCATAAACTGGATACGCTGGAACAGATCAGAAAAGGATTAAAGGATCGACAAAGGAAAATAATCTGTGTCAGCACGCAGTTGGTGGAGGCAGGAGTGAATTTTTCTTTTGGATGTGTGATACGGTCAAAAGCAGGGTTGGATAATGTGATTCAGGCAGCAGGACGGTGTAATCGGCACAAAGAATTTGCTCAATTGGGAGCCGTCTATATCGTCGACATAAGTAAGGACGTAGAAAAACTTGATAAACTTTATGAGATCGCTGCCGCACAGCAGGCATTACAGAAAACGTTGGATGATTTTGACGCGAATCCGGAATATTTTCATCAATGTCTGGATTCGGAACAGGCGGTCACAGTGTATTATAGAAACTATCAGGATCAGATAAGACCGAATGAAACAAAGTTTCCAGTGCCCGAGTACGATACCACACTGGTGGAATTACTAGGGAAAAATAAAACCGGAACCAGTCAGTATTGCCGCACACATGGAATGAAGAAAAGTGAAACACGGATTCCGCAGGCATTTGCTACCGCAGGAAAAATATTTGAAGTGATAGAGGATAATCATAAAGTCAACGTTGTGGTTCCGTATTGTGAAGAAGCCAGAGAACTGGTAGAAGAATTAGTTGCCTGTGAAAATTCAGACGGGTCAAAAATAATAAGAAAATTGCAGCGGTACACGGTAGGAATCACCATACAAAGAAAGGAAAACCTGAGTAATGCGATTCATGAATATTATGATGGAAAAATTTTTATGCTGGCGGATGGATATTATGATGGTGAAGTTGGAGTTGTGGATGAACCCATAATGCAAACATTGTTATTTTAGAAATGAGGTGATCTTTTGAAAAAATACAGAAATACGATTGAATTCGAGGTATATGGTTCGTATGCATTGTTTTCCAATCCGGTCATGCGTGTGGGAGGAGAAAAAATAAGTTATCATATTCCTACATATGAAGCACTGAAGGGAATTGTGGAGAGCATTTACTGGAAACCGACGATCATGTGGATCATAGATGGAGTTAGGGTGATGAATCCTATTCAGACAGAAACCAAGGGGATTCGACCGATATCCTACAATGGTGGTAATGAACTGGCATATTATACCTATTTGAAAGATGTGAGGTATCAGGTAAGGGCACACTTTGAACAGAACAGGAATCATCCGGAACTGTACAAAGACTGGAATGAGAATAAACACCATAATATTGCAAAACGTATGGTGCAGCGTGGAGGACGAAGAGATATTTTCCTTGGGACAAGAGAATGCCAGGCATTTGTGGAACCATGTGAATTCGGGCAGGGAGAAAGTGCTTATGATTCGATGCCTGGAGAAGTGGATTATGGTTTTATGTATCACGGAATTACCTATGCGGATGAAGCGATACTGGAAGAAGATAAAAATAAAATGACAGTTCGTTTCTGGAGACCGGTGATGCAAAAAGGCGGAATCATTGAATTTGTTCGACCGGAAGAATGTACACAAAAACGATATATCCGAGATATGGAACGGAAAGTTTTTGGAAAGAACAAAAACTTTATCGGTCTGGAGGAATTTACAGATGAGGAGGTGGGTGAATGAGTTATGTAAATGAACTGCTTCAGATCTATGACCGAAATCAGGATAAAATTGGCGTGATAGAATATCGGGGAGATACTCCTTATACGTTATTACCACCTTTTCATACAACGGTTACTGCACAGATTACCGTAACGATTGACCAGAATGGAACATTTATGCGTGCGGAAAGAGTGGAAGCCAATGATAAAATGACGATTATTCCGGTCAGTGAAAAGTCAGGGAGCCGTACCGCAGGGAAAGAGCCTCATCCGCTGTGTGATAATCTTCGATATCTGGCAGGTGACTATCCGGAATATTATAAGGATGATGGAAGCTGTTTTTCGCTGTATATCGAGCAGTTACAGAAGTGGGAGCAATCGGAATTCTGTCATGAAAAAGTAAAGGCAATTTATCAATATTTAAAGAAAAAAACATTGCTTCATGATCTGGTTTGTGCGGATATTATCCGGTTAGATGAAAAGAATCAGATAGATGAAAAAGAGAAAATCCAGACGATCCCGCAGCCTAAGGCATTTGTCCGTTTTATTATTCGGTCAGCAATGATACAGCCAGATGACAATTGTCCGGATGAGTGTTGGAAAGATCGTACTTTACAGGAAAGTTATATTGCATATACCAGAGAGCAGCAAAAAGAAAAAGGATTGTGTTATCTGACAGGCAACAGAGAAACGATTTCTTATCTGCATCCCAAAAAGATCAGAAATGAGGGAGATGGTGCAAAACTGATTTCTGCAAATGACAGTCAGAATTTTACATATCGCGGCAGATTTTCCAATAAGGAGGAAGCCTTTGCAGTGGGTAGTGAAACGTCCCAGAAGATGCATAACACATTAAAATGGCTGATTCGAAAACAGGGAACATTTTTTCATACACTGACATTGGTAACCTGGGAATCGGAATCTCTCAGGATGCCCGCCTGGGAAAAGGATACAGATACTATTGGAGAAGAATATGAGAGTAGTCTGAGTTCCTGGGATGACGAAGAGGAGATAGAAATTGATGAAAATCCGATATCAGCTCGGGAATTTTACCAGGCATTGAGGGGGTATGGGAAACGGGTAAATCAGACATCGATGATGTACCTGCTGGGTTTCGATGCAGCGACTCCGGGGAGACTTGCCATGGTCGAAGATAAGGCATTGAACGCTTCACAATATTTGGAAAATATAAAAAAATGGCATGAAGAATGTGGCTGGTTACATAAGAAAGAGGGAAAAAAAGATTCATTTTACGGAATGGTTGGAGTGCGGGATATTGCAAATATTTTGTACGGAACAGAAAATAAAGGAGCACTTGAAATTATAGATGAAAATGGGAAAAAGCTTTACGCAGAGGTTGCAAGAAGGCTGTTGCCGTGTATTTGGAATGGACAACATATCCCGTACGATTATGTACAAAAAGCGGTAGATAAGGCATCGATGCCGTTGTGTTATAAGGAAAGAAAAAACTGGGAACGGGTATTGACTCTGGCTTGTTCCATGGTAAAAAAGCAACGAAAAGAAAAAAATAAGGAGGAATGGAGCGTGGCACTTGACAGACAGGAAAATGGCAGAGATTATCTGTATGGCAGATTGCTGGCTGTGGCAGACAGAATCGAATACAGTACATATGATGAAAAGGATAATGGAAGAATAACGAATGCGAAAAGATATATGAGTACATTCAGTCAGAGACCATTTGACACATGGCTGGTGATTGAGCAGAATATTCAACCGTATTTGGACAAGTTGAAACGAGATAAGATTAAACAGTATTATTACTATCAAAAAGAATTGGATGAGATATTGAATTTGTTTGAGGTAGACACGTTCAGAAAAAATGAAAGACTGAATGGTTTATATCTGCTCGGGTTCCATAGTGAATCATACGAAATGAGAAAGAAAAAACAGAACACAGAAAATAAAGACGAGGAGGAATAAACAATGAGTGAACTGAAAGGGAAAATTGATTTTACGTTATTTATCAGTGCATGGAATGCCAATCCAAACGGAGATCCGCTGAATGGGAACCGTCCGAGAATCAATCTGGATGGACATGGAGAAATTTCAGATGTTTGTATCAAAAGAAAAATAAGAAACCGCTTACAGGATCTGGGACAGAAAATCTTTGTACAGTCGGATGAACGTTCAGATGACGGATATACCAGTCTGAAAGACCGGGCAGATGGATGCAAAGAACTGAAAGAACAGATGGATAATAAGAAAAATGCGAACCGGGAAACCTGTGCCGCAATTGCATGTAAAGAATGGATGGATGTGCGGGCATTTGGTCAGGTGTTTGCGTTTAAGGGAATTCCGGTTTCTTTTGGTGTGCGAGGACCGGTTTCGATTCATCAGGCAGTAAGTCTGTCTCCGATTGATATTATCAGTATGCAGATAACGAAAAGTGTCAACAGCGAATCTGGAAAAGACAGTAAAGCATCGGATACGATGGGAATGAAGCATCGGGTTGGCTTTGCTGTGTATAAAGTAATGGGAAGCGTCAATGTACAGCTCGCAGAAAAAACAGGATTTACACAGGAAGATGCAGAAGTATTAAAAGAAGCACTGAAAACATTATTTGAAAACGATGCGTCCTCTGCAAGACCGGAGGGAAGTATGGAAGTATGCAAAATGTATTGGTGGCAGCATGATGAGAAGACACCGGCAACTTCCAGCGGAAAGATTCAGAGAGGATTTGACATTAAAGAAAAAGTGGAACATCCAACGAAGTTCAGCGATTATGAGATTACATGGAAAGTAGAGGGCTGTAAAGAACCGGAGGTAATCTGAGGTGTATAGGGAAGAAGATTTTCTGCAGCTATCTGGTATCCAGCATTTTGTTTTTTGCAGAAGGCAGTGGGCTTTGTCTTATATCGAGATGCAGTGGCAGGAAAATGTCAGAACTGCTGAAGGAAGAATCCTTCATGAGAAAGCACATGATCCTTCGCTGAAAGAAAAAAGAGGAGATCTGTTGATTGTAAGGGCAATGCCGGTCCATTCACGGGAGATGGGAGTGAGTGGCGAATGTGATGTGGTAGAATTTCACAAAGCACCGGAAGGAATCTCCCTGGCGGGAAGAGAAGGAACCTATATTGCTATCCCGGTAGAATATAAACGGGGAATTCCAAAGACAGATGATTCTGATATTCTTCAGGTTGCAGCGCAGGCAATGTGTCTGGAAGAAATGCTGTGTTGTAAGATACCCAAAGGCTACATTTATTATGGGGAAACAAAGCATCGAGTTGAAGTGATTTTTACGGACGAAGTAAGAGAAAAGGTGAAAAAGGCATTTACAGAGATGCATAAATACTATGAGCAACGCTATACACCAAAGGTAAAGATCAGTAAGCGATGCAATGCATGTTCTTTAAAGGATATCTGTGTGCCTGTATTAAACAAACGAAAATCAGTTTCAACTTATATAGATAAGATGCTTTCAGAAAAGGAAAACGAATGAAAAAACTTTTAAATACATTATATGTGACATCCGGCAACCGATATTTGTCCCTGGATGGAGAAAATGTAGTGGTGCTGGAAGATAAGAAAGAAGTTGGAAGAATTCCATTACATAATTTGCAGACGATTGTTACCTTCGGTTATACAGGAGCCAGTCCGGCACTGATGGGAGCATGCGCGCAGAGAAATATTGATTTATCTTTTATGTCAGGAAATGGTCGTTTTCTGGCGAGGGTTACGGGAGAGGTCAGAGGAAATGTAACACTGAGAAAACAGCAGTATAGGATCAGTGAAAAAAAAGAGGAAAGTGTGGCGATTGCCAGGAATTTTATTCTCGGAAAAGTATATAATTCCAGATGGATCCTCGAACGGGCTTCCAGAGATTATGCATTGCGACTGGATGTGGAAAAAATCAAGAAAAAATCAGCGTTTCTTGCAGAGAGTTTAGGAAAAATCAGAAAATGCGAGACTCCAGAAGAATTGCTTGGTCTGGAGGGAGAAGCTGCTTCCGTATATTTTTCGGTATTTGATGAATTGATTTTGCAGCAGAAAGAGGAATTTTATTTCCATGGAAGAAATAAGAGACCGCCATTGGATAATGTAAATGCGATGTTATCTTTTGCGTATTCTTTACTGGCAGGTATGTGCGGAGCAGCGTTGGAAGCAGTCGGGCTGGATCCGTATGTTGGATTTTTTCATACGGATCGACCGGGAAGAATGTCATTGGCACTTGATTTAATGGAAGAATTCCGGGGAATTATGGCAGATCGGTTTGTCCTGACGTTAATCAACAAACGGATTATGAAACCGGAATATTTTACAAAAAAAGAAAATGGAGCTGTAATCATGACAGATCAGGGGCGAAAGACTTTTTTATCCGCATGGCAGTCGAAAAAGCAGGAAACAATAAAACATCCGTATCTGGATGAAAAAATTGAATGGGGGATGGCACCCTATGTCCAGAGCATGTTACTTGCCCGTTATCTTCGTGGTGATTTGGATGAATATCCTCCATTTTTTTGGAAGTAGGTGAAGAAATTATGCTGGTATTGATTACCTATGATGTAAATACACAGAGCGCAGCAGGAAGAAAACGCCTGCGACAGGTTGCAAAAGCATGCACCAATTACGGACAACGCGTACAAAATTCTGTATTTGAGTGTCAGATGGATGCAACAAAATGCACGCAGGTAAGACATATCCTGGAAGAAATTATTGATAAAGAAGTGGACAGTCTGAGATTTTATTATCTCGGAGATAAATACAAAAATAAAGTAGAACACATAGGTGCAAAACAGGGTTTTGATGTCACCGATACCCTGATCCTATAGTGCGAACCCCAAGCCCCCACCCAATCCTCGGGCGATTCGCACCTGATATTCTTGCTGAAAATGAGAAAATAGGGTGAAAAAAAGGAGGAAGGAGGAGAGGTTGTGGGGGAGATTGGTAAAGTGTTATAAAAATGAATTGAACGAAGCGATTTTTATTGAATAAAATTGCTGTCAGCCTCCTTGTGAGGCTGTGAGTTGAAATGGAGATAATCTGTAACTTTGTCATTTATCGCCCTGTCAGCCTCCTTGTGAGGCTGTGAGTTGAAATGTAGCAATCAAAGCAATAATTCTCATTCGCATCCGTCAGCCTCCTTGTGAGGCTGTGAGTTGAAATCTCTTCCTCACGTCTCTTTCTTTCTTCCTCTTCGTCAGCCTCCTTGTGAGGCTGTGAGTTGAAATATCCAGGTTCAGATCTATCAGCTTACTCAGTCTGGTCAGCCTCCTTGTGAGGCTGTGAGTTGAAATGAAATTGTACTCCGGTCAATCTCCAGGAATCCCGGTCAGCCTCCTTGTGAGGCTGTGAGTTGAAATAATGGTTCCATCTGCATACATGACTACCGCAAATGGTCAGCCTCCTTGTGAGGCTGTGAGTTGAAATATACTTACTCCATCGGCATTGTCCCCGGAAGATATGTCAGCCTCCTTGTGAGGCTGTGAGTTGAAATATATTTCCCACGAATCTTAGCCATCGCACACTCTGTCAGCCTCCTTGTGAGGCTGTGAGTTGAAATACTTACTTGAATGGTAACTCGCTATCCGGAAAAGTCAGCCTCCTTGTGAGGCTGTGAGTTGAAATTCCAGGCGTCTTGTCCTGATCTGCTCCTGGAGCGGTCAGCCTCCTTGTGAGGCTGTGAGTTGAAATGGAAATAAAGATTCTTCCTCCGAGCTGATCCCCGTCAGCCTCCTTGTGAGGCTGTGAGTTGAAATGGAAATGAGATAGCAGTTCATTTCTGGGAACTTCTGGTCAGCCTCCTTGTGAGGCTGTGAGTTGAAATATCATACAGAGCACGATTGAATTGATATCAACCGGTCAGCCTCCTTGTGAGGCTGTGAGTTGAAATATCCGCTGACAGTGCTCTTTTTGGTGCTGTTTCCCGTCAGCCTCCTTGTGAGGCTGTGAGTTGAAATATCGCGAAAACGTAATCACTGACGAACAGCATTTTGTCAGCCTCCTTGTGAGGCTGTGAGTTGAAATGGAACACCCATGAAAACATTTTCGATAGGAAACTGTCAGCCTCCTTGTGAGGCTGTGAGTTGAAATATAATGGCTTACGTGTGTTTTGTGGGTGATCGGTGTCAGCCTCCTTGTGAGGCTGTGAGTTGAAATGTACTCACAATCGTTGCTTTGTCTGACGAATCATCGTCAGCCTCCTTGTGAGGCTGTGAGTTGAAATGTTTCGAATTTCTCTTTAGTCTTGGTGAGATCCCGGTCAGCCTCCTTGTGAGGCTGTGAGTTGAAATACATCAACGTTCTGGATCCGGCAAAGCACAACAAGGTCAGCCTCCTTGTGAGGCTGTGAGTTGAAATATAATGGCTTGCGCGTGTTTTGTAGGTGATCGGGTCAGCCTCCTTGTGAGGCTGTGAGTTGAAATGCACTGTTGCCGGTGGCCGTGATGCTGCACCGGATCGTCAGCCTCCTTGTGAGGCTGTGAGTTGAAATGCCTGTTCTCTTGTCATTGTTATTACCTCCGTGCAGTCAGCCTCCTTGTGAGGCTGTGAGTTGAAATGTGTAATTAATCAAAAAGAAACCCTTGTTTTTCGTCAGCCTCCTTGTGAGGCTGTGAGTTGAAATGCTCCATATCATTGTAAGCATATCCTTCTGCTTTGTCAGCCTCCTTGTGAGGCTGTGAGTTGAAATTTTTTCTTGCCATGCTCTCAACCTCCTTTCTGATGTCAGCCTCCTTGTGAGGCTGTGAGTTGAAATTTCACTTGGGTTCCTTTTTCGTGTATATATTTCTGTCAGCCTCCTTGTGAGGCTGTGAGTTGAAATTCAGAGGCCCATATAAGGCCCGAAATACAAGGCCGTCAGCCTCCTTGTGAGGCTGTGAGTTGAAATATTACACGAAGCGCCGCCCTTCTCAGATCAGAGAGTCAGCCTCCTTGTGAGGCTGTGAGTTGAAATAAGTTCTTTCTGAACACAATCAAGAACAAACCCGTCAGCCTCCTTGTGAGGCTGTGAGTTGAAATGACGTTATGAAATATACGGTCGGAGGAATCGCCAGTCAGCCTCCTTGTGAGGCTGTGAGTTGAAATAGCAGAGAGGAAGCGCTTGAGTCAATTGACGCATCGTCAGCCTCCTTGTGAGGCTGTGAGTTGAAATGTGAAAAAGAGTGTTGCTAATTGAATACAGTATTGTCAGCCTCCTTGTGAGGCTGTGAGTTGAAATGGTTAATTATGCCCCGTTAGAATTCCGAAAATTGGTCAGCCTCCTTGTGAGGCTGTGAGTTGAAATCTGTACCCTGCGGTCAAACTCTGCCTGATTTCCCGTCAGCCTCCTTGTGAGGCTGTGAGTTGAAATGGTCATGTAAATCTGAGACGTATAAGTGGTATTAGTCAGCCTCCTTGTGAGGCTGTGAGTTGAAATCAAGATTGTCAATATCATACATTCCATAAGAGCAGTCAGCCTCCTTGTGAGGCTGTGAGTTGAAATAGCTGGTAATGGAAGTACAGGGTCATCCCGACGATGTCAGCCTCCTTGTGAGGCTGTGAGTTGAAATGTCATGAGCGTTTTCGTGAGGCTCTGTGCTTTCACGTCAGCCTCCTTGTGAGGCTGTGAGTTGAAATACCCTGAATCGAAGAAGGCGGTCTTTGCAGGTTGTCAGCCTCCTTGTGAGGCTGTGAGTTGAAATGTCCATCATGTCCTTGTTCATGGTCTTTCCGATGCCGTCAGCCTCCTTGTGAGGCTGTGAGTTGAAATGCCTTCAATTCTTCCGTTCGGTGATGCCATGTCGGTCAGCCTCCTTGTGAGGCTGTGAGTTGAAATATCAACATACGGAGCGACCGGAGCATCGGCAATCCGTCAGCCTCCTTGTGAGGCTGTGAGTTGAAATGTCATTGCCGGAATAGTGGGACCAGAGGATGTGAAGTCAGCCTCCTTGTGAGGCTGTGAGTTGAAATATTCGGAACCGCAGCACTATCAGCAACAGCGCCAAGTCAGCCTCCTTGTGAGGCTGTGAGTTGAAATGCTTTGCGGAGTTTCCTGGCTTCCTTCGCATCAACGGTCAGCCTCCTTGTGAGGCTGTGAGTTGAAATGATCAGGGGTTCATCAATGCAGTTACCAGAAGAACGTCAGCCTCCTTGTGAGGCTGTGAGTTGAAATCTCTACTGCTGAAATGCTGTTTTCTTTCCAGATGCTGTCAGCCTCCTTGTGAGGCTGTGAGTTGAAATAATAACATAATCAATAACTTCCTGCCGCCTACTTGTGTCAGCCTCCTTGTGAGGCTGTGAGTTGAAATAGACTGAGATAGTCGAAAAAGCCCTCACATAGCCGTCAGCCTCCTTGTGAGGCTGTGAGTTGAAATAGATCCGGTATCTTTCCAGGATCTCGGAACAACGTCAGCCTCCTTGTGAGGCTGTGAGTTGAAATGTCAGTACCTTGGTGTCTCTACACCAGATGCACGTCAGCCTCCTTGTGAGGCTGTGAGTTGAAATGTTCGATTATTGGAACATATTCCGGCTTCGTAAGGTCAGCCTCCTTGTGAGGCTGTGAGTTGAAATACTCCGAACGTCAGAATCATTGCATCAATACATTGTCAGCCTCCTTGTGAGGCTGTGAGTTGAAATGGAAAGCCTGTTCGATAATTATAATCTCGATAATGTCAGCCTCCTTGTGAGGCTGTGAGTTGAAATAATGAGTATCAGCTGGGATCCAGAACCAAAGAATGTCAGCCTCCTTGTGAGGCTGTGAGTTGAAATTTTACTTCCTACCGCCTTAAAAAGTGCCGTCCGGCGTCAGCCTCCTTGTGAGGCTGTGAGTTGAAATATCTGATTCTGGCTTTGTTGCTGTTCAAGCACCGTCAGCCTCCTTGTGAGGCTGTGAGTTGAAATAATTTTCTGTCATCATTATACGATGTTAAGATTTGTCAGCCTCCTTGTGAGGCTGTGAGTTGAAATCTGCAATCTAACTACAATTATATGGAACATTATATGTCAGCCTCCTTGTGAGGCTGTGAGTTGAAATGTGATCGCGTCATTTTTGACGGCATCCAAAGAAGGTCAGCCTCCTTGTGAGGCTGTGAGTTGAAATGAAGTCCAGGTTCAGAGCGGTCTGTACTGCCATGGTCAGCCTCCTTGTGAGGCTGTGAGTTGAAATAGCTTCTCCATGGCTTCTTTCACTTCTTTGGACGTCAGCCTCCTTGTGAGGCTGTGAGTTGAAATGCCAGTCGTGGCAGACTTAAATATCCGACATTCGTCAGCCTCCTTGTGAGGCTGTGAGTTGAAATGCTAATGTATTTACTTTCTTTCTCTCATACATTAATGTCAGCCTCCTTGTGAGGCTGTGAGTTGAAATAACAATACCACAAAACTAGGCGTGTATAAAACGAGTCAGCCTCCTTGTGAGGCTGTGAGTTGAAATGTGGTGATCGTATCAAGTGGTCTGTCAAGCTGTTGTCAGCCTCCTTGTGAGGCTGTGAGTTGAAATGTTCTCAATGGGTATTGTGTTGCTCCTGCGCCTATTGTCAGCCTCCTTGTGAGGCTGTGAGTTGAAATGGCAAAGTCATTGTCTGCGTCTCTTCCAACACGCTGTCAGCCTCCTTGTGAGGCTGTGAGTTGAAATATCCCGGCTGATGAAGTTCTCAAGGATGCTGGTGGTCAGCCTCCTTGTGAGGCTGTGAGTTGAAATTTCTATGTAGACTGGCCATTCTTGCACCGGTACCGGTCAGCCTTCTTGAGTGTTGAAATGCCTTTTTGGTTATGCCATAATAGACACGATATTGGTCAGTCTCTTTGAGAGACTGTGAATTGAAAAGAAGAATATGGTGTGATTGTTGTAGCTGCGAGAAAATTAACAAGCATTTTACTCGAAGAAGATTGTGAAATGAATCATTCTCATATATAATAAATTATATAATGTGTCGTGAAAAAAGATAATTTTCAGAAAATGTATATAGGGATGGAGGACGCTGTATGAAGAAGAGAAGAATATTCCGCAATCTGAACGACAAAGAGTTCGCCTGGGTGCTTTATGATGTGGGTAATTCGGCGTATACGATGCTGGCGTGTGCGCTGATACCTATCTGGTTTAAGGCGATGGCGATAGGGACAAAGCCGGGGCAGCTGACATCGGATCGGGCAACGGCTTATTACTCGATGGCGATTGCGGTGATCACGATCGTGGTTGCGTTGCTGGGTCCGATGTGTGGAGCGATTTCTGATTATAAAGGCATGAAAAAGATCTTTTTTACCAGTACCGTTGCAGTGGGTGTCTGTGGGTGCATCCTGAATGGATTTGCCTGTCAGTGGATCGTATTTTTGCTCCTGTTTGCAGTAACCAAGATCTTTTACAATATGTCCCTGATGTTTTATGACTCGATGTTAAACGATATCACCACGGAAGAGCGGATGGACGAAGTTTCTTCTTATGGTTATGCATGGGGATATCTTGGATCGTGTATTCCGTTTCTGATCGCGCTGGTGGCTTATGTACTCGGACCGGATATGGCGGGTATCATTTCCGGTAAGTTATCCATGGCGATCGGGTTTGCGGTTACGGGGCTCTGGTGGCTTCTGGTGACGGTTCCGCTGATAAAGAATTATAAACAGATCAATTACGTGGAAAAGAAAGAACATGCAGTGAGAAGTGCGTTCCGCAGGATCTTTGAAACCATCAGGTTTATCGCAACAAAAGATAAAAAAGTATTTTTCTTTCTGATCGCATTCTTTCTCTACATCGATGGCGTGGGAACGATTATTGATAACTGTATCAATATCGGAACGGACCTGAACCTGAGCACTGTGGGACAGGTGATCTGTCTGCTAGCGACACAGGTTGTTGCCTTTGGCGGTTCACTGGTATTTGCAAAATTGTCGAAGAAGTACGATACCGTACAGCTGATCCTGGTATGCATTGCAGGGTATTTTATCGTCTGCCTGTATGCGCTGACCTTAAAGAACCTGATAGGTTTCAGTTTTCTGGCATTCGGTGTGGGATGCTTCCAGGGATCCATCCAGTCCCTGTCGAGATCGTACTTTTCCAAGATCATTCCACCGGATAACTCGGGAGAATATTTTGGTCTGTATGATATTTTTTCAAAAGGAGCATCTTTCCTTGGATCGGCTGTGATCGCAGGAGTAAAACTGGCTGGAGGGACCATTAATATTGCAGTGGCATCACAGGCAATCTTTTTCTTCCTCGGATTCATCTTCCTGAAGATCGCAGATGGAAAAGAGCGGAGGATTGTGGAAAGTAAATAAAGAGTATCAGAAGGAAATGCGGGAATAAAAAAACTAATTACATATTGCAGCTATAAACAGCAGGAGTCTGAGGATCAGTAGAAGGATTCTCAGGCTGCCACTCAAAATGTGTTCAAATATACTCAAACACATCGAGAAATTAAAGTCCT
>OLQV01000290.1_pt1 | contig 51402 bp, 37 predicted proteins | sample 1672371 | NCBI WGS metagenome assembly OLQV01 (sample SAMEA3136676, study PRJEB25190) | human gut metagenome
ACATGATTCCAGAAAGTATAATGATTATGATCTGCAAAAAACAGCTCCGGATAACAGGTTTCCACAAATTCTTTTACATATCCGTTCATAACAGAATTATAAGTAGAAATCCCTCTATACCCCTGTGCTGAAGAATCCATAGCTGCCGTTCCTGAAATATAGTCCTTTTCCACTCTGTAAAATTCTGGATCATTTTGCTCAAGATAAGTAAGACAGTCCTGAAGGTCTGTTCTGTACATTTCCCTGAAAAAATCCTGAGGTTTTTCCATTTCTGCCCTGTATTTTACATTTTTATCTTTGGATTTCTTCATGGATTTATAATCTTCTGTTTTCTGTGCCATTTCCTCTGGAAGGGTATCCGTCTTTTTCATAGTGACTCTCGCCTGGTAATTCACTGTGCCCTCTGAAGTAACATTTACAATCAGAGCCAGCCCCATTACTGCCATAATAACAGACCGGATCTGTTTTTTGGTAAGAAACGCAAGTGCTCCAAGACAAACTGCCATAATCACACCGGTTACTGTCAGAATAAGAATATTTCTCTTATATTCGCTGAATCCTGCCTGATCATAACCACACCAGTAAGCCCAGCCCATCAGTGCTGTTATCAGAAGGATCAAAAACAGGTTCAGCCTGCCGCCTTTTCGCATATAATCCCACATCCATGCCATCAGAAGGAGAAATACCGGCATCAGCACAAAGGTATATCTCTGTGTGGGAAGTGTAAAATAATTAAATGCTGTTCCGCCTATGGGAAGAGCAACTGCAAGGATCAGCACTGCAGAAGTAACATAAAGAACCCTTTTTGCCCTTTTCTTTATATCAGCTTTCCGAAGAACTGCCAGAAACTGTACATTTAGAAAAACTGTCAGTGTGGAACAGAACATTACCGGATCTTCATAGTAGTTCATGATATACTGCTGTGGTCCTTTGGCAAGGCCGTATCCATTCTGAAGATTGCTGGAAAACATTCTTTTCAGAAGAGACTGATAGAATTTCAGGGAATATGGGGTAAACCACTGTTTTATGGAATCCAGAAGTCCCTTACCGTCACTGTCCAGTCTGGAGGACACATGCAGGAGCACTTCTGCCATAGGAAGAAATACCACCAGGCTCATTCCTGCACCCAGGAGCATTTCCAGACAACCTGTCAGGAATTTTTTTATCCGTTCTGCCGATGTCAGATTCTCCACCATAAGAACCCTTACCAGAAGGTACAGCCCTGTGGCAGCCAGACACATATAAGTAAAATAAACACTGTAGATTCCACAGAAAAATACCATTACCGGGAAAAATCCTCTGCCTTTTTTCTTCTGGATAAATTTCTCACAGAACATAAAAAGTAAAGGCAGATAAACCACAGCTGTGCCAAACTGATAATGCTGCCCCCACACCAGAAGGAATCCGTTCAGCCCATACACATAGGATGCTGCCAGCCTTGCCTGATGACTGAACTGAAACTGAGAAAGAAACCAGTAGAAAGCGAGCCCAGCTGCCAGGATCTTCAGCACCTGAATGATATTGATGAAAATCAGCATATGTGCAGGCCCTTTCAGCACACCAAAAGCATACAGAAGCATCAGGAAGGGATCAAACAGATTAAAATTGAACATATTGATCCCCAGCCCGTTGCTGAAATCCCACAGGGAAAAGTCTCCTGCTCTTAAGTGATTCACAATACTGGTGTAGTTCATAATGTACTGCTGCCAGGTATCACTTCCAATATCATTGAAAACCAGAAGCTGATTGCCAAGAAGGTAATCTTTAAATATAACCAGACAACTGAGCCCCAGCATGGTCACCAGCGCAAAAACTGTCAGTAAATCCTGTTTTCTTTTTTTTGTTTTGTCCATAATCATTCTCTCAGATCCGTCTCAGAGAAAAGTCCTGACTTTTCAGGGTAAGATTTGGATTATAATATGGATCACCATTTCGTAAGATATCCGGCCACCGTCTCTCAAAAATCTGCATTTCTTTGTTGAATCTGGCAACTTTTTCCGGGGTATCTTCCAGACCTCTGGACTTGGACTCATAATGATAAAGTTCCGCATATGGATTATACACAATAAGATATCCGGCTTCCCGAAGTTTCATACAGAAATCAATATCATTAAAGGCAACTGCCAGTTCCTCTGTCAGTCCTCCCACTTCATCAAAGGCAGATTTCTTTACCAGCATACAGGCTGCTGTTACTGCACTGTAATCCTGTGCACAGATAATTCTGTGACAGTATCCTGTGGTACCTCTTGGCTGCAATACGAAGCAATGTCCTGCAATACCACCAAAACCAATAACAACTCCTGCATGTTGGATGGTATCATCTTCATAGTACATACGTGCCCCTACAGCCCCCACATCACTGCGCATACAGTACCCCAGAAGTTCTTCCAGACAGGTTTCGTTGATGATCTCTGTATCGTTATTCAGAAGAAGGATGTACTCCCCTTGGGCAAAGGTAGCACCGTAGTTATTGATAGCAGAATAATTGAATTCTTTGTCCCAGTAAACCACATGGGCTTTCGGATTCTCTTCTTCCAGATTTTTGTAATACTGGAAAGTTTTTTCATCCGTACTGTTGTTCTCTACAATGATATATTCATAATTTTTGTAAGAAGACTTCTGATCAATAGAATCCATACAACGTTTCAGATCTTCAATATGATCTTTATTTGGGATGATGATGGAGATCAGAGGATCATAGTCCCGCAGGAATCTGGTTCTGTAAAGTCCCAGAAATTCTCCCTGATATACTTCTGCTCTGATGCCGGTTCTGTGATAATGCTCTTCGATGGCACGTTTGCCTGCCTCAAATGCATAGGTCTTGCTTTCCGGATTCTCAGCGGTGGAATCTTCATGGCATCTCCAATGATAGAGGATCTTAGTTACATGATAGATCTCTGATGGATCAACTGCTTCCACACAGCGGAAAATAAAATCATAATCCTGTGCTCCGTCAAATTCCTTACGGAAAGTACCTACCTGATCCAGGATTTCTCTCTGTACAACAAAAAGATGACAGATGTAATTTACTGTACAAAGAAGGTCAGGATTGTAGTCCGGTTTGAAATGAGGCTGGAAAAATTTGTGTCCATCCATGGACATTTTGTCCTCGTCTGAATAAATAAGCCGGATCTTTCGATCTTTGTTCAGTGCTTTTACACACTCAAAAAGTGCATGAGGAGTAAGTTCATCGTCATGATCCGCAAAAGCAATATAAGCACCTGTGGCAATCTCAATACCAGCGTTGGTATTCTCTGAAATCTGCAGTGCCTGCTCATTGTAAGCAACTTTGATTCTTTCATCTCCTGCTTCCAGTGATTTCAGGAAAGAGGTAAGAGGAGAATTTTCGCCACTTCCGTCAGAAAGACAAAGTTCCCAGTTGGGATAAGTCTGTGCTTTTACGGATTCCACCAGCTGAAGAAGATACTTCTCCGGTGTCTTGTATAAAGGAACCACAATGGAGATTTTGGGCTGATAATCAAATTTCTCCCGTCTCTGTTTTTCCAGTTCTTTATTGCTGGGCAGATGACGGATGATCCACTTCTGATAAGGGATTTCTCTGGTAGAAGCAGTCTTTACTTTGGAAATCATCTTGTCTACCAGTGCCCTGCTTCCCTGATTTCTCCAGTAACGAAGTCCTTTTTCTGCGTATTTCTGGACTTTTTTCTGAAGGACAACTGCCGGGTTCAGGTGGACAATGTGTACGGATTTTTTGTCTCCTGCATAAAATACCACATAAAGGATCTTGCCTTTTAAATTAGTAAGTTCTGCAAAAAATCCTGTTTTGTCATGAATTCCCATTTCTTCATACTCTTCATAAAGCTGTTCCACATCCACACGCTCTGTACGGAGGATCTCTGCCTGGATCTTCTTTTTGTCCTCATCAAAAACCTGGATCTTTACAGGCTCAGCTGCAATAGCCCAGCCTCTGATCCGCAGGAATCCCTGCTGTACCTTTTCTTCTTCTATAAAGAACTGTGGTCTGCCTTTTCTTTTTTCCAGTTCTTTTACCGGTACCGAAAACCATGGAATGGTTTTGTCCGACATATCTGCATAAACAGTCAGTTTGTGGTATCCTTCCAGAGATTCCGGAAGCTGTACGGTTGCTGTGATACGCTCTCCACGCATCAGATCCGGGTCCTTGAAACGCTCCAGTGCGCTTACCATTTCCAGACGTTTGATCTCAGCTTTTACTTCTGAATTATCCAGGCAGGCACGCATCTTTGCCTCTTTTGGCCATGTTCCCTGAAGGACATAACAACAGGGATCCTGAAGATGAAACCGGTCCTTGGTTACCTCAAAAACTTCTTTTGCCATATTCTATGTTCAACCTCATTTCTCAGTCTACTCTCAGAGAGCAGTCTCCCTCTGTCACTGACAGATTCGGGCTGTAATAGGGATCACCCTTTGCCAGCTGCTCAGACCATTTTGCCTCAAAGGCTTTTACTTCTTTGTCAAACCGGAACTGTTTTTCCGGGGTATCTTCCAGTCCTCTGGACTTGGATTCATAATGATACAATTCCGCATAGGGCGTAAAAACGATTTTTTTGCCTGCTGCACGAACTTTCATACAAAGGTCAATATCATTAAATGCCACCTGGAATGTCTCGTCAAAACCACCTGCATTCCAAAAGTCTTCTGTACGGATCATCATGCAGGCGGCTGTGACTGCACTGATCTCCTGAACAGTCACAGTCCTTCCGAAATATCCCGGATCTTCCCTGGATGCCTTGCACATAATATGTCCTGCAATACCTCCCAGCCCCAGCACCACACCTGCATGTTGGATGGTATCATCCGGATAATAAAGCTTTGCTCCTGTAATGGCTACGTCTTTTTGCTGACAGATCTGGAGCATTTCTTCCATCCACTGAGGTGTCAGGATCTCCACATCATTATTCAGGAAAAGAAGATAAACTCCCTCGGCCTGTTTCGCAGCAAAGTTGTTGATGGCAGAATAGTTAAATTCTTTTTCCCAGGTAAGAACCTTTACTTTTGGGTAACGGTCCGGAAGTTTCTTATAGTATTCAAAAGTCTCTGGTTTCTCACTGTTATTTTCCACAATGAGGATCTCGTAATTCTTATAAGTGGAGCGTTTGGTCAGGGAGAAAAGACAAAGTTCCAGATCTTCAATATGGTCTTTATTGGGGATGATAATGGAAATTTTCGGATTATCCTGAATTTTTACATAACTTCTGTACCAGCCCGGACGTTCCGTCATTTCCACAGAAGCGTCGATTCCCATTCTCTGGTAATGTTCTTTGATGGCTCGTCGTCCTGCCTGGTATGCATATGCTTTGCTTTCTGGATCTGCTGCTGTGGAATCCATATGACATCTCCAATGATAAAGTACCTTCGGAATATGCACCACTTTATCTGCTTCTTCGCAGCAACGGAAAATAAAATCATAATCCTGTGCTCCGTCAAACTCCGTTCTCAGAAGCCCTACCCTGTCTGTAAGGGCTTTTTTTACAACAAAAATATGACAGATATAATTATTTTCCCGCAAACGGAACAGGTTATAATCCGGCTTGAAATTAGGATCAAAGTAATGCTTTCCGTCCATACTTACTTTGTCCTCATCTGTATAAAGTACATCCGGGGCGTCCTTTTCGTTGATCGCCTTTGTGATCTCGTAAAGAGCATCCGGTTCCAGAGTATCATCGTGGTCACAGAGCATCAGATACTCTCCTGTTGCAAGCATCACCGCTTCATTGGTATTGACAGAGATACCGCCATTTTGTTCCAGTTTTCTGTAGACAATTCTGTTTTCTTTTCCGTAATTTCTGTCCAGAAAACCTTTCAGTCTGTCATCAGGACTTCCATCCGCCAGACAGAGCTGCCAGTTTTCGTAACTCTGGGCTTTTACAGAATCGATCAGCTCACGAAGATAAGGTTCCGGAGTCTGGTACAGCGGAACCACAATACTGATCAGTGGTTTCTTCTGAAAAACTGTCTTTTTCTGTTTACGAAGAGTTTTTTTGTCCGGACGGTGTTTCAAAATCCACTGTTCATAATCATCGGTCTTTTCCGGTTCTTTATGGAACAGTCTGTAGAAAAATCCCTTAGGTTTCTGCTCTTTTCTCAGAGTCTCCACATCAATATCGTATGTTTTGGTGACAGAATCTCCACAGAAATGAAGAATGATCTTCTTTCCCGGTATCTTCGGAAGTGCTGCGGAAATGCGGAATCCGATCTCCTGGGAACGGTACACATCATCAAGGCTTCGTCGTTCCACCACATCCGGTCTCCTGCCTCTGGTAATACGACAGTCCAGAAGACTGGTATCTTCTTTGTGAACCGTTACTTCCACGCTGCCTCTCTGGTCTACCGCCCAGCCCTGGATCTCCAGCATGGTACCATAAAGAACTTCTATCCGGTCCAGATGGAATTCCACCAAACTTTCTTTTACCAGTTCATGAAGATCCTCTGCATTAATGGACCAGATACTGATTCTGTTGTCTCCCTCTGTGAGAAACAGTTCCAGATCCCCAAACTTCTCCATAAGTTTCAGAACCTCAGGAATATGAACGGTAAATCCCGGAAGCACTTCTCCGCAGTCTGTGTTCAGTGCAGTCAGTACATCCGGTCTTTCTCTGTGCTCAATTTCCGGAAGATCGATCTTTTCGTATCCGTCTCCCAGAAGTACAAAACCACATTCCCTCTTTTCTGGGTGGATATACCATCCATCCAGACTGAGGATATGTCCATGTCTGTCATCGTATCTTTCTTCATCTATGCTGAAACAAAGTTCTTCCATATTCTGTCCTCTTTACTGCTTTTTGATGCTTCTGTACAGCTTCCATACTTTTGTATTTTCCATTTCATGGATTTTCTGGTTCAGGCGCTGTATTTCCTGATCTTTTTCCTGGGATACCTGAGAAAAGACCTTCCAGAATTCTTCTCTGGCTTCCATTTCTTTCATAACCTCAATCTCTATCTGCAGAACCTGTGTACTGCCGGACAACTGATTCAGGATAAACTGCGGATCACCGCTTCCGAAGTAGTACCTGCCCCCTCCCAGAGGAAAGCCATTGGTAACAAAATCAGCTTTTTTTCCGTCCAGGGAAAGTCCCTTCAGGATCAGACCTCCTGCTGCTTCTCCAGGGTCCAGTCTCAGCCTCTTTACCCCTTCAGGAACAGGGAACTCCATACAAAGTCCCAGTCTGCCCATAGGATACACTGCGGAATCTTCTTCCCGGAAGTCACTTCCTCTGTCATAAAATACCTGCAGTTTCCGTTCAGCACCTGCAATCCGGAGCTGTTCGTAATAAGACAGTACATCTACCTTACCTGGTGATACATCTTCATACATGGCGAGAAGCGGAATATGTTTCCCCTCTATATATTTCTGGAAACAGAGTTCCATCTGTCCGTAAGTTTCCATATCTTCTGATGAGATTCCTGCCTTACCATAGAAATCTCTGTCTTTCAGAACTCTTCTCTTACCGTCACTTTCCAGATAATAATGAATGGCCCTGTAAATAATAAAATCAGCCGGCACCGGGAATCGGAAAGTCCATTCGTAATCAATAACAGAAACCTTTTCCCCATCTATAAGGATATTGGCAGGTACCAGATCGATATTGGACATGCCACAGCACCGGTAAGTACCTGTAAGAGGGGCATTTCCGAAGATTTGTGTAAACTCCGGTGTTTTGTGGAAGGTTTCTTTGCTGTGGATGTTGCGTATCTTGTCAATATACATAAAGAAAGTTGCTTCCAGTTCATCCAGTTTATCTTCCATAAGAAGGCTGTCCAGATATTCTTCTAGTGTCACACCATTCAGATATTCCAGGGTAACGCCATCCTTCACTGGGGTACAGGCATTAAGTTCCAGCCCTTCCCTTCCATAAAGTGCAGTCAGTTCTCTGGCTGTATTTCCAATGTTACGGATATGCTCTGCCGCCCTTGCATCTGCCGGAAGTTTCTGTACATATTTCTGTCCTTTTTCCTGACAGATTTCTGTACGAAGTGCAAATCTCGGATCTCTTTCATTGGAAAACTTCACATAATCCGTCTCCGGATGAAACTCTTCCTTACTGATCAGCATTAAGAAAGAATTGGAAAACTGCGGAAAAAGGTCATTATCCAGAAGGCTGTCATATACCGGTGACTCCTGGAAAAGCTGAAGTCTCAGCCTGTCGTAATTGGTTTCCACCCGGTTCAGTTCTCCCTTATTGGGAAGTCGTCTGTCTGAATAAATGGTCATTGGCAGTTTGTAATCCGGGAAAGGATAAAACCAGGAAGCCTTAAGGTTCCCTGCATCTGATAAAATCTGCCCAAATTCTTTCTGGCTGAAAGTTTTTACCCCGCTTGTACATGGATAACCTTCCAGTCCTTCAAAAAGAGTACCAAAATGATCTTCTGTGCAGCCTGCCCAGTATTTCAGACCCAGACGGTTCTCAATGGCAAGCACAATCTTTCCGTCTGGTTTCAGATGGGAAGCTATGATCTTCAGAAAATCCACATAAGGAGTCTTACTCTGAATATACGCCTCTGCGTATTCAAAAACACCGATCAGGGTAATGTAGTCATATTTTTCTGTAAGAGTCTTTTCAATATCCTGAAAGTTTCCCATAAGGATCTTCAGATTGTCATAATCTCTGTGACGCCATGCATTGATCAGACTTCTTTTACGGGAAAGTTCGATACAGGTCACTTCTTTTGCTTTTTTACAGAGTGCTCCTGTAACTGCACCACAGCCGGAACCGATCTCCAGAACCTTCTCCTCTCCTGTAAAAGGAAGCCAGCTTAAGATATTTTCTCTGATATGTGAAAAATGGTACAGAATCGGCCAGCTTTTACGCTCTGCAATCACCTGGTTCCATTTTTCTTCAGGATAATTCTCTGCAATCTCCAGCATTTCATCTTCGATAACACCGTCTGAATATAAATCTTTACCTGAATAATTCGTATCATCCAGAATAACCTGTCCAATTTTTTCTATCATTCTTCATCTCCACAGTGGATTTCCACTTTTGAATCCATATCATAAAAACCAACGGTATTTTTGTTTGAAACAACAGTAATATTACATGCATCGTACAGCCTGTGGAAAACGGTAAATTCTCCGTCTTTGTATCCTGTACATCCAAAAGAAAGAAGGTATTCTCCGCCCTGCAGAAACATATCCTGTGTAAAGGTAACCGTACATACATCCCCTTCACCTGAATGCTCTACATGCATCTTCTCGAACATGGTATTGGTACCTGTGATCTCCGTACCCTTAATGTCCTTGAAAGTATAAGCCATAATCGGTTCCTGGATCGCCTCATGAAACAGTACCCGCATTTTAATCCTGAAGGAACTGCCTTTCTCGATGGTATTGGTGTAACGTCCCTTCTCGTCAATCACTGCAAAATCTGTGATCTCAGCCAGCTTGCTGCCATATTCCAGCATGTTGGGATTTACCTGGAACTTTTCGTTCCAGTTCTCTCTGGCTGTTTCTTTTTCTTCTTTCTTTACCGGATCCTGGCCTACCAGAAGCTGCTTGTACATATCCACCATCTGTTTGGGGGAACCTTCTTCCAGCTTTACCCCCTTGTTCAGAAGGACAACTCTGTCACAGTATCTGGAGATACTGCTCAGATCATGGCTTACAAAAAGAATGGTACGTCCCATCTTTTTAAATTCCTCGAATTTACGGTAGCATTTTGCCTGAAAAAATACATCACCTACAGACAGAGCCTCATCTACGATCAGAATCTCCGGATCAATATTGATAGCAACTGCAAAAGCCAGACGGACAAACATACCACTGGAATATGCCTTTACCGGCTGATGAACAAAATCTCCGATATCGGCAAAATCCAGGATATCCTGCAGTCTGGCATCTATTTCTTCTTTGGAAAATCCCATCATGGTACCATTCAGGTAAACGTTCTCAATACCTGTATATTCCATGTTGAATCCTGCTCCCAGCTCCAGAAGGGCAGAAATACGACCATCTACCACCACTTCTCCTCCTGTGGGATTCAGGACTCCTGTAATGATCTTCAGAATGGTAGACTTACCGGAACCGTTGGTGCCGATGATTCCCACTGTCTCGCCTCTTTTTACATTGAAGCTTACATCCCTCAGAGCATAATGCTCTCTGACAGGCACATGAAAGCCCAGAGCTTCCTTCAGTCTGTCAGATGGTTTGTTGTATAGTTTGTACATCTTGTTCAGATGTTTTACCTGTATTGCAAATTCACTCATCTTGTTCTCCGTCTTACAGTACATCTGCAAAATGTACCTGAAGTTTTTTAAACAGTTTTGTTCCAAAAATAAATAGTACGATGGTAAACACCCAGAAGTATAAAGTCAGGGCAGGATGCTGCCAGATTCCTACTTTGGTGATCAGAGAATCTCTGTATCCCTGGACAATATAAAAGATCGGGTTCAGTTTCAGGATGGTACGGAGAGCTCCGTTCAGGTGAAGGTCATTAAAATCCCACATGATCGGTGTCACCCACACTCCTACCTGAAGCATGATATTGATGATCTGACTTAAATCTCTGAAAAACACAACTGCCGCACTTGTCATATAGGTAACTGCAAGGATCAGTACAAAGATGCAGATACTGTAATAGATCAACTGCAGTGCATAAAGGCTGGGTGGATATCCCATAAAGGTATAAATCAGAAGCAGGATCACCACAAAGAAACAGTGGACAAATACTGCTGAGAATACCTTTACAACAGGAAGAATCCTGATATTAAAAACTACTTTCTTTACCAGATAATTATATTCCAGAAGTGCATTGGTACCACCCAGAAGTCCTTCCTGAAGGAAAAACCATGGAATCAGGCCGGCGATCAGCCATAATACAAAGGGTACTCCCTTATCTGATCCGTTTCGAAGAGCCAGACCAAATACAAACCAGTACACACAGATGGTAACGATAGGTTGTACAAATGCCCATATCGTTCCGAAATAAGAACCTGCATATTTTGTTTTGAAATCGTTTTTTGCCAGAGAAAATACCAGTCTTCTGTTACGGTAGATCTCTGACACCAGATTTGTTTCTTTTTTCAATTTTATGCTCCTGTTATCTGTTTTCTTTCTTATGAAGTGCAACCAGAAGGATAATCAGCACCAGCACCATGCCGCCCATAACTCCCAGAAGGATCTTTGCTGTCTGTGACAGACCTTTCCGGCTGGTTACAGAACTCTGTTCTGATGAGGAAATCTCTGTGGAACGGTCTGTTGCTGCCTTTTCAGAAAGATCTTCTGTACTCTCTTCTGAACCGGTATTTTCCTTCGGCACCGGTGTCTCAGTAGGAACCGGCGTTTCCTGTACAACTGGTGTATATCCTACGAACTGTCCATTATAAGAATAACTGTCCATAGTAGTGCCATTTACATCTGCTGATTCTTTCTGAAGGTCATTTACTGTCACACCCTTTGGTACGGTAAGTGTAGTTCCATTGATCTCCAGACTGTCAAAGCTGTTAAAAGCATAATCAAAAAGTGCCCTGCTGTCTGTACAGTTAATCCCCAGGTCCGTGGTACGCATGGTCACTGCTATATAAGTTCGTCCATTGCGCTCAGCTGCCACAACCAGTGTGTGACCGGCATCGTTGGTAAAGCCTGTTTTGCCCCCAATGCAGCCCTCGTAATAAAGATCGGATTCCTTTGCCATAAGAGGCATATGGGTATGCATGGCTCTCTCTGCACTGAGATTAGTGGCAGGAATTGTATGACCTGTAGAACTGAATACCCTGCGGAACCGTTTGCTTTTAAGTCCGGCCTGAAGGATTTTTGCCATATCATGGGCTGTGGTATAATGATCTGGATCCGGCAGACCACCTGCATTGGCAAAATGCGTATTGGTACATCCCAGTTCCTGGGCTTTCTGATTCATCATATTCACAAAATCAGCCTCTGTACCACCTACATATTCTGCAATCTGTGCACAGACTTCATTGGCTGACTTGATGTAGGCTGCATACCAGCAGTCCCGCATAGTCATGGTCTCACCAAGCTGTGCCCCGATATTGGTACTGTCCCAGTTTACATCCCGGATACCGGTTTCTGTAAAAGTCACCACATCCTTGGGGGAGCTGTGCTCCATGGATACCAGGATCGTCATGATCTTAGTGATGCTGGCAGGATAACGATAATCATCCATGCCCTTGTCATAAAGGACAGCTCCTGTATCTGCATCCATCAATACTGCTGTCTCTGCCCCGATATTCTCCGGAGCCTTTGGCCAGTTCTGAATACTGTCTGTGTTTACGGTTCCCTGTGTGCCTATATTTACGGTTACTGCCTGTACTGTCACAGAAGACGTCAGGATCAGAGCTGCACTTATGGCAGCTGCCCGACATATTCCTTTTGTCATTCTTCAACCTCCATAACCCTGCTTTAAAATTCAAACTGATGGATAGATTCTGTAATATAATCCACATCGGACATGGAAAGATTATAAAACATTGGAAGACGTAAAAGCCGTTCGCTTTCTTTTGTGGTATAAACGTCTTCTCCGGAAAATCTGCCAAATTTTTCTCCTGCCGGGGAACTGTGGAGGGGTACATAATGAAATGCTGTACAGATTCCTTTTTCTTTCAGGTAAGCGATCAGTCTGCTTCTTACAGAAAGATCCTTTACTTTAATGTAATACATATGTGCATTGTGGACACAGCCTTCCGGAACAAAGGGTCTCTGGATCTTGCCCTGTTCTTCCAGATCCCTGAGGCTTTCGTGGTAGGTATCATAGATCTGGTGACGTTTCTGATTGATCTTTTCACATTCTTCCAGCTGTGCATAAAGATATGCCGCATTCATCTCACTGGGGAGATAAGAAGAGCCATAGTCGATCCAGCGGTACTTGTCTACCTGTCCTCTGAAAAACTTACTTCTGTCTGTTCCTTTTTCACGAAGGATCTCCGCTTTTTCCTGGTATTCATTCTTCTGGAATACCAGCGCACCGCCTTCACCCATAGTATAATTCTTGGTTTCGTGGAAACTGTAGCAGCCAAAATCTCCGATGGTTCCCAGAGCTTTGCCATGATAGTAGGCTTCCACACCCTGTGCAGCATCTTCTACTACTTTGAGATTATATTTTTCTGCAAGTGCCATGATCTTGTTCATTTCACAGGAAACTCCTGCATAGTGAACAGGAACAATGGCTCTGGTCTTGTCTGTAATGGCTTCCTCGATCAGTTCTTCATTGATATTCATGGTATCCGGACGGATATCTACAAAAACGATCTTTGCCCCTCTCAGTACAAAAGCATCTGCTGTGGACACAAAGGTGTAAGAAGGCATGATCACTTCGTCTCCCGGCTGGATATCACAGAGAAAAGCAGCCATTTCCAGTGCATGGGTACAGGATGTGGTAAGGAACACCTGATTTACCTGAAAACGGTCTTTCATCCACTGAGAGCAGAGCCTCGTATACTTACCGTCTCCACAGAGCATTCCCTGTGCAACTGCATCCTGAATATAGTTCAATTCATTTCCGACAAGTGCCGGTCTGTTAAAATCTATCATAGTTTTTCCTATCTTTTCTTCCTCAGTTATCAATGTTTTCTTTTTCCCGGATCACATACTGGGGTGTCTTGTTGACATTCAGCATCAGCTTACCCAGATATTCCCCTACAATTCCCAGCATAAGGAAAGTGATACCAAAGAGCACCAACATGGCACACATCAGGGATGACCATCCTATGGCAATGGCAGGGTCCAGAAGCTTCCGGATCAGGACTACCAGTGCCCCCAGGAAACCAGCTGCTGAAAAAAGTGTTCCGAAGAAAGTAGCTACACGAAGAGGGATCACCGTAAAATTCAGACAGGACAGAAACAGTTTCAGCCCCTTTCTGAAATTGTAGTTGGAAGCTCCCACTTCTCTCTCGAAATGTTCAATTTCAATATTGGCAATATTGTGTGTGGTGCGGAAAAAAAGTACCTGAAGAAAAATGTTATATCCGTCATACTTTACCACTTCATCCCGCACATATCGTCTGCAGCACCAGAAACTGCTCATCTGGATATCCTTGGGCCGATCCAGAAGATGCCACAGAAGGAAACGGCTTACTGCCCCTGTAAGATTCTTGAATGCTGAAAACTTACGTTCTTTAAATACACCGAATACAATATCATACCCTTCCTGAATCTTGTCCAGAAATTGTGGAATCTGAGAAGGATGATTCTGCATATCATCATCCATTCCAAGGATCAGATCACCTTCTGTATAATTCAGCCCCGCCATAATGGCATTATGCTGTCCGAAGTTCTTGGCAAGATTGATTCCCTTTACATTGGAATGCCTGGCTGTCAGCTCCTGTATGGACTTCCAGGTGCCATCTCGGGAAAAATCATTCACAAGAACAAATTCACATTCATAATCTTTCATTTTGGAAAATTCTTCTATAGCCAGTTCTACTACCTTTCCGATAGTATGCTCTGAGTTATAGCAGGGTATGACAATTGATACCAGCATTTATAAAACCCTCATTTCTCTGTAGTTATTATAAGTTAAAAATTATTACCCCTGCCAGGATCAGGGCAAATCCACAGAGTTTTCTTCTGGTAAATCTTTCTTTCAGAAAAATATAACCCATAACAGAAACAAAAATATAACCTGTGGATTCCAGGATCGGTGACATGGATAAAGGCACATATTTCAGTGCCAGCATTGTTAGGATCACAGAACAGAAGAACAGCCCATATGCGCCCACTACCAGTGGATTCAGATATTCTTTCAGAGGGGTTTCGTAAGTACGGTTGGCTGCTTTTTTCAGAAGGATCTGGGACACCGATGATATGAACACAGAAAAAAGCAGGACACATACAGATACTTCCAGACGGCTCATATTTTCTCACCGCCTTTCTCTTCTGTTTCTCCCGTTACCAGATAAATTCCTGCAAAAATCACTGCTGCACCAATCAGCATATTAACGGTGATCTTTTCACCAAAAATAAGTGCTCCCCAGATGATTCCCCAGATCAGTGTGACAGGCTTGTTGGCATAAGCCACTGTCAGAGGCATCCTTTTCAGGATCTGTTGCCAGATGATCGCATATGCAAACATGATCACGAACACCAGCCCAAACCAGAATATAAAGGAAAAGGAAAAAATATGATCGGTATATCTGGATGCCATCTTGGAACAGACTCCACTCAGCGAACTGAACAGGAGACTGATATGCAGCATCAGAAAAATACTTTTCTTTGAAGTAAGGCAATTTCTCATGTTATTCTCTCACAATCATTCAGTAAATTCAATGTTTATTTTCGACAAAATATCCTGAAGCCTGGTTTCACATCCATGCAGACTGTCTCCTGTAAGAATGATCTGCCCGATACGGTCCCGTCCGTTTGTGTAACGGTGTATCTGGTCTCCCGGTTCTATATTAAAAGAAAGATCTATGATATCTTCTGCTTCCGTATTATCATTGTGGATTGCTTTTACTGTGCCGTCTCTGTCCGAAGTAAGGATTTTGGAAAGATTGGCCCTGTGTGGTGCATCTTTTCGGAACATGAATCTCACATCCATTCCCATTGCCAGTCTCACAATGGTTTCGTAGTAATTGATTCCATAATACAAACCTACCATTTCCGGCAGACAGGTAGCGCCTGCCCTTCCGGTGATCTCAATTACATAAATCCTGTCATCTTTGCAGATCAGATCACAGTTTACAGGACAGTTGTCCAGCCCCACTGCCTCAATAGCCAGTTTTACCTGACGGCAGATCTCCGGCTCCAGCTCCGGTTTTCTGTATGGAACAGAGTGTCCTACAGGTGTGGGTACATGACTCTGAAAAGCAGCGATATTATTAGGCAGGCAGTACACCAGCTCTCCATCTTTTATCATAGCCTCACAACCAAGAATCTGTCCTTCTATGAACTCTTCTACCAGACAGTAATCCTGCCCTGTAGCTTCCATGGTCTTTCCATAATAAAAGACTGCTTCTTCTCTGGTATTGCACCGGAAGATTCCTCTGCTTCCCATCAAGTCTACTGCTTTTACAACTACTGGAAAATCAAGCTGATCCAGTGCTTTCTGAAGGTCTTCTTCTGAATGGATACAGATATGACGGGCACAGCTGACTCCGCCTTTCATAAAGGCTTCTTTCATTTTATATTTGTTGCTGCTGATATCTGCTGCTCTGGCTCCGGGACCGGTAAGTCCCAATTTCTCACAGGTATATCCAAGAGCCCGGACACCTGTATCCAGACAACAAGTGGCAATACCATCTGCTTTCAGTTCTTTTGCAGCCTCGCATACTGCCTGTGGATCAGAAATATCTGTACAGGAGCTCTCATCTGCCACCTGAAATCCCGGCCAGTCCCCGGGAGTGCTGACTGCAACTGTGGAGATCCCCAGCTTTTTTGCAGCCTCATAAAGGGGCAGCTGTGAATAGCTTGCCCCCAGAATCATTAATTTTTTGTTCATGATCAGTGTTTATCCTCTTGTTCAAGAAAGTCAAAAAACAGTGGTGTCCCTCCAGTATGTACAAAAAGGATCCTTTTGTTTTTTATTTTATGTTGTTCCAGATACTTAACCATACCATAAAATGCCTTTCCTGTATAGGTCATATCCAGAGGAATTCCTTCTTTACCATAGATCTCCCGGATCAGATCTGCCACAGCAGGTGACCATGCACCATATCCACCTTCCATATATGCGTCTGTAAAGAGGATATGTTCTTCATAATTTTCCGACAGTGTACGTCCATATTTCTCTGCATATTCCTGTAGATTTCCGGCGATTACCTGATGGCCCCGGGATGCATTTCTTGATACGGAGATTCCAACAATCTGACGGTTATCTTTTTTTCTGAGACTTCCTGCCAGAAACCCGGACTGGGTAGCGTTGGTGCTGGATGCCAGAAAAATATAGTCAAAATGTGTCTCATGTGCTTCTTCCCACTGACAGATCTCATCATAAACTCTGTCATAGGCAGTCATCGGCACCCATTCTCTTCCCTGCCCTCTGGAATTACCATAAATATAGTAGGGACGGAAACCTTTTTCCCGAAGTTCTGCCATTGCCTGTTCCACTGCTGCTGCAATCCCTGCCTTACCGCAGGGAATCTCTGTCACTCCCATCTGACGGATAATACGGCTGTTGGCACTTTCCCTTTCATCCTTTATATCTTCCTGATTGTGGACCATATAGCAGGGAATCTGCAGTTCATGACAGAGCGTGGCAAGAATCCGGCAAAGATTGGAGTGGTAATTGCCATAAATGATCATACTGTCGCAGTTTTCTTTCTGCATATCTTTAATAAATTCTCCGGCAAAACGGACTTTGTTTCCACCAAAAGCAAAAGGAAGAAGATCCTCTCTCTTCATAAAGAACTGATTTTCATTATCTGCAGTTCCTGTATACCTCAGTTTCTGGAGAGGAGTAATGAATTCTTCCAGAGGATTTTCCCATGGTCCATGGTGCAGAAGATTCTGCATTTCCTCCTGTGTATCTGCCTGAAGGATAAAAAATCCCGGTCTGCTTCCACTGTCCACAATATGGGCAGTTCTCACATCCCCCTCTATAACTACTTTTTTCAGATGAGAAGGATGGTTTTCTTTGATATATTTCAGAAGATGGAGATCATTTTCATTCATAAGAAAACGAATTGCTGAAACTTTGCCCAGGTTATCCACAAAGGAAGGAGCCTTTCCTGATGCTGTATCCACCACCATCCCCACAAAATCCTGTCCTGTAGAAAGTGGCACAAGATCTGATCCAATACAGTCTCCTCCCATACGGGAACCAATCTCAATGATCTGGATCTCTTCTCCGTCAATGCGAAGTTCACTGTGTCCTGCCCCATATCTTACTTCCAGGGCATCCAGCGCCCGAAATACTACCTCCTGGACTTTCCGGGTCATCGCTTCTGACAATGGTGCCGGCTGGAGATGTCCCGTCTCTATATAATGAGGACTTCCGGTTGTAAATTTTTTTGTAATCGCAAGACAGACGTGGTTCCCTTCATAGCTGATGGTCTCTACACTGTATTCTTCACCTGTCAGATATTCTTCCACAATAGCTTTGTTCTCAAAAGACTGCTCCACCGCCTGATGGATAGCATCTGCTAACTGACTTTGTTCAGTTACTTTGGTAATAGCCCTGCTGCCGGAACGATCTGTAGGCTTCACGATCACAGGAAAGCGATCCGGATGTATCTCCTCTTCCCCTGTTGCCAGTTGAAAATATGGTACCGGTATCCCTGCATCCTGAAATGTCTTTCGCATGGCATATTTGTTGGTGGAATGATAAATACAGCTGCTGCTGTTGCCTGGAAGGCCCAGTTTTTCTGCCAGATACTGTACTGTAATGTTGGCAAGGTCTGAACCGATGGTAGCTACTGCATCTGGCTGGATCTTCTGACAGATTTTCAGAATCTCATCTTTTTCCACAATACTGATCTCGTAAAAATAATCTGCGTCCTCTGCACCTGTAGCTCCCTCTCTCCATGCAAATACATGAGTCTCATATCCCATTTCCTTGGCTTTCAGGATCAGAGGTTTCTGGAAATCATTTGCTCCAATGATCACAATTTTTTTCATTTTTCTCATCTCTTTCCTTGTTGATATTCAAAAAGGCACTCCCTGATGAGAGTGCCTATTGGTTATTAATACCTGGACATTAATGGGTCTGTCGGGTCGAATGTCTTGCTTCCTCTTAATGGTTTAAGTGGATTCTTACCAAGAGGACCTTTTCTTGCATTGTCATACTGATAGGTTCCTTTGATAATCTTGATCCTGGAACCATTGCAGTTATCCCATACCCATTTTGCATCTGCTACACAGCAGCGGATACATCCATGAGATGCAGGGCTTCCCAGCTTCAGATATTCACCAGCCGGAAGATTATTGGTATTTGCCTGACCGCAGGCTACAGAATGAACAAAAATACCGCCTACTACATGAGAACCATACTGACCCCAGGATGGTCCCATCAGTTCCTGCCAGCGTCCTGCTCTTGTAACTGTAAATGTACCTTCCGGAGTAGGTGTAGCAGGCATACCTACAGAAACACGAATTGATTTAATCGGGATCTGCATGGAGCTGTCTGTATAAACAGTCATAACACCATTTACTTTATCTACTACCAAATAATAAGATTTCTGTTTGTACTCACTGGTTCTGTCATTTACTCTGTATCCTTTGGAATTAAATTTATAATATTTGCCATTAATTTTAAGGACTTTATTCTTTGCATAGTTGCCTGTAGCAGGATCAATATAACGTACCTTATTGTTATTGCTGTCTATAGTAACCCAGCCAACTACAAATCTGCCCCGGGAATCCAGATAACCTTTGGTAGTTCCTCTGGTAGCACTGGTGTTGGTCTGTGCAATGCAGTTCTTGAAGTAGAACCAGTATCTCTTCTTGTCTACAGTCAGTCTCTTCCATCCTTTGATTGCAAGAGTACCATCACTGTATGCATAATAGTAATTGTTTTTGTATTTGATCCAGGTGTTTACATATTTGTCACCCTTGTAAGCACTTGTACTGCTTCTCTGGAAGAAATAGTACTTGGAGTCTACTTTGGTAACACCACTTGCCAGACGTCCGTCTGACAGGAAATATTTCTTGCCAACCCACTGATTTTGTACGTTATTTCCCTTCTTGGAGAAGTAGAACCATCCAACAAACTTTTTATTAACAGTAACTTTCTGGTAACCTCTCTTTTCCTGTACACGACCGGCGGTCTTGCCAAAGTAGTAGTAACGATTTCCTGCTGGTTTGATCTTTACCCAGCAGTTTTTGTAGTTGGCACGTTTACCGTTGGAAAGGAAGAAATAACGATATCCGTCTTTCCTAACCAGTGCATTTCTGTAAACAATACCCCTGGAGTTGGAAAGATAAACGCCACCGTCAGCACCCTTCATCATGGTGTTTTTGACAATGTACCCCTTGGAGCTGAGGAGATACAGATTGTTGCTGTTGCTTAAAAGCTTGTATGCACCGGCTCCCATTTTCTTATAGGTACCATTAACCTGGAAGTAACGCCACTTTTTGTTTCCGTTAATGGTTTTACTTACCCACTGGTTACTTGCCATAAGGCCAGGATATGTACGTCCTTCTGACTCATCCTTAGGAAGGAATGTATAAAGCTTGTTATTGATGGTCTTATCACCTACAACCGGTTTACCGTCAGCATTAAGACAATAATACTTACCTTTGCCGATCTCATAGAGCTTTCCGGTCTGGAAAGAAGCCTCTTTTCCGTCCTTTCCGAAAATATGGAAAGCATCGGTGATCCAGATCCAGATATGCTTCTGTGCCTGACCAAGGTTGGAGTTGTATGGTGTCTTCATACTGGGATCTTTGCTGCCTGTGATCTTGGCTTCACTGACAGTTCTGAAATAATAATGAGCACCGTCTACATCCTTGTACCCTGTTGCCAGATATCCCTTCTCATCAAAGTAATAAGTACCGGAAGCAAGAACCTCACCTGTAGCAGGATCAATGGTATCTACATTAACAAGTTCATCTGTATAATAGGTGACTGTACCGGCATCTTCTGTATCGCCTGTATTATCCTCTGCTTCAGAAGTACCTGCTGTCTGTGTATCTTCTTCTGTACTCTGTACAGAAACATCAGAACCTGTTTCCTCTGTTGTTTCTTCTGTTGTTTCTTCTGCATCTGTATCAGTTGCAGTATCACCTGTAACTGCATCGTCTTCTGTTGTTTCAGCTAACTGTGTCTTGGTTGATGGCTTCAGAAGTTTCCATTTACCATCTTCGTTTTTCCATTTTGTGTAATAAAGAACAGACTTTTCGGAAGTTACAGACTCTCCTGCACCTAATTCATTCAGTTCTTCCTCTACAGCCTGATCTCCTGCTGCTGCATCTGCTGTCTGATCCTCACCTGCACTGAAATCAATATCTACAGAACTGTTATCTTCACCGTCCTGCGGATCGCTCACTGGATCCTGCGGATCTTCGATACCATCTTCGGTACCATCTTCGGTATCAAGATCTACGGATGCATCATCTGCTGATGTTTCTTCTGTGGAATCGTCTGTAGAAATTTCACTGTCCTCTGGCTGTACATCTATTGTCTCAGCTGCAACAGTCTCATCAGCAAAATCAGCTGCACCAACTGTACCCACACCTGTTGTCATGACCATAGCCATGCTTAACAGAACTGCCACAATTCGTTTTTTCACTTCTTCTCCTCCTTAATTGATCCTCTTTTCATTTATTCACCAAGGCCGCCACGAATGGCATCTGCCAAAGCTTTCATTGCTTCCTGCTCATCTGTGCCATCACAGATAAGTTCTATTTCATCCCCGCATTTTACACAGGCACCCAGTACACTCAGTACACTCTTGGCGTTGGCTTCATCTCCGTCAAAAGCAAAGACTATTCTGGAACTGTATTTCATTGCCTCATTACACAAGACTCCTGCTGGTCTCAGATGAAGTCCTGATGGATTATTTACTGTTATCTTCTGGCTGATCATCTCTTTATCTCCTGTTAATTACTTGCCGCCGGTGTTGAGATCGGTGAAATCTCCACTCCGGTGGTAACTTCATCTACCAGTTCATATCCCTCCGGTATTTCGATCTTTACAGGAACCTCAAAGCTGCCCTCTGTCTTGTTCTTCAGGTCAATGGAGGCTTTGATGTCACTTTCTTTCAGGTCACTGAGATCTTCCTCAGTTTTCTTGATCCTGATCTCGATCTTGGCTGTGTCAAAGGCTACCTGCATACTCTCCGGAGCATTCTCTACTTTGATATTCTTGGTAGGTACTTCGCACACGCTGCTGCCCTGGGGCAGTATATTCACCCGGACAAATACGTCCTCACTGGAATCACTGGTAAGTTTCAGACCCTGGGAAAGATAATCTGAAATATTGATCTTGACTTCATAATCGCTGTCTTTGCCGGAAACATCGGTTGCAGATGAAGGAATCGTAATGGTATTATTCTGCTCTTCCAGAGCACTCAGTGCCTCATCGCTTCCGGCCACACTGATCACATTCGGTGTGGTGCTGATGCTTTCCACTTCATATCCGTCAGCGGGTGTACCCTCATATTCAGCTTTGATCCTGACTTCCGGTCTGACTTTCCAGAGTCTTGCAGTAACTGATACTTTTGAAATGTTCAGATAAGCCATATCTGTATCTGTAAATTCTTCCCCGTTTTTGTCAATAATCTTCACATCTGTTTCTTCTGTTACATCTTCAGAAGCACCATCCACATCTACAGAGGCATTCACTTTATCTATTTTATTGATCAGAGATGTTGGTCCTGTAATCTTGAGTTTCTCAGGATTGGATGTCAGGGTTCCAACTTCATATCCCTTATCCGGCTTGGTATTGTTAGTTGTTACATTTACAACAAATTCCTGGGTATCCTTATCTTCAATATGGATGTTCAGGTTCTGGGGCGTTACCTCAATATTGTCCGGAAGAACCTTGTCACAGGAAACCGTAATAGGAACCATCACCGGATCTGTATTCAGGCTTACTGCCTGCTGAAGATCTGCCACTGCCTTTATATCTGATGCAGTGATGCGATCCAGAGTTTTACGATTGGTTTTGATGGTAACACGAATGGACTCCTGTTTGTCATCCTGCATACACATTTTGCCATCAGCATCAAGATATGCTTCATTCAGTAACTGCACATCTCCGATCACAAAAGATTTTGTTCCTATGGGATTATCTGCATTTACTACCAGAAGCCATATCAGAATTGCGATGGCAACAGACAGGATCTTCAAAGACAGGTTATTGGCGATCTTTTTGTTCATGTCTGATTCTCCCCTTTAACAGCTGTCTCAGCTTACTATTATCTATAATCTTTTTGTTCTGTGAACGTTCCAGAATCTCTCTTAATCCAGAACTTGAAATATCACGTATTAGTTTGCCGTCCTGAGCTACAGAAACCTGTCCTGTCTCCTCGGATACAATAATCGTAACAGAATCGGTAACCTCACTGATTCCAACTCCTGCTCTGTGTCTGGTACCAAGCTGTTTGCTCAGTTCCATATTATCGGACAGAGGAAGATAACAGGTGGCGGCTATGATTCTGTTGCCACGCACGATCACTGCTCCATCATGGAGAGGAGTATTATGTTCAAAAATATTAATCAGAAGCTGGCTGCTTAAGATTCCGTCCACATTGATACCTGTACGGATATACTCATCCAGCCTGATCTCCTGTTCAATAACGATCAGGGCACCGGTCTTAACCTCTCCCATATCATAACAGGCTTTGATCAGTTCATTAACTGTCTTGTCTGTAAAACGCTCTTTTATTTCTTTGCCGGCATCAAAAGGAATGATCGCTGCCATAATTTTTTTCTGACCAAGCTGCTCCACTACTTTACGGAGCTCCGGCTGGAAAATAACTACAAGTGCAGTGATCAGGGCACCTGCCAGATTGGACGCGATCCACAGGATGGTATTCATCTTGAACACATATGCGATCACCAGAAATCCACAGATGATAAGAATGCCCTTGAGCAGCGTATAGGCGCGGGTAAACTTGATCCATATCATAAACTGATAAATAAAGAAGGATATCAGTATGATTTCGATCACATCAATGATATTCACAGATGGCAGATTGATATCTGATAGATATCTGCTTAATACACCCGCAATATTCTGCATAAGTTCTCCTTTCTGTCTGTAAATACATGTCTGCAGGTTGCCTCCGAAAGCTCTTAAAGATCTTTCAGAGATTCTTCCAATTTCTTTTCAAAATCAATATCGTCTATATCCGGTTTCTCCACAACCGGCGCCGGTTCATCTACTTTCGGGGCCTCACGTTTTACCGGCTTCGCAGGTGCTGATCCTGTAAAGAGAGGTGCTGTATTGGTAACAACTCTTTCAGAAGGCTTGCGGTCTTCTCTCACCGGCTCCGCATTGATCTTTTTGATGCTTCGTTCAGATGTAGCTACCAATGCCTTTGGAACTGCTTTTACATAGTAATAATATTCATCATCTTCATATTCCAGACGTTCTGTTCTGGTATAATCTCCGCCAAACACAAAGAATTCCAGTACAATTCCCAGAAGTACAGAGATCACTGTATAAATGATCATAGGAACCATATCAATGGAAATTCCGAACATCATTCCGCCTGCAAGCATGACTACCAGATAAACCACACCGCCTGCTACAATGGCAATACGCCATGCATAGTCAAACATTCTGGTACGGATCAGATTTACCACAAGTACAACTGCCACAAATGCAACTACTGTAATCCACATTTCTCCATTCTTCATAATACCGTCAGAGAGAAGTGTCAGTGTAGCCATAATCTCAGCATCCGGTGCTGACAGCACTTGTGACTGGATTCTTACGAAACGTACAAAATAATAAATAATGACTCCGCCGGCTGCCGGAAGTGCGGAAACTGCACTGCTTAAAAGTCCGCATCCTACAGGAAGAAGAACCGGAAGATCAAAAGCAAATGCAAGTGGTGTAAAAACCATCACAATATTCTTACCTGTACTGAATCTCAGGAACAGGATCATCATAAAGAGGATCACTACCAGCAGAAAACCTGCAACTTCGATTCCAAGAGCATAACAATGTGCCACCATAAGTGCACATCCTGTAAAGATCATCATTCCGGAAGGAAGGATGCAGCAGATCAGTGCAAGTACCAGCACTACAATAATATTATCCAGTTCTTTCATATATCCCATATTGGAGTTGATCCATATAAAATAAACTACTGCAAGTATAAATTTCAGAACTGGCAGCAGATACATCTCGTATTGTGCATAAAACCCTTTCAGTTTTTGTTTAAATTCCAGTAATGCGGTCATTTGCGATACCCTCCTGCTGTTCCTCTGCCAGATGACTTCTTTTCTTCTCTGGTATAGATCCTGCTTAATTCAGTCAGCGCTCCATAATATTGTTTTACACTTTTTTTGGCTCTGTAATACCTGACAGAATACTGTATATATGTTACAACAGAATAGGCTGCCAGAACAACTATATATCCGATAATGATATATGCACCTGCTGCCATCAGATTCATCTTATGTATGTTTTCCAGCAGATATTCGCCAAAATAAACGCTTACAGCTGCTATCACCAGAATATAACCGATGGTAACAAGGAAGAAATTCTTGATCAGTGCAAGACCAATATAGTCACTGCGGTAATATCTGCTGATCGGAAGATATTTCCTGCCACTGCCCTGTTCATACATGGCAATCTTCGTCATTATCTTAACCTTTTCTTCATTGATCATATTATATCTCCTTACAGATAATCATATAGGCTAATTGTAACATATATCATCAGTCATGAAAAGCCCTTTTTGAACACCAATCGTTGCTGTTCACACCTTCACAGCAACTTGGTCACCGGCTGCAAGAGTCACAAAATATACCTTTTCTGCTCCTGCTTCTCTCAGGCACAGGGCCGCTGTTTCCATGGTACTTCCTGTAGTATATACATCATCTGCAAGAAGTATCGTCAGCCCTTTCACTGGTTGTTTCGCATGAAAAGCTCCCTGAAGATTCTGTTTTCTTTCTTCTGCACTGAGCTTCTTCTGGGATCTGGTTTCCCGGACTTTCACAAGTATATCCGTTGCCACCGGGATATGAAGATTTTTACCAAGCTCCCCTGCCAGTTCCTCTGCCTGATTAAAACCTCGCATTCTTTTTTTCCTGGGATAAAGAGGAATTGGGATGATCACATCCGGATTCCACTGCCTTACAGTCTCTCCCAGTATCCTGCAAAGGGCTATTCCATAATAGGTACTGTATTCTCTGCTTCCATAATATTTATATCGAAGCAATGACTGGCGCATCCTGTCTGTATAGGCAAAGCCGCATCTGCCCTGATCGAAAATCCGCCTGTGCTTCCTGCATTCCGGGCAGTATTCCTCTTCTGGTTTCACAGGTTTGCCACATTTCAGACAGTAATCTCTGTTAATGGGCTGAAAAACATTCCTGCATTCCGGACATGTAAGTCCATTCTGGTTTAGCAGTATTCTGTGACACACCGGGCAATGCCGGGGATACAGAATATTCAGGGTTGTCTGTATTATTTTCATACAAAATACCTTTCTCCCCGACAGACGCTCCCCTTATTACATTATATCTTCGTAACTGTTCAGTACCCTCGCGGGATACTACCTTCTGAATAGTTACATATCTTCATTAATTTCTTTCAGTCTCTCATCCAGAGAGCTGTATCTTCTCTGCTGTTTTTCGTTGTTGATCATTTCCCGGAAGGTTTCTTCACTTCCTACAATGGTCACACATTTACGTGCTCTGGTAACAGCTGTATAGAGAAGATTCCGGTTCAGGAGCATCTTTGGTCCCGAAAGCAGTGGTATCACAACTGCAGGATATTCGCTTCCCTGAGACTTATGTATGGTAATGGCATATGCCAGTTCCAATTCTTCCAGCTGTTTAAAAGAATACTCCGCTACTCTTCCATCTTCAAATTCTACTTCTGCTGTCTCGGCAAATTCGTTGATCACTTTCAGGATACCGGTATCTCCGTTAAAAACGCCAATTCCCTTATCCACAGGAATGCCGTACCGCCCCCGGATTTCCCATTCCATCTGATAGTTGTTGCGGATCTGCATGACTTTGTCTCCTTCCCGGAAAAGCCCCAGTCTCTGCTCTTTTTCTTTTTTATCCGGAGAAGGCGGGTTCAGATAATGCTGCAGGATCCCATTGAGTCGTTCTACTCCCAGAAGCCCTTTTCTCATAGGGGTCAGCACCTGAATGTCAAAAGGTCTGGCTTCTACATATCGGGGTAATTTCTCCTGGATCAGTGCGATCACCACCCGGATGATCATATCCGCATCATATCTTTTCAGGAAAAAGAAATCTCTGCTTTTGTTATTGATGGTTACCTGCTCACCCTGGTTGATCTTGTGGGCGTTCACAACAATATCACTTTCTGATGCCTGACGGAAGATCTTTTTCAGCTCTACCACCGAAAACTGCTGGCTGCGTATGATATCTCTCAGAACATTGCCCGGGCCTACGCTGGGAAGCTGGTTCTCATCTCCTACCAGGATCAGTCTGGTAACTGCTGTCACTGCCATAAGAAGAGAATGCATCAGATGGATATCCACCATGGACATTTCATCAATGATGATCACATCCGTTTCCAGAGGGTTCTCTGCATTTCTCTCAAAATGCACCGGCTGTCCTTCTTTCTCCTCATCCGGCATCCCACTGAGTTCCAGAAGCCTGTGAATAGTCTGAGCCTCATATCCGGTAGCCTCTGTCATTCTCTTGGCTGCCCGTCCTGTAGGCGCTGCAAGTCGAAGATCTGCCCCTTCTCCTTCAAAAAAACGGATAATGGCATTGATGGTAGTGGTTTTACCGGTCCCGGGACCTCCGGTCAGAACAAACAGTCCATGGCTGGCTGCTTCTGTCACTGCTTTTTTCTGCATTTCGTCCAGGACCGTACCTGTTTCCTTCTCAATCTGGACCAGCCGACCATTTACAAGCTTCTCGTCTTCCGGGCAGAGGACATTCAGTTCCTGAAGCATTCTGGCTGTATTCAGTTCCAGGTAATAATACTGGGTAGGATATACCAGAATCTGTTCTTCTTTCTGTTTCTGGATGATCTTTCGATCCATGGCCAGATCCATAAGGTGCTTCTCCATGTAGGAAGGGTCTACTCCCAGAAGTCTGGATGACCTGGCAAAAAATTCCTCTTTTGGAAGATATACATGCCCTTCTCCTGTAGCCTGAAGAAGAGTATACAGCATTCCACTTCGTATCCTGTAATCAGAATCTGTGTGGATACCAATCCTGCTGGCAATTTCATCTGCGATCTTGAAGCCCACACCACTGATATCTTCTGCCAGTCTGTAGGGATTTTCCTGGAGAACACTGTATACAGAATCTCCGTATTTCTGATAGATCTTTGCCCCCAGATTCAGAGAAATCCCATATTTCTGCAAAAACATCATGACTTTCCGCATATCAGACTTTTCTTCAATCTGTGCAGCGATCTCTCTTGCCTTTTTTTCGCTGATACCTTTCACCTCTGCCAGACGTTCCGGCTCATCCTCCACAATCCTCAGCGTATCTTTCCCGAAATGACGGACAATACGACCTGCCAGTGCAGCGCCTATACCCTTGATTGATCCGGACCCCAGATAACGTTCCATCGCCAGTGCATCCTCCGGCATTTTTTCCACCATGGTGGAAGCCTGAAACTGCTTACCATATATGTGATGCTGTATATAACTGCCGGTAACTTCCACAGTTGCCCCCTGGTTCAGAACTGGAAAACTACCTACACAGGTCAGTTCATCTTCCCCTTCTACGCCTTTCAGCACCATTACCGTATAACCGTTATCTTCATTTCTGAAAATAACATGATCTATATATCCTGTGATCGTATCACTCATATTTCCTCCCGTCCTGCAGACAGCCAAAAGCCAGGATACTCTTTTACCCTGGCTTTCTGTTTATTCGTCCATTCGTGCCATGATCTCTGCATATTTTCCGGTACCCACTGCCACCACATGCATGGCATCCTGTACAGTCAGAGTCGTAACGCCTGTTTTCTGTTCGATCAGTGTATCCATTCCCTTCAGAAGTGCTCCGCCTCCGGTCAGTACGATACCTCTGTCCACAATATCGGCAGCCAGTTCCGGCGGTGTTTTTTCAAGAACGCTGTGGACTGCCTCCACAATCTGTCCTGTGGCATCTTTCAGCGCGGAACGAATCTCCTCAGAGGTAAGTTTTACTGTTTTGGGCAGACCGGTAAGCACGTTACGTCCCTTTACCTCCATAACCTGAGGGTTGGCTTCTTCTATTGCAGTTCCTATGGTAATCTTGATATTTTCTGCTGTCTCTTCACCAATAAACAGACTGTGATTCTGACGCACATAATTCATGATCGCCTGGTCAAAATTATCTCCTGCCACTTTTACTGAAGAAGACGCCACTACACCTCCCAGGGAAATAACCGCAATGTCTGTAGTCCCGCCGCCAATATCTACGATCAGATTGCCAAAAGGCTTTGTAATATCCACTCCTGCGCCAATAGCTGCTGCGATAGGCTCCTCTACCAGAAATACTTCTCTGGCTCCTGCCTGATAAGTAGCCTCTTCTACTGCTCTCCGTTCAATCTCTGTAATAGCACTTGGTACACAGATACTGATTCTGGGTTTGCGAAAGGCTCTTCTTCCCATTGCTTTAGCAATGAAATATTTCAGCATCTTTTCCATAACATTAAAGTCCACGATCACACCCTGACGGATCGGCCGTATCACTTCCATGTTGGAGTTGGCATGTCCTGCCATCTGTCTGGCTTCCTCACCGATAGCTCTGATCTTTTCTGTTGTTTTGTCATAGATCACTACAGAAGGTTCTTTCAGAACAAGCCCCTTTCCTGTAGAATATACCAGACTGTTTCTGGTTCCCAAATCAATTCCGATATCACTGGCAGGCATAAGAGCCTCCTTTCTTTATTTCAAATATTTTTTTACATATTGTCCTGTATAGGATTCCGGGCAGGCTGCGATCTCTTCTGGTGTACCTGTGGCGATCACCGTACCACCTCTGTCTCCACCTTCCGGTCCCATATCTATGATATAATCTGCTGTCTTGATCACATCCAGATTATGTTCAATCACTACTACGGTATTACCGCTTTCTGTAAGGCGTCTCAGAATCTCTACCAGCTTATGGACATCTGCAAAATGGAGTCCTGTCGTCGGTTCATCCAGAATATAGATTGTCCGCCCTGTACTGCGTTTGCTCAATTCTGTTGCCAGCTTGATACGCTGTGCTTCACCACCGGACAACTCTGTAGAAGGCTGTCCCAGACGAATATAAGAAAGTCCCACATCATAAAGTGTTTCGATCTTCCGTCGTATAGAGGGAATATTCTCAAAAAACTCCATAGCTTCTTCTACAGTCATGTTCAGTACATCGTAGATATTTTTGTCTTTGTATTTTACTTCCAGTGTTTCTCTGTTGTAACGTTTGCCTTTACAGACTTCACATGGAACATATACATCAGCCAGAAAGTGCATCTCGATCTTGATGATCCCGTCTCCGCTGCAGGCCTCACATCTGCCGCCCTTTACATTAAAGCTGAATCTGCCCTTCTTGTAGCCTCTTGCCTTGGCATCAGCTGTAGATGCAAAAAGATCCCGGATCTGATCAAATACGCCAGTATAAGTAGCAGGGTTGGATCTGGGGGTACGCCCAATAGGAGACTGATCAATATTGATCACCTTGTCCAGATGCTCCAGTCCCTGAATGGATTTATGTTTCCCAGGTATGGTTCTTGCCCTGTTCAAATCTCTGGCAAGTGTCTTGTAAAGGACTTCGTTGATCAGAGAACTCTTACCGGAACCACTGACACCGGTAACACAGGTCATCACCCCAAGAGGGATATCCACATTTACCTGCTTCAGATTGTTCTCTGCAGCACCTTTGATCTTCAGCCATCCAGCGGGCTTCTTTCGCTCTTTTGGAACCGGAATCTGACATCTGCCGCTTAAATAAGCCCCTGTTATAGATTCCGGATTCGCCATCAGTGTTTCTGCTGTACCGATCTCTACAAGTTTTCCACCATGTTCGCCTGCTCCGGGACCGATATCCACAACGCAATCCGCAGCCCGCATGGTATCTTCATCATGTTCCACCACGATCAGACTGTTACCAAGATCACGAAGCCGCATAAGTGCCCGGAGAAGTTTGTCATTGTCTCTCTGATGAAGACCAATACTTGGCTCATCCAGAATATATGCCACCCCTACAAGACCGGAACCGATCTGTGTGGCCAGTCGTATTCTCTGGGCTTCTCCGCCGGACAGTGTACCGGTGGCGCGACTCAGGGAAAGATAATCCAGACCTACTTCTGCAAGGAAACCAACTCTTGCCCGGATTTCTTTCAGGATCTGTTTTCCGATCAGTTCCTGCTGTTCTGTAAGAGTAAGATCTGTCAGGAATTTACGGAGGTTTTCTATGGAAAGGTCTGTTACTTCATAAATATTCTTATCTCCTACAGTTACAGCAAGCGATTCTCTTTTCAGACGCTGTCCTTTACAGGTCTTACATGGGGTGATCCGCATAAAAGTCTCATATTCCTGTTTCATAGCATCAGAGCCAGTCTCCCGGTATCTCTGTTCTACGTTTTTGATCAGACCGGGGAATGCCACATCATAGACTCCTTCCCCACGCTGACCTTTGTAGTAGACTTTTACTGCATGTCCGTCTGTACCATGGATCAGAATGTTCTTAATCTTGTCTGGGTAGTCCCGAAAAGGGGTATCCAGACTGAAATTATATTCTTTGGCAAGGGCATCCAGGATCGCTCTGGAAAAACTGCCTTTGTCTGTACAGGACTGCCATCCCATCACTGTAATGGCCCCCTGGGAAATACTTAAAGACTTATCCGGAATCATCAGATCCTCGTCAAACTCCATCTTATATCCCAGTCCGTAACAGTCCGGGCAGGCACCAAAAGGATTATTGAAAGAAAAACTCCTCGGTTCAATCTCATCAATACTAATCTCGCAGTCCGGGCAGGCAAAACTCTGGCTGAATGTACGAATATTGCCATCCATGGTATCTACCATAAGAAGCCCTTCGGAAAGATTCAGTACTGTCTCAATAGAATCTGTAAGACGTTTCTCAATGCCTGGCTTCACCACCAGACGGTCTACAATGATTTCTATATTATGTTTGATGTTTTTGTCCAGCTTGATTTCTTCTGAAAGCTCATAAAGATTCCCGTCGATCTGTATTCTTACATAGCCACTCTTTCTGGCCTGTTCCAGAAGTTTGGCATGAGTACCCTTGCGGCCTCTTACTACCGGTGCCAGAAGCTGCAGCCTGGTTCTCTCCGGCAACGCCATAATGTGATCCACCATCTGGTCTACGGTCTGCCTGCGTATCTCCTTGCCACATTTGGGGCAGTGGGGAATACCGATTCTGGCATAAAGAAGACGGAAATAATCATAAATCTCCGTAACCGTACCTACTGTAGAACGGGGATTACGGTTGGTAGACTTCTGGTCTATGGAAATTGCAGGTGGAAGCCCCTCAATAGATTCCACATCCGGTTTCTCCATCTGTCCCAAGAACTGTCTGGCATAGGAAGAAAGTGACTCCATATATCTTCTCTGTCCCTCTGCATAGATAGTATCAAAAGCCAGAGAGGACTTACCTGATCCACTGACTCCGGTCAGCACCACAAACTGATCTCTTGGGATATCCACGCTTAAATTTTTCAGGTTGTTTACATTGGCTCCCCTGATCTTTATAAAGCGTTTGCCTGATTTATGTTCCGTCATTTCTTCCTCCTATACTACTGATCCAGCAGAAAATCTGCCAGGATATAATTGCTTACGTGTATTCCTTTTTCTGTGAGGCTCCAGAATTCCTGCCTTTTCTGCAAAAAGCCCTCGTTTCTGTATTTCTCCAGTATGCTTCCATAAATACTATCCATAGTACAGCCAAACTGTCTCTGAAATTCTGTTTCCGAAACGCCTTCCATCATCCGAAGTCCCAGGAACATAAATTCTTCCATCTGGTCAGCTCTGGTAAGGGTTTCCACATCTCTGTGGATCTTTTCCGGCAGGTCGCTGTCTCTGAGATATTCTTCCATATCACTGGTAACGCTGAACCGCTGCCCTCTGTAAAGAGAAGCTGCTCCCAGTCCCAGCCCCAGATATTCTGTACGTCTCCAGTATCCCACATTATGCCTGCATTCATACCCTTCTCTGGCATAGTTGGAAATCTCGTATTTATGATATCCATATCTTTCCAGTACTTCCATTGTATCATCATACATCCGGTACTCTGTATCTTCATCGGGAAGATCCTCCGGCTCTTTATCTCCAAAAGGAGTCCCTTCTTCTATGATCAGACTGTATGCGGAAATATGCGCTGGATTCAGATCTGCAACTGTCTCCAGTGTATGGATCCATTGTTCTCTGGTCTGTCCCGGCACTGCAAACATCAGATCCACATTGATATTATCAAAACCAGCTCTCCGGGCAGCCTGATAACTTTCCAGAAAATCTGAATAAGTATGAATACGTCCCAGAATCTTCAGTTCCTCCTGATCTGTAGACTGCAGCCCCAGACTGAGCCGGTTAATCCCACAAGTTCTGTAGCTCCTCAGTCCGGCTTCTGTAACAGTTCCGGGATTGGCCTCCATGGTGATCTCCGCATCCTCTGCCAGCCAAAAAGTCTCCTCTATAGCTTCCATAATCTCACTGATCCACTCCGGCTCCAGAACAGAAGGAGTTCCTCCCCCGATAAAAACAGAAGTTACCCCGGAAGATACTTTACCGGCATAACTTCTGATTTCCCGGAGAAGTGCCTGCACATAGGCCTCCCGGGTACTTTTGTCAGAAGGAGCAGAAAGAAAGTCACAATACTGACATTTCCGGATACAAAACGGAATGTGCACATATAGTTCCATCTGGTTCCTCCTTATTGTTGTTCCAGATAACTGTTCACCATGGTAATATTGCCATTCTGAACTACTGCATCTGAACTGATCTCATCTGGAGCAGGCGTAGCTGTGGGTTCCGGTGTAATGGTGATCTTCAGCACCTGCTCACTGGCAGGATCTGTCTCCCCGGATTTACTTCCACATCCTGCGGCAAAAACACAAACCAGAAGCAGAACTGCCATTACCATAGATTTCTTATTCTGTTTCACTGTCGTCTCCTGTTATTTATCATCCAGTTTCAATACACTCATGAAGGCTTTCTGTGGAATCTCCACATTACCTACCTGACGCATACGCTTCTTACCTTCCTTCTGTTTCTCCAGAAGTTTCTTCTTACGGGAGATATCACCACCGTAACATTTGGCAAGAACATCTTTACGCATGGCTCTTACAGTCTCCCTGGCAATGATCTTGCTTCCTACTGCTGCCTGAATAGGGATTTCAAAAAGCTGTCTGGGGATCTCTTCTTTCAGTTTTTCACACATCTTACGGCCTCTCTCATAGGCTGTATCTGCATGAACAATAAAGGAAAGTGCATCCACTTCCTCTTTGTTAACAAGGATATCCAGCTTCACCAGCTCGCTGCGCTCATATCCGCAAAGCTCGTAATCCAGAGAAGCATAACCTCTGGATCTGGATTTCAGTGCATCAAAGAAATCATAAATGATCTCATTAAGAGGAAGTTTGTATTTCAGAAGGGCTCTGGTTTCTTCCATGTATTCCATACCCAGGTACTGTCCCCTGCGCTCCTGACAGAGATCCATGATCGCGCCGATAAATTCTGTCGTTACCATGATTTCAGCATTAACCATAGGTTCTTCCATGTATTCAATCTCAGATGGATCCGGAAGGTTGGAAGGATTGGTCAGCTGAATCACCTCTCCGTTGGTCTTGTATACTTTATAAATAACTCCGGGTGCTGTAGTTACCAGATCCAGATTATACTCTCTTTCCAGACGTTCCTGAATAATCTCCAGATGAAGAAGTCCCAGGAATCCACAGCGGAATCCAAATCCCAGTGCCACAGAAGTCTCCGGTTCATAGAACAGTGCGGCGTCATTCAGCTGCAGCTTCTCCAGGGCATCCCGAAGATCACCGTACTTAGCTCCATCTGCCGGATAAAGTCCACAGTACACCATGGACTGAACCTTCTTGTACCCTGGAAGTGCCTCTGCACATGGTCTGGAATCCTCTGTAACAGTATCACCTACCCGAGTATCCCGAACGTTCTTGATGCTGGCAGTAATATAACCTACCATTCCTGCAGTAAGCTCATCACATGGAATAAAACGTCCTGCACCAAAATATCCTACTTCTACTACTTCTGCGGTAAATCCGGTAGCCATCATACGTACTGTAGTACCCTTGCTGACTCTTCCGTCCATCAGCCGACAGAATACAATAACACCCTTATAGGCATCATAAATGGAATCAAAGATCAGTGCCTTAAGTGGTGCATTTACATCTCCATGAGGTGCCGGTATTCTGGCAACGATCTGCTCCAGCACCTCCTCTACATTCAGTCCTGTCTTGGCAGAAATCTGCGGTGCGTCCTGTGCCTCAATGCCGATCACATCCTCAATCTCGTTGATCACACGCTGAGGTTCTGCACTTGGCAGATCAATCTTGTTGATCACCGGAAGTACATCCAGATCATGCTCCAGTGCCATATAAACATTAGCAAGAGTCTGTGCCTCAATACCCTGTGCAGCATCTACTACCAGAATGGCTCCGTCACAGGCTGCCAGACTACGGGAAACTTCGTAGTTAAAGTCTACATGACCTGGTGTATCTATAAGATTAAAAATATATTCTTCTCCGTCCTTGGCTTTATATACGATCCGAACTGCCTGGGACTTGATGGTAATACCACGCTCTCTCTCCAGCTCCATATTATCCAGAATCTGTGCCTGCATCTCACGCTCTGTAAGCAGCCCGGTCTTTTCTATGATTCGGTCTGCCAGAGTGGATTTGCCATGGTCTATATGTGCAATGATACAAAAATTACGGATTTTGCTCTGATCTGTCATCCTAAAAGATTCCTCCTTGCAATATTTCGAGCCCCATTATAGCATAATCTTTCGGCTTTCGTCCAGAAATCTATGAAGCTGTTTTGTTGCTGTGAAAAGTAATGCTGCTATTATTATACAAACGCATGTTCTTTTTGGCAAGTGGATTTTATAAAATTTATAACTGAAGATAAAAGTTTGTATCATTCAGTGTCAGGATCTGTACATTTTCGTTGGTGGAATTCACCCATCTGTGAGGTATGGTTGATTTGTAATGTGCAGAATCCCCAGGCTGAAGTTCATATTTGATTCCGCCTACCCATAACTCCAGAATTCCTTTCAGCACATACACAAACTCTTCTCCTTCATGTGGAAAAGGATGAACACCCTGACCATAATCTGACTGGGGCAGAAGATCCACATATCTTGGAAGAAAAGTACAGACATCTTCGATATTACTGAGATTGTAATGAATGCACCTGTCATCTTTCAGATCTACCTGACGTTCGTATTTGCGAATCACCGCATCACCTGAGTTCCGGGGACTCCCTATGAAATAGCTGATCTCCACTCCAAGAGCACTGCAGACTTTTTCCAGATTGTCCACGTTAATAGGCACCACACCACGCTCAAATCTGGACAGATAAGTAGCGGAAAGCCCTGTCTTATCACTGACCTGGTTCAAAGACAGCCCTAGATCCTGACGGAGCTTTTTGACTTTTTCGCCAATTCCTATATTCATGTCTGTCCTCCTCCTGTTTTCTTTTTGGCAAAGAACACATGTGTCACAAAAGGCGATGCATTCCAGTAGGTATACCCTTCATTTGCATAGAAATGTGCAGCATCGCTGGGATACATTTCATGGATCTCCTCTCCTGTTTTCAGGGTAAAAATTCCATCGATCACATAAAAGAATACATCCCCATCCCAGGCATTATGTTTCTTTTCCAGAGTTTCTCCCGGAAAAAGTGTCAGGATCTCCGGAAGCATATTCATATCACTATCTTCATCAGTCAGTGAAGCACAAAAGATCTTGTCGCCTTTCTTGGCTCCCATCCTGTTCCAGGTTCTCTTGACAACAACGTCTTTTTTTCTGGAATCAGTTTTAAAAAAATAAGACATTTCCACTTCGAAGCAGTTTGCCAGCAACTGCAGGTTATCAATGGCAATAGATGTTTTGCCGTTTTCAATCTGCGATAAAAAACCCACTGACAGACCTGTGATCTCGCTGCATTCCACCAGCGTCAGTTTTTCGCTGAGACGCAGTGTTTTTATTTTCTGTCCAAGTTCCTGATTATCGTTCATCCGTCACCTCCATGTATCCTTTTTGTTCTAACTTTTACGATATCCGCAAATTGTTTCGTGCAGTACAGCACTACTTGCATTCTGTCTGTATGTTTTTTTATTGTATAATTTTCTGCCCGGTTTGTAAATGACTAAGTACAGGAACAAAGCGGACAAGTCCGCTTTAAACTCCCTGAATTCCTCAATCTTTGAGGGACTTGCTACGCTTTGCGCGCTAGATGCAGTCTGCTTTAGCAGACATATTCCAAATGCATCTAGTCGCATCCTCGCGGAGCGTTTTTTGCTTTATTGGAACATTACGGAGTAATTTCCTATAAAGTGAAAAAGCGACAGACAAAACCTGTCTGCCGCTTACTGTATACGGTTGTAAATCTCATCCTGCAAACATCTTGATCAGGCTTGCAAAGAAACTGTAAAGTCCGTCACCTGCAATAAGGCCAGCGTCTCTGCAGTTCATAAATTCGTCGATCCGTTTCTTAAAGATCAGGCGCACTGCAACTGTAACAAGAACACCGATACCATATATCGGGCTGTTGATAACAAGACCTGTTGCAAAAAGCACACCTATCATATGTTTGCCGCCTACCAGCTGTACAATTGCACCTGGAATGGCAAAGATCAGAAGTGTCTTGATTAGTTCCGGATTTGCAACTGCCTGACAGGTAGTTGCAAAGGTAGTCGAACTTGCAGGAATAAGGCCCTGGCCCAGAGTCATGTTGGCAAAAAGCATAACGATGATGATGCCAATGATGGCTCCGTAAATTTCTATGTACACCTGCTGTTTTCTTCCATAAATTTCATGTTCTCTGTCGGCACCTTTACCTCTGATGATCCATCCGGTCTTAAGGTCATATCCCATATCAGCAAAACATGGACCTACTGAACTGATATATCCGGTAAGAACAGCAACTGCAACCGGCGGGAAGCCCATCAGCATTCCCAGAGTCAGGAAAATAGTGGTAATGGCGAATGCCGGGAACCATCCGGAATACATGGCTGCCATACCTACCAGCATCATACTTGCCACAGATGCAAAAGCTGTCCAGAGAATCCAGAGAATGATCTTACCTATGGACATATCTGTAAGAATTCCTGTCAGAAGTCCTGTCAGGATTGCTCCCACTACATGAATACCAAAAGACATTGCAATGGTCTTTTTGGCTTTTTCGTCTGTAACTGTACAGTTCTTGTTTTTTGCTGTATCTTCGTGGTTTTTACGGGAACTGCTTACAATACTGACAATGGACTGGATCAGTGCAATAGCACCAGCCCCGATCATAAATCCCTGGGGAATATAAGTGCCGCCCAGATCAAATCCTGTCACCTGACCACTGTAACCTCTGATGATCAGACCTACGCCAAGAGCAGTAATGGATGCCAGACTGGTAATAAAAGTAATACCTACAGCAGCTACAGGAAGCTTGAAATGAGAGCCTACCATACCAACTACAATACCTTCGATAATTCTTTTTGCCTTGGAACCACCTTCGTCTCCTGCTTCCAGTACTTCCGCTGTGGCAATACCAGGTGCCCAGGATTCTTCGGCAGGAAATATACTGGAATCATACAGCTGTCCTACTACAAAAATAGAAGCTGCTGTTCCAAAAAGACATCCCAGTGCCATAGGAAGAATGGCGTTGGTCTCTCCAAGTACAAACAGAATCGCAATGGCTGTCAGTCCACAGTTTGAAGCTGCAAACCCTGCACCAGAGGAAATAGTCTGGATATAATTCTGTCTTTCCAGATTCTTAAATCCCTTCATGGATGTCACTGGAATACGTGACACCAGCATTGCAAAAATAGCACCCAGAATAGAAGTATTGGCAGAAACGCCTACCTTACCAAGAATCTGCATACATACGATGGCAGATAAAACAGCAAGGATCGTTCCTATAAAAACAGTAGCCGGTTCAAAGGCTTTGACTTTTGTTTTGTTATCCATAGATGAATCCTCTCCCTTCTCTCAGGATCAGTAGCCGGCAACTCCCATCTTCCTGCAGATTTCTCTGGCTACAGGATCTACATAAACACCATCCTGCTCGATCACAACATCATCCAGAATGATCGTTGGTTTCAGAAGGATTCCATCTGTATGGCATGGTGCATCCCAACATTTACCCATGATCGCCTTACCCTGACTGCCGATACCAAATTCCATACATCCAAATACACGCTCATCTTCTACGATACGTCCTGTAGGTTTGGTAACTCCCGGGTTAAATCCCTGAGAATAATGTGCCAGCCTGTAACAGTCCGGATCATCATAAGATGCAAGCCAGGAAGCAAAGATATCTGCCTCCACACCACCTGTGATATCTGTAACAATACCGTCTTTCAGAGTCAGTTTCACAGGTTCTTTCAGCTTACCGATCTCTGCCGGCGGCCAGATTGCTCCGTCAAACACCAGTGTTCCGTTAATTGTTTCTTCGATAGGACACCAGCTGGTCTGTCCACCCAGCATGATCGGATATCCCTTCTGTGTGGCACGCTGACCAGAATGGCGGATCTTTCTTCCATGATGATATGCAATGAGATCTGTACCGTTTTTGCTCTTTACCTGAATCTTGTCTGCTTCGCCCAGGATTTTCTTAAAGTGCTCACCCAACTCGATCATCAGATCATAATTGACCCTGGTAACTGTCTTCACCAGCATCTCCACATCCATACCTGTAAGGCAGATATAACGAGTACCTGCTGCCATGGCATTCTGAAATGCCTTGGTATGCATGATATAAGATAAAGAAACCTCAATCCATACATCTGCTTTCTCTACCGCTGCCGCTACCGGTGCCGGCGGATCCATAACTGCACATGGAGCTGTGGCATAATTGATCACAATGGGAATAGCATCAATAGCATACGCAGCCTGTGCAAATGCATCGATAACACGTTTGTCAGAAGAAGTATCTCCTGTGATAAGTACTGTTTCTCCTGGTTTCGCCAGAAGGACATCTCGAACCATGGTCATGGCACCTTTCGCCACTTCCAAACTGAGGTATTCATCTCTGGTCTCAATTCCTATTGTTAAATCCATACTCAGTTCCTCCTTTTTAAATTATTTATACAATTTTACTATAGTTAAAAAATCATGTCAACACTATTATGTCCGAATACTCCGATTATTGTCATATTTTCCCTTGTTTTATCTTATAATTAATCATATTCATAAAATTTTGGAATTATTTTTATTTTCTCCATTATTATTCGTTATATTTCAATTGTATTTTTTATCTATTTTGTTTTTTAGAGAGTCTTTTCTGAATTTTATATTGTACTTTCTTCTTTGTTCATGGTAAAATAAACACAAACATTTTCAATATATTTAAATTCAGGAGGGATTTCTATGGTAGAACAGTTAAACCGATATATAGACGAACATTTTGACCAGCTGGTCAGAGATACCCAGGAGCTGGTTTCTGTGGAAAGTACTCTGGATGAGAGCACCGCAGGTCCGGGAGCTCCTTTTGGCACAGGTATACAGAAAGCTCTTTCCCTCGCTCTGAAAAAGGGCAAAGATATGGGATTTGATGTCAGAAATTATGATGGTTATGCAGGATATATCCAATACGGAACTTCCGGCGAGCAGGCTGCCATCCTTGCACATATTGATGTAGTTCCTGCCATCGGACAGTGGATTGTCCCTCCTTATTCTGCACAGATTGTAGACAACAGACTTTATGGACGGGGATCCGTAGATGATAAGGGGCCTCTGGTAGCCTGCCTTTATGCAATGAAAGCCATCCAGGAATCCGGACTCCCTGTCAGAAACCACCTGCGTATGATCCTGGGTACAGATGAGGAAACTCTTGCCAGAGGTATCTATTATTATCTGGACCGGGAAGATCCTCCTGCTTTCGGCTTCTCTCCAGATGCAGAATTTCCTGTGATCCATGCGGAAAAAGGCACCATCCGTTACCTCTATCACCTGCCACCGGCCGACCAGGATATTCTGTCCATTCATGCCGGAAGTCGTCTTAACGTAGTACCGGATCAGGCAGAAGCCAGACTGGCTCACATATCCCCGGAGCAGGTACAGGCTCTGATCTCATCCCTGAATACCAGAGCTACCATTACCGCCAGAGCCGAAGGTTCTGACACAATCGTAGAAGTACAGGGACTTGCTTCCCACGCCTGCTATCCTGCAGAGGGAATCAATGCCATCCAGGCACTTCTCCTGCTTATTAAAAAGCTTTATCCTGCACAGGATACCCCTCTCAAGAAAGCACTGGCAGGGCTGTCAGATCTTCTTCAGGAAGAAACCGATGGTGTTTCCATGGGGCTTGCATGTACAGACGAAGTTTCCGGTGCCCTTACACTGAACACTGCCATCATCACTGTGGATGATACCGCCAGCCAGATCAAATTTGATATCCGTTATCCAGTCACCCATGACGGAAACGAAATCCTGAAACAGCTGGAAGAAATCGAGTCAAAAATTCCTGCGAAATACGAACTGATCCAGCACAAACCATCTCTTTATGTAGAAAAAGACCGTCCTTTTATCAAGGCTCTTCAGAAAGCCTACCATGAATCTACCGGTCAGGAACCCCGGTGCATTTCCATCGGTGGCGGTACTTATTGTCGTTATGTAAAAAATACGGTTTCTTTCGGTCCTGTTTTCCCAGGTCAGAAAGAACTGGCTCATCAGACCAACGAATTTATTGAACTTGAGGATCTCAAAAAAATTGCCAAAATCTATGCACAGGCGATTTATAACCTTATAGGTTAATTTCAGAATTTTCATGGGCAGTCATTCAGGCTGCCCTTTTTCTTATTCCGACTTCTTATTACCGGTGATGTTTTTCTCCAGTACCCGATTCAAAATATCTGCAAAAGGCTCCATGGCGTTTTTTACTTCCTGAACTGTATTGGTCTGTGCTCCTGCCTCAAGAAGAATGGATCTTGGACGCATATGAAGATTGTAACGATACCCTGCCAGATAAATTCCTCTGTAAAAATCCGGATAATACTCTGCTGCTTCGTATTCCAGCTGAAAAGAAAAAGCCAGATTGTCCTGTATGTATGGATTTGGCAGATACTCAAGACTGCCGCTTTGGTTGGTATAGCTGAGCCCATTATAAAAAAGGATCTGGGCTGTAGGCTTTCCGTTAATTTCTGTAACCAGCTTCCGGTCTTCCGGCACTCCATCCCTGTGAAGGTCAATCACCACCTGAATGTTCTCATTTTCCGCCAGAACAGGTTCCAGATATTCTCTTGCATAGTCGTAGGCTTTGCTTCTGTCCAGCTCTCCACTTTTCATATCAAAGGCTTCCCTTACATGAAGAACCTGATATTCATATTGCTCTGTAAGAATTTCTGTCAGATAATCCCCCACTCCCAGAATGGTATCTTCTTCCATGCCTTCTCTGGAATCTGCAAAAGCCTCTTGGGAATGGCTGTGATAAATAAGGATCTGCGGCACATTCTGATCTTTCTTCAGGGAAAAATCTTCCCGGAGAAAAGAAGCTGCATTCAGCTGTACCGCATCTGCTGTCGTTCCCTCATCTACAATAAAGAAATGATTCATAAGATAATCCTGATCTGCCAGTATTTCCGGGGAAAGATCCAGCACAGGAGCTGGTTTGATATCTGCGGAAACACTGGCAACTTCTTTATGATCCTTTTTCGGCTTCTCTGTTGATTCCGGCATTTCTGCAGGCTTCTTCGTAGGTTCTGTTGGATTCGGCGTTTCTGTAGGTTCTTCCGCAGGTTCTGTTGGATTTGGCGTTTCTGTAGGTGCTTCCGTAGGTTCTGTTGGATTCGGCGTTTCCACCGGCTCGTCCACTGTATAATCTTTATTTTGATCTTTAATTTGATCTTTATTTTGATCTTTAATTTGATCTTTATTTTGATCTTTAATTTGATTTTCTTTCCGGATCTCTTTTCCCAGGTATTCCCCATTATTTTCCATCAGAAGCTGATATGTCTCCTGATCCTTCTGTTGCTGTCCCAGGGCGCTGTCCTCCAGAAAACAATAGAGTGGAAACTGTCTGTAGATGTTTTCACCTGGCCAGAAAGGACCTGGCGTTATCACAAGTACTGCCACAAAACAGACACTCAAAAACAGACAGACTGCTTTCTGGAGTCCCGACACTGGATCACCACCTTTCATGGTATCCTATGAACTGCAAAGTAAGATTATGATAAATCTTCTCCGAATGCCAGATTCAGTCCCTCTGAAATGGTATAGCTTAAATACTTCACTGTTTCATCTACATTTTTCGGGGTAACAAACATACTGTACAGATTAGGTGCGATCATTTCTTCCAGAAATTCTTTCTTTTCTCTTTCCTCCAGTGCATCCAGAAGGTGTGCCATGGAATCATGGACAATCGTCGCCGCATCTACCACTGTAGGTACTCCGATGCCAATCACTTTCACTTTCAGAGTTTCTTCTGTAAGCCCGTTTCTGTGGTTTCCTACTCCAGAGCCTGGATGTATCCCTGTGTCTGTAATCTGGATAGTCCTGCTGAGTCTGCGGATACTTCTGGCAGCCAATGCATCTACTACCACTACCACATCTGGTTTTGTCTCTTGTACCACACCCTGGATAATCTCTGAAGTTTCCATTCCTGTCTGCGCCATTACACCGGGAACGATTCCACTGGTCCGGTGAATCCTTCCATCTCCCAGACTTTTCAACCCATATTCCCGCACAAGATGTCTGGTCATCTTCAGATTTTCCACTACATGAGGTCCAAGAGAATCAGCTGTGATCTCCTGATTGCCAAGTCCCACCACAAGAATTGATTTTTCTGTTTCCAGATCTATAAGGTTTCTCAGATGCACTGCCACTTCTTCTGAAATTTCTCTGTGATAGTCCTCATCCGGTGAGGACAGTTCCGGTGCTTCAATGGTAATATAATTTCCCTGCGGACGTCCCATCAGTCTGGCTCCGTTTTCTGTTGTGATCTTTACGATTGTAGTCCGGATATCTCTTTCCTTATTATAATCTTCCTGAATCTCCACACCCCGGATCTCCACATTTTCTTCCTGAAATCGTTCTGTAGTTTCCAGTGCAAGATCTGTCCGGATTCTGCTGCCTTCTCTCATGGTCATTTCCTCCTGCTCTTTCATACTGACTGTCTGGCACTCTTACAGTTATGAATTCCTTTCGGGATACTGCCTGCTGAATAGTTACCAGATTTTTATATTTTTACTTTTTGCCGTAACCTGTTAAATTATGTATTAAAAAAGATATTTTCCAGTTTTTCCTATTGACAATCCCTGACAAATATACTAATATATATAAGCATGTTTACAGGAGCGCCCGTGTCTGTTCCTGTGACAACGACACAAAATCAGAATCTGAAATGGAGGTGTACCACATTGGCTAACATCAAATCTGCTAAGAAAAGAATTTTAGTAAACAGAACTAAAGCTGCGAGAAACAAATCTATCCGTTCTGCTGTTAAGACTTCCATCAAGAAAGTAGAAGTTGCAGTTAAGAATAATGATAAAGCTGCTGCACAGACAGCTCTTACAGAAGCTATCGCTACTATCAGCAAAGCTACTTCCAAGGGCGTTTACCACAAAAACAACTGTGCAAGAAAAGTTTCCCGTTTAACAAAAGCTGTCAACAGCATTGGCTAATAAAGGAAATCATTTTTAATTATAAGCTTATAATTAAAAAGACAGTCACACCGTCAGTGACTGTCTTTTTTTATACCAGGGGTTCTTTTGCCCCCTGGATATCATCCGCCTAACTCTACCATTCTGTGGATGCAGCGTCCTGCACCTTCCATTACATCAGCAGGAAGTTCTATTTCTTCTCCTCCACATCCTTTCAGACAATTATATACGTCCATCAGTGTGGTTACTTTCATGTTCATACATGTAAGATGCACTGCCAGAGGATAAAATTTCTTATCGGGACATGCAAACTGCAGATGTTCTACAATGCTGTTCTCTGTTCCGATGATAAATTCTTTTTTTTCTGAATTCTTTGCATAATTCATAATGCCTGTAGTAGAACCAACAAAATCTGCCTTTTCCACTACTTCCTGGCGGCACTCCGGATGTACCAGAAGCAATGCCTCTGGGTGAGCCTTTCGTGCTTTTTCCACGTCCTTTACACTGACTACGATATGCCTTGGACATCCACCTTTATAAAACGCAAATTCTTTTTCCGGAAGTTTCTCTGCAACATAACGTCCCAGGTTAGGATCCGGAATAAAAAGGATCTTGTCATTCTCCAGCTGACTGCAGATCTGCACTGCGGAAGAAGAAGTTACACAGACATCACACTCCGTTTTCAGTTCTGATGTGGTATTAATATAAGCAACCACTGCATGATCCGGATATTCTGCTTTCAGTTTACGAAGGCTTTCCAGATCAAGCTGTTCTGCCATAGGACATCCTGCTGCCGGATTGGCAAGCCAGACTTTTTTGTCCGGACTTAAGACTTTACATGTTTCTGCCATAAACCGTACGCCGCACATGATCACACCACTGCAGTCACTTCCTGATGCCTGGACACTGAGTCCATAGGAATCTCCCATATAATCTGCCACTTCCAGGATCTCCTGTCCCTGATATGCATGTGCCAGAATGCAGATATCTTTTTCTTTTTTCAGACGCAGGATCTCCTGCTGAATTTCTGCAATTGTCATAAATCAATTTTCCTTTCTATCTCCCATGGCTGAAGAGGAGCCAGAAAACCGGTTTCTTTCAGCTGTTTTTCAATAAGATCCAGTCTTTCTTCACTGGATGCTTCCACCAGATGATAATGATATCCGGATGTAGCACTGCTGAGTACTGTGGAGTGACTGTTCTGCAGGGCTTCCACAAACTCTGCCACATCCTGTCTGGAACGGATATCCATTTCTGCTGACACGCGTCCATAGACTCTGTGGCTGATACTGATATTCTTCACCCTTCCTCCACAGTCTACAATAAGGGTCAGCTCTTCTGCAGCCTGCTCCTGACTGTGACGTACTTTAAATTCTCTTGTACAGCTTACATCCTGCTGCATTACATAGCCTCTGGTGGTGGAAAGAATACCCTGGGTGGACGCCCTTATTACTGCCAGATCCTGTACGATCACCTGTCTGCTGACACCAAATCGGGAAGCAAGTGTCCTGGCAGCTATGGGCGTATCTGCGTTCTGTAGAAGTATCAGGATTTCTCTACGTCTTTCTGCAGTATTCATAAACGTCTCCTCTCACACTGCATGAAGATGTTTCATGGAAATATCAAGAATCGGTGCAGAATGAGTCAGGGCACCACTGGAAACAAAATCCACACCAGTTTCCAGAATCTTCTGGATATTTTCTTTTGTAATATTACCGGAACACTCAGTCTGTGCTCTTCCATGGATCAGCTCTACTGCCTGTTTCATCACTTCCGGAGTCATATTGTCCAGCATAATGATATCTGCACCTGCTTCTACTGCTTCTTTTACCTGATCCAGAGTCTCTACTTCGATCTCGATCTTACGGACAAAAGGTGCATAGGCTTTTGCCATCTGGATGGCTTTGGTAACACTTCCAGCTGCTCCGATGTGGTTATCCTTCAGAAGCACACCGTCAGAAAGGTTATAACGGTGGTTGCATCCCCCACCTACACGCACTGCATATTTCTCAAAAACACGACAGTTGGGTGTGGTCTTTCTGGTATCCAGAAGAGTGACTTTGCTGCCTTTCAGAAGTGCTGCCACCTGGCTGGTATAAGTGGCAATTCCACTCATTCTCTGAAGATAATTCAGTGCCACTCTTTCTCCGGAAAGAAGGACCCTGATATCACCTGTTACAACTGCCAGAAGCTGTCCACTGGTAACTTTATCTCCATCTTTACATTTCAGATCTACTTCTGTTTTTTCATCCAGAAGCTGGAATACTCTTGCGTAAACATCCATTCCTGCAATAATACCGTCTTCTTTGGCGATCAGATCTACAGTTCCTTTGGTTGCACATGGCATCACTGCATTGGTGGATACATCCTCACTTGTAATGTCCTCTGCCAGTGCCATACGGATCAGCTGATCCGCCTGTAATTTCATTGTAATATCATTCATGACTCTTCCTCATCCTTTCGATTTCCTTTAATACCATCCCATGATAACCATCCAGAATCATGTCTTTGTCCTCGTAAATCTTTGTATCAATGATTCCCGGTCTGCATGGATCTGGCGTATTTCCAAATATTATATCATCTGCTGCTCTTCTTGCAAACACCAGAGACTCCAGAAGAGAATTGCTTGCCAGACGGTTCTTTCCATGAACACCGTTACAGCTGGTTTCTCCACAGGCATAAAGCCCTTTCATGGATGTTCTGCTTCCCAGATCTACTTTGATACCACCCATAAAATAATGCTGTGCCGGTACTATCGGAATTGGTTCTTTCCTTGGATCAAAACCCTCTTCGATACATCTCTGCATAATATTGGGGAAATGTTTCTCAATGGTTCTGGTTCCAAGTGGACGCATATCTTCCCACACATGCTCTGTACCGTCTTTTTCCATCTGTGCAAAGATTGCTTGGCTTAAAAGATCTCTTGGCTGAAGTTCATTAGTAAATCTCTGTCCGTTTTTGTCATAGAGAAGAGCCCCCTCTCCTCTTACAGATTCAGAGATCAGGAAGCGTCTTCCAGGTCTGTGGGAATACAGAGTGGTTGGATGGATCTGTATGTAATCAATATTCTGCAATGCTACCTGATGTTTCATGGCAATACCCAGCCCATCTCCTGCAATATGTGGAAAATTGGTGGAATTTTTGTAAAGTCCGCCCAGGCCTCCACATGCCAGCACTACATAAGGTGATCTGACAGGATATACATTATTATTCTGATCCATAACAATAATGCCGCCACAGACATTGTCTTTGGATATGAGATCCACCATAGTCATATATTCGCAGATCTCGATATTCTCTCTTGTTCTGGCTTCGTTCAGAAGTGTCTGGGTGATCTGTTTACCGGTGATATCTTCGTAAAAAAGAATTCTTGGCTGTGAATGGGCTCCTTCCCTGGTAAATGCCAGATTGCCATTTTCGTCACGCTCAAAATTCACGTTCAGGCGAAGCAGATCCCGGATGATACTGTTGGAGCTGCGGATCATGAGATCTACTGCTTTTTTGTCGTTTTCGTAGTGTCCGGCTCTCATGGTATCTTCAAAATAATCTTCGTAATCTTCTTCTCCACGAAGCATACAGATACCGCCCTGTGCCAAGAAGGAGTCTGACTGATCTGCTTCCTGTTTGGTAATAAGAAGGACTTTTTTACGGGAAGGCAGGTTCAGGGCACAGTAAAGGCCTGCTGCTCCGGTGCCTACGATAATGGCATCATAATATTCGTTCATTTCTTTTTTCCTCGTTCCGGTTCGGCCGGACTTTCTTTTATTATGGTCGCCATTATACTACTGCTCATTACAGGTGTCAAGACACCTGTAAATATTGTTGTGTTATCTTCCCGAACTATATTTTACAATTAACAACTCCACGCTGAGTGTATCCTGCAGTCTTCCGGTCTTTACTGCTTCTTCCGCATCCACAAAGTCTCTTTCCGCTTCCTCCAGCTCTTCTACCTTGTAAGCTCTGGCACAGGACATGATATTCCGTACTGCGAAAGGTGGAATCCCCAGTCTGGAAGCAATTTCGTTCTGGGAAGCTCCTTCCCCGGACATTTTTTTCGCCAGACAAAGCTGTCGAAATTGCTTGGACAAAAGAAACAAAATCCGCATAGGCGGCTCTTTCAGGGTAAGGAGATCATTATAAAGATCCAGTGCTTTTCGCTGGTTTTTTTCTGTAACTGCCCTTACCATATCGAAGATCTTGTTTTCTGTACGTGTGGTGCAGACCGCCTCTATATCCGCTCTTGTGACGATATCCTGACCCATGGTATAAGTGATCAGCTTTTCCAGTTCATTCCGGATATTTCCCATATCTGTACCTGTCTTTGTAAGAAAAAGCTCCATATCCCTGGTGGTGATCTTCCGTCCTTCTCGGGAGAGGATTCCTGCTGCCCAGCGCATCAGTGTCTTTTCATCCTGCTTTGCAAAATCCACAATAGCACCGGCAGATTTCACTGCCTTGTACATTTTACTCCGCTTGTCTACCTCTTCTTCCACAAAAACAAACCGCACATAATCCGGCAGATTCTTCAGATATTCCGCAAGTTCTTCACATTTGTTCTTAAAAAATCCAGAGTTTTCCACCAGAACTACCCTGTAATCTGCAAAAAAAGGCATGGTTTCACAGAGATCAATGATTTCCCTGACCTCAATGCCTTTTCCTTCATATTTACTGAAGTTCATAGTATCCTCTGTGGGATTCAGTGCATGTATCAGTTTCTCTTTATACTGCTGGCGAAGATAGGCTTCCTCCCCGCATAAAAGATAGATCTTTTTAAAATTTCCTGTTTTTATGTCTTCCTGTAGTCTTTTCACCTTACAACCTCATTTGATATTCTGTATGTCATTTTCAGAGTTTTCGATTTCAACATTAGTATAAAAAAGTATAAACGATTCATATAAATAAGTAAAGCATGTGGTCTTTGAGGGAACAATCATAATCTCAAATTTATTCCACAAACCGTTCTCTCCATATCCTTTCCCCGTCTGTGCGGATGGTGATGGCACCGTTTTTCATGGTATATTCAATCTGTACTCCTGATTCTTCCATCCGGTCTGTGGTTTCTCCGGAGGGATGTCCGTAGGTGTTGGAATCGGAGCAGGAAATCACTGCAAGCTCCGGTTTTACGGTATCCAGAAATTCCTGGCAGGTGGAATACCGGGAGCCATGATGTGCAGTTTTCAGAAAATCCACATCACCTAACAGTGGCAGCATTTTTTTCTCTGTTTCTGCACCGATATCACCTGTAAAAAGCCCCTTAAAATCTCTGTATTTCAGTTCCACCACCATACTGTCTTCGTTTACGTCAGTACCTGTAGTTCCGGCAGCCGGTGCAAGGAACTCCAGAACCACTTCTCCCATTTTCAGTTTCTGCCCTCTGTGCACCTTATATACCTGTACCCCTGCTTTTTCTGCTGCATTTTCCAGATCAGTGTAGATCTCATTTTCTTCTTTCCAGTCCGGCAGAAACAGCTTTTTTATTTTCAATGACATAAGCTTCTTTTCTTCCAGTTCCAGAAGTTCCTGTACTCCGCTGATATGATCTTTATCTGTATGGGAAACCAGAATTCCCTCCAGTTCACTGATCCCCTGATTCCGAAAAAATGGAAGGATCTGATAACTGGCAATGTTCTTTTTGTTGCTGCTGCCTCCATCTATCAGAAAATTCCTGTTATCTGGCAGTTGCAGTACAATCCCGTCACCCTGTCCTATATCCAGACAGGTAACAGAAAGACGTTTATCCAAAGAAATGCTTAATATCATAATGCCTGCAAATAACGTCAGGGTACAAATTACTCTGGAACCGGCAACCTTTTTCCAGGGAATTTTAATAGCTGTCATGAGACCCAGGATTAATACTACATAGTACAAAACACAGCGGATTTTTCCCGGACTGCCTGCTGTCCACAGGCAAAATGGAAGCCTGGCTGCTGTTTCACAGAGCCAGTCATATCCCCACAGTAGGATACGTCCCGGATATGCTGCTATCAGAGCAGCGTTCAGGCTGAAATTTCCCAGTATTCCACAGCACAGACCACTGAACAGCACACAGCCAACTGTGGGAAGTACTGCAAGATTCAGGAAAACTCCTGCAACTGATACTTCTCCGTAAGCCATCAACACCAGCGGCAAAGTAGTCAGCTGCACTGCTGCGGAGGAAAGAAATGCCTTCAGGATTTTGTTTTCTGTATAAAAAATTTCTTCCAGAAGTGGTGCTGTGATTCCCAGACCTGCCACTGCTCCAAAAGACAGTTGAAAGCTACTGCTGTACATATATGCAGGTGTATCCAGAAGCATAAGGACAGCAGACAGGGACAATGCTGTCAGAAGGTCATAGGTTCGCCCCAGAATCCGGGCTCCTACTGCCAGAACAAACATAGTCACAGCCCTCATGGCAGAAACACTGCTTCCTGTCAGCATTCCATATTGAAGCATCAGGATCAACGGTGGCAGCCCTGCCATCACATTGCCCGCACCGACTCTTTTCAACAGGTTAAAAAAGCCCATACCAAGCATTCCTATATGCAAGCCGGAAATAGCCAGAATATGTATCATTCCCGCCATCTGATAACGCATTTTACGTTCCTGGTCCAGGTCACTTTTTTCGCCCAGAAGCATAGCTTCAAACACACCGGCATCATTCCCTGTTGTCACCTGGAAAATCTGACACAATTTTTCCCTGAAATCCAGCCAGAACTGCTCATAACCAGACCCATTTCTGCTGTGTCTGGTAATCACACCATTTTTCATACAGTAATAAATATGCTGACAGGCATAATACTGACGGGAATCAAATTCTCCTGGATTTCTCGGCACTTCCGGGCGCTCTAATTTACCGGAAATCATCACTTTGGTTCCCGCCGGAAATCGTTGTTCATTTTTTAAAAAAACTTTAAGATTTTTAATTGGAAATGTTTCTGATCCGCAGATCAGAGAGACTTGTTTCAGACAGACAGAAAGAGAATTGGAAGTATCCTGATACCGCTGTATCTCCCCACAGACTACAGCCTCCTGATGTTCTTCTATATATTTTACAGTCTGTTCAGGCAGTGGATTCCCTTTTATCAGAGGTACCCCTGCCTGATCCAGAATGTACATGCACAACATCAGAAGAAGGCATACAAGACACA
>OLQV01000292.1_pt1 | contig 51144 bp, 51 predicted proteins | sample 1672371 | NCBI WGS metagenome assembly OLQV01 (sample SAMEA3136676, study PRJEB25190) | human gut metagenome
CTTGCATGTCTTAGGCATGCCGCCAGCGTTCATCCTGAGCCAGGATCAAACTCTCCAAAAAAAAATATTTTAAAAAGTTAATCACTGCTACTCAAATTGACGTTTTGCTCAGTTTTCAAAGAACTAAATTCTCTTTTTTTGTCCTTTCTTTCGGACACAGTAATTAATATATCATTTTTTATTTTTAATGTCAAGTGTTTTTTTGAAGTTTTTTGATTTTTTTTAATTACTTTTTACATCAAACTTGTTACGATTCCTTATTTTTCGGTCTTTTTCGTTTGACGTAATCTAATAATACTCTATTTTTCGTCACATGTCAACACTTTTTTTGAAAATTTTTGATTTTTTTGTAACTATTCATTACTATTCACAACCTAAAAAGTGAATAGTAACTTTTTCAATATTAATGGTCGCGTTAAAAAGATAGTTTACATTGCTTTTAAAATATCTATTTCTTTTACTTTGAGAATACTTAAATATAAAAATTTGTAACATTAATAGTTAGTTCCCTTTGCTTTGAGAATATGTTTTTCTTTTACTTTGAGAATATGTTTTTCTTTTGCTTTGAGACTATAGTTTACTTGATATTTATTAGTGCCACTTGGCTTTTTGTACTATACTTTATTTTTAATGAACACTATAGTTACTAGATGTTTATTAGTGTCCGTTGTTTTGGAAAGTTACCTTTTTGATTTTTTTCGGTACAGTTTATCCAATCATTCAGGAAGATAGATAAATAATTCTACATTCTTGAACGACTCCTAAACAAAAATTTTATTTATTACTTCTCAAAAATGAAGTGCCTTAAATTATCAATTATCTTATCTTATTTTTGGATTTTATCGTTCCATCATTTTTTTCTTATATTTTATCGCTTTGTCATCTTATAGCTATATTTCTTTTTTTACTTTATTATCTATAGCTATATTCATTAAAATTTCTTATAATTTGTCCATCACTGTTTCACTTTGTCACTCTATAACTCTAGTAATTTATGTTTCTTAATCCATATCTCTAAATTTTTGACAATATTTTAAAAAATTATAATGATTTACGTGTGGCTTAGGCTTTGCGTAATTGTAAATATGTAGTCTTTTTTCTTCATAATTATTATTTAGTTCCTCATCTATAAAAATTCTTTTCACATCGGCTAAAATTTCTTCATTATTTTTATACTTATGAATTCCTTTGTGATTTTTCCAAGCATGTTCAAACCAATATGTATAATTATCCTTGTTATATGTTAAAAATGTATGAACCCTATCTTTTCTTTTTCCGGCATAATATATTATATAACTTTCACATTTTATACCCATTCTTTCTAAATAATATCTTTCTAATTCTACTTGATCCCAACATATACCGATTTTATTTTTTTCTACTTCTTCGGGTGTTTGCAATATATATTTTTCTTGATACTTCTCCATTTCTAATTTGTAATGTTTTTGTCCATCACTATCAAGCCAACCATATTCTGTTTGACTAACTAAATCATATAGTTCTTCTGGTGAATTTATTTCCATACTTTCTCCTTCTTTCTTGGTACTTTTCCTAATTTGTTTATAATGGTAATTATTAATATGTTTATACATATTGTTTTTATTATTGGAACAAATAGTGAATTTAACGTTTCCCGTAATATATTATATACTATATTTTGATTATTTTGATAAAAAATTTGAAAAAAAAGAAAAAATATTAATATTATTATTAATGATATGGTTGTTAATTTTATGCTTTTTATTAGTTCTTTATATGTTTTCTTATTATTTGTCTTGTACATTATGATTACTATTATTAGTAATAGTATAGCTAATATTTTTATGTTTTGTTTACTAGTCATCCTTGATATTTTTATTAATTTATTTTGTTTTTTATAATTATTTATTTTTTTTATTTGGTCTTTATTTGTAAAATTATTTATTAATTCTTTAATTTTAGAGGAAGATATTTTTTGATTATTACTTTCTAACTCTTTATTAATATTATTAATAGTTTTTGCTATTGGGATTGCTTCTAAGTTTTTTTCTTTTATGATTGTTTCTTGATAATAATTAATAAAAGTGGTAGTAGTTAGGATTTTACTGGTTGTTTGATATGATATTCCTTTTTCAATCATATACTTATATGGAATTGTTTCTGTTATATAATGGCATTGGGATATTTTTGGTATTAAACCTGGTTTTGTATTTACTATTATAATTGTTTCTATATTTAGTAGAATTATAAATAGTATTATGGTAAGTATTCTGTTTTTGCCCACGATAGTGCCCCCCTAAAGTGTAATTAATCGACTTTTATTAATTTTAAATTTTTATCTTTATAGTATTTTAGTGTCTCTGTTACTATTTGTTTTATTTCATCTTCAGAAGTTGCTGTTTTTAGTAATATGTCATAAGTAGTAATTTTGCTGGCAATTTCTTTATTGGTTAGTAAATATTTTGACACTTCCCCATCAATGTTGTAAGTATTTATTATTTTGGCTACATTTTCTTCATCTTGTGTTATTCCTATTATTTTTTTGTATTTGTCATCCTCTTTATAATATGCATAATCTATGGTATTACCTGTAAGACGTAAATTGCTTTCGTCATTGTAAGTTCCTTCTTCAATTATATATAGTGCGACACTATTTAATGTATCTGTGGTTTTTTCGGCATATATTTTGCTAACTATTTTTCCTGATAGTGCTCCTAATATAATTGATAAAAGTATTGGGAATATTATTTTTATTATTTTATTTTTCATTTTTATCACCATTTTGATTATATATGTAAATTTGTGTAAATAATGTCGAATTGTATTTTTGTGCTTGTAAAATTTTATAAAGTAGTTTATAATATAAATAGAGAATAAAGGGATAGAGGTGGCTTATGAAGTGTACTATCAATTTTTTAACGACTCCTGTTGTTGATGCAGTGAATGGTATTATTATTGACTCTGTTAAAATGGGGGCTAGTGATATTCATTTTGATCCTACGGATACGGTTCTTAGGGTAAGGCTTAGGGTAGATGGTATTTTGGATGATTATGCTAATATTCCTGAAGAGGTTAAACAAAATATAATGACTAGAATTAAGATTTTATCGGGAATGAATATAACGGAAACGAGACTTCCTCAGGATGGAGCAATTAAAACTAAGCTTAATGGTATGGATCTTGATATGCGTGTTGCTACTCTTCCTACGAAAAAGGGTGAAAAGATTGTTATTCGTATCTTGGATTATTCACGTAGTATGCAGGGTCTTGAGTATTTGTTTTTTAATGAGATTAATTACAAAAAGATTATGAAAATGATAAGTGCTCCGAATGGTATCATTTTGGTTACAGGAGCAACTGGTAGTGGTAAATCTACTACGGTATATTCTTTTTTGAAGAAGCTTAATGTTAAGGGAGCTAATTTGATTACGGTTGAAGATCCTGTTGAGATGGATATTGAGGGGATTAATCAGGTACAGGTTAATAGTGAAATTGGGCTTGATTTTGCTACTGTTCTTAGGAGTATTCTTAGAGAGGACCCTAATGTTATTATGATTGGTGAGATAAGGGATAGTGAGACTGCTCAGATTGCGGTTAGGGCTTCTATTACGGGACACCTTGTTTTGTCTACACTGCATACTAATAATTCTCTTAATACTATTGAAAGGCTTATTGATATGGATGTTGAAAGGTATCTTTTGGCAAGTGCCCTTACGGGAATTGTTTCCCAGAAGCTTGCTAGAAAACTTTGCGATAAGTGTAAAAAGGTTAGAGAAACTAATGATTATGAAAAGAAGCTTTTTAGAGATGTTCTGGGCAAAAATGTAGAAAAGATTTATACTCCGGTTGGTTGTAGTAATTGTTCCAAGGGATATAGGGGACGTATTGCTGTTCAAGAGGTTTTGCTTATTAATCAAGAGATTAGAGATGCTATTAGTAGTGGCCTTCCGAAAAAGGAATTACGTAAACTTGTTTATAATAGAGATGTTATTACTTTGCTTCAAGATGGTTTATATAAGGTTATTGCTGGATTTACTTCTTTTGAAGAAGTGCTTAAATTAATTGAAGTTGATGATGAAATTAATGCTGCTCACACTATGGGTAGGGATGAAGATAGCAAAAATGATAATGGTAATAATAGTAATCATAATCATAATAATGATGATGGATACCGTGATGTTATATAGGAGAAAGACATTGAATGTGGGTTCAATGTCTTTGGTTTATTAATAGAATGTGTATGTTCCGTTTACAAGGCCTCTTATTGTGCTACCAATTACTCTTCCAAAATTGTATATTGATTTACCTGCTGCTACGGCTGCATTAATAAAGGCCGCACTTAAAGACCATCCTCCGGAAATGTTTTTTAACTCTCTTACTTCTAATTCTCTCATATTTTTTCTCCTTTCTTTAATTGATTTTTATTATTTCTATCCTCTTGTTGTATATCCTACGAAAAGGCCACCAAGCCAAATTATTCCGGCTATTATACTTGCGGCTAGGGCCCAGCCTCCTCCTTTTACGTAGTTTAATTCTTCATTATTTAGTGTTATCATATTAACAACTCCTTTCTTTAATGGGTAACTATACTTTATTTATGTATAGTTTGGTTTAGTAATACCGTCATATTTTTATATAAATCTACAAAGGTATCTTAGTAATACGACTATTCTCCTCCAGTTACATCCTCCGGATATTTTTTTTAATTCTTCATTTGTAATATTTATCATTTTGTCCTCCTTATGTAATCGTATAGGTATTTAATGATGGGCTTTTCTTCGATTGGTAGTACTAATTTTATGGTTTCATTTTCAGAAAAATTTTGTAATGGATTGCTAATTTGTAAAATTATTTGTTTTTCAAGAATGGAATCTATAGTATATTTACATTTTATATTATTTATGTACAGATAGTTATTTGACATTATTTCACTAGGAGATGAGGTTTCTATGACTAATTTTCTATCTTTATAAATGGACATTATGGGTTTATTTTTTTTAAAGGGTATTGTTATTATTATTGTTATTAGAACTAATACTAATATGAGTAGTATTTTTTTGTATGTGTTCATAATATTGTTGTAAGAATTTTGGATTATTATTTCTTTTTGCATAATATTTCCTCCTGATTATTTCTTGTTAATTTCTCTACTATTTGGCCATTTTCTATTTTTACGACCTTATCATATAAATCCATATTGTCTTTTCGATGTGAAATTACTATTATTGTCTTTGCTTGATAGAACTTAAATAATTTTTTTAGTATTTTTCTTTCGGCATTTATATCTAGTTGATTTAGTGCTTCATCTATCATTAGAATTTGGCATTCTTTTAGGATCATACGGGCTAATATTATTCGTTGTCTTTGACCTCCTGATATATTAACTCCGCCTTCTTCTAATGGTGTATCATAACCTAATGGCATATCTTGGACTATCTCTTCTACCCCTGTTATTTTACATATATCAAGAAATTTTTTTTGATTTATATTTCTATCTAGGATAATATTGTTTTTTATGGTATCTGTAAAGAGGGTTTCATTTTGAGATATATAACCAATGTTTTTTCTTATATCTTGGGTTTCGTAGTCGTTTATATCTATATTGCCTATTTTGATAGTTCCTCGTTTTATTTTGTAGTAGGCATAGATTATTTTTAAAAGAGTTGACTTTCCGGTGCCTGAAGTTCCCATTATTAGTGTTTTTTCTCCTGATTTTATATTTAGATTAATGTTTTTTAATACTTCCGTAGTTCTACTGTATTTAAAGGTTAAATTTTGGATATTAATATCTCCTTGTGGGATTAAATTTGTTTCTTCGTTTAGTTTTTCTGGTTCTACGTTTAAAAAGTTATTGGCTCTTTTTATACTTGATGCTACGTAAAAGTATTCTTTACTGGTATCTACTATATTTCTGACAGGGGAAAGGAAATATACTAATAGGGAATTGAAGGTTATGAGGCTACCTAGAGTTAAATTTCCTTCTAATATTTGACTACATCCTAGAAACATTACTAATAAAAGGCCTGTCTCTGTTACTATGTTCTTTATAAATGCTTCTATATTAGATATTTTGTCTAATGCCACTGTTTTTTCTAGAGCATCTATATAAGTTTTTTCCATCTTTTTTTCTATGCCTTGATGATAGTTTAATTCTTTTATACTTTCAAAACCGGATATGGTTTCTACTAATAGGGAATTGACCTTAGCTGTTTTTTCTTGGCATATTGTTGTTAACTTTTTTATACTTTGCTTAAATATTTTATATATCAGAATGTATGCTAATACTACTAATATAAGGTATAAAAATAGTTTGGGGCTAATTATGTATAAGATTATTCCACCACTTATGGTTATGAGGATATCTAAGAATATTACGACAAGAATTTTGCTAAGGAAATTTTTTATTTCTCCTAAATCGTTAACTCTTGATATTACTTCTCCGGTTGATTTTGTCTTATAATAATTATAAGGAAGTGAAAGGATTTTGTTATATGTTTCTAAAAAGATGGATAAATCGACTTTTTGATTTAGATATATTAGAAGTTTATTTCTAAAATATCCGGTTGTTTCTTTTATTAGCATTATTATGAAAAATATAAGGGCAATTAATTTTAGGTTATGGGTTAAAGCTATATTATCTATTGCTATTTTGAAATAAAAACTATATAAGCAAGTAAGGGCTGTAGAGATTAATGACAGTAAAATTAGGTTTTTAATTAGTTTTTTATTTTTGATGAATAACAGTACAATAATATTTTTGATATAGTTATCGCTTTTATGGATTTCTAGTTTTTTGTATGGTTCGATTAATAGGATATTTCCTGTGAATATTGTGTTAAATTTTTCAATGGGTACAATATCCTTACCTTTGGCGGGGTCCATTATTGTGCATTTGTTATTTTGAATTTTGTAAACAACTACAAAGTGCATATAGCCTTTGATATTTACTTGAGCTAATATGGGCTTGTCTATTTTTGACATTTGGGATATGGTTTCTATTTTGTAGCCGTTTGCTATAAGTCCAAGTTCTTGAGATGCGTATTTTAATTCATAAAAGCTTGTCCCTTCTTTTGTTGTGTTTGTTAGTTCCACTAATTTTTCTAATGGATAGTCACCACCATAGTATCTGATTATTGATAACAAACAAGCACTACCACAATCTTTGTTACCTTCTTGTAATACGATTTGATTTTTTTTCATCCTTCCGACCTCCTCTATTATTATTATTCCCAAAAAATTCAAAAATTCCCCCCTCGGAGGCTAAATTTCTTCATTTTTTTTAAAACTTTACACTTAAAAGTGTCAAATTTGTTACCGTGTAGGTAACATTGTGATTTTTTTATATTTTTTTAATTTGGATAATTTAGAGTACTTTTTTGGTGATTTTTGGGGAGGATTTTAAATAAAATAAATGTGGTTTCGGGGTGTAAATTATATTTGAATTAGTATGATTTTAAGGTTATTTTTTTGACAAATAAATGATTTTTAATAATGCCTGTAAATTTAAATTTAGAGATTTTTTGGCATTTTTGAGAGATTTTTTGGGTGTTAAATATATAAAAATTATGTATAATTTATAAATAAAAAAAGCCATAAAGGTGGCTTAAAAAATAAATTTTGGGAGTTTTAAATTGTAATTTTGGAACGATATTTTACTTTATTTATTGGTAATATTTTGTGATTTTGAGTTTTTTTTGAGGTTACTAGGTAGGTTTATACAAGTAATTTGTGAATAATTAATTAATTAAAAATGTAATTTATAATTCCTAAAATTAACTATGTATTTGCGTTCGGCTTAGATTAATTTTGGCATAAATTATGAGTATTTTCTACTACATATTTCTTTTTGGAAATAGCCGACCAAATAAAAAAATAAAGGATAAATTTCCTCTATTTGTGTTTAGCACACTTGGCTAAGGCAACGCGGGCAGCTTCCTGTTCAGCGGCTTTTTTACTACTTCCTACGCCTCTTCCCATCACGATATTACCTACTTTTACTTCGCAAGTAAATGTCTTATTGTGGGCTGGCCCTTTCTCATTAACAATAGAGTAATGGACACTTTTTTTGTCGGTTTGGACCAGTTCTTGAAGTGTTGATTTATAATCTTTAAGGAAATCTATGCCTTGTTTATCGTATTTAACAATGATTGATAGGACTATTTCTCTAGTATAATCATAGCCTTTATCTAGGTAAAGAGCTGCTATGAAGGCTTCAAATACATCGGCTAAAATAGTATTATTAGCAGATATTTCGCCACTTCCTAGTTTGATATCTTCGGCAAATTTTAGATCTGATGCAAAGCGTGCAAGTGCGTTTTCACATACCAAACTGGCTCTTTTTTTTGTCATTTCTCCTTCTTCAAGATGTCTTTCCTTATACAAGTATTCACTTACTATTAATTCGAGTACAGCATCTCCGAGGAACTCTAATCTTTCATAACTTTCATAAGATGGATTTTCGTTGCTAAATGATGTGTGTGTAAATGCTTTATAGTATAAATTGATATTTTCTGGTTCTATTTTTAGTTTTTTGAATATTTTCATTATTATCGCCCTACTACATTATAACATTTTTTTTGAATTTTATAAATACTTATTTACAAAGTTCTAAAATTAATGTAAAATAATATATGTGATAGTATGAAAAAGTTACTTATTAGAATTATTTTATTATATAGAAAGATACCGGGGAAATTTCATAGTTATTGCCGATTTACACCTTCATGCTCTTTATATGCTCTTACCGCGATAGAAAGGTTTGGAGCGTTTAGGGGAAGTGTAATTAGTTTGAAGAGGATTCTTAAATGTCATCCTTTTGGGGAGTATGGTTATGATCCGGTACCGGAAAAGAGGGTAAAAAATGAGAAAATTGATTAAATATATGTTGGGATTTGTGGTTGTTATTTGTCTTAGCGGATGTAATTTTTTAAAAAAGGATATGATGGAGAATATTGATATTTATACGACAATTTATCCTATTAATTACTTGATAAAGTATTTATATGGGGATAATGCTAATGTTTATAGTATTTACCCTAATGGGGTTAATATTGATGATTATAAGCTTAGTGAGAAGAAACTTAATGAGTATAGTAGAAGTGATTTGTTTGTTTTTAATAGTTTAGATAATGAGAGAGATTATGCTGTGGAAATGATTAATAGAAATCATCAGCTTAAAATGATTGATGTTGGTATGGGTATGAATTATGAGGATGGTGTGGAACAGCTTTGGCTTAATCCTTATAATTATCTTATGATGGCTAAAAATGTTAAGAATGGCTTAGCTGAGTATATTACTAATCCTTATCTTACACAAAGTATTGATACTAATTTTGAAAAACTGCAATATGAATTATCTAGTTTAGATGCTAGTTTTAAGGAAATGGTTAAGTATTCGGCTTATGACACTATAGTGGTTGATAATGATGTATTTAAGTTTTTAGAGAAGTATGATTTGAATATTATTTCTTTGGAGGATAATGATAGTCTTACTACTCCTACTATTAATGAGGTTAAGAAGTTATTAGAAAGTGGAAAGGTTAAATATATTTATTCTAGTGGTACTTCTTCTAATGATACGGTTAATGAGCTTATTAAGGATTATGGGGCTGAACTTATTACTATTAATACTATGAGGAGTATTGATGGGGGAGTTACTAACTCTAATGAAAGTTATTTGACAGTTATGAATAATAATATTGATCTTTTTAAAAGGGAACTTTATAAATAAAAAAAAATACGTTTTGATAGATTATTTCTTGATAAACGTATTTTTATAATTCTTCATCATCTTCGTTTTCTTCTTCGGTTTGTTTACTTAGGTTTATGTTTTCTATTTTGTAATTGGTGTTTATGCTTGATATTTGTTTTTCTAATTTTTTGCTTTTATTTTTGATTATGTTTATTTCATATATTAGTTCTGTTTGTTTATTGTTTGTTTCATTCATCTTTAAAACTGTTATGTTTTCTTTGGTATAGAATTGTTCCATATATGTTTTTATTTCTTGGATTTGGTCCTTAGGGCCTGTTATTTGGATATTGTATTTTTCGGTGATATGGTGATTTTCGGCTTGTTTATTTACTATACTATTTATATATCTTAGAATTACATTTGCGAATAGGATAGCAAAGGTTCCGGCTACGGCTTCTTTTATAAAGCCTCCGGCACATAGAACACCGATTGCTGCATCACACCATAATGTGGCAGCAGTTGTTAAGCCTCTTACTTTGACTCCGTCTTTGATTATTACTCCGGCTCCTAGGAAACCCATTCCACTTACTACTTGGGCAGCAATTCTAGTCATATCTACTTCTCCGTTTGTTATTAGGAATGATGTACTTACATATAAGTATGATCCTAGTGCTACTAATATTGTTGTTCTTAAGCCTATAAATCTTCTTCGATATTGTCTTTCTAATCCAACAGCAAAACTTAGTGCAAGGCAGACAAATAAGTATATTACATAATTTTGATATTCCATTTATTCCTCCTATATTATTGTTTTTCTTGTTTGTATTTTTATTTCTTTATCAATATTAATATTTAATTCGGTATTTTGAGTGAATTTTATGAAACAGAGGTCTTCTATTACTAAGTCTTCACCTTTTTTTACGGATATTTTTTGGGGGGGATAATTTTTTAATCTGGGATTGGTCTCCCCTACTCTTATTATTGGTACTTCATTTGCTATATAGATAATCATACTGCCCTCACTGGTTTTATAGTTTATTCTAGCTATATCATCTATTACAAGGGTTCCTTCTTTTTTTATTTGATAGGTTCGGGGTTTTATTTCTTTTTTGGGATTGATTGTTTTTATTTGTTTTTCGGTGATTTTGTTAATGACACTACCTTCATTTAAAAGTCCTGGAGTGTCTATAATATTTATTCCTTCTAATTCAATATTTATTGTATCTAATGTAGTAGATGGATAGGCACTTGTTGTTACGATTATGTTTTTGTCAGTATAATTATTTATTAATTTATTTATAAGAGTGCTTTTTCCAGAGTTTGTTGCTCCGACAAAATAGTTATTTTTTATTTTGTATTTTTTTATTGTATTAAAGAGATTATCTATGTTGTGATTATTAATGCTACTTACTAGTATAATGTCTTTAATATTGTTATAATTTTTTAATAGGGCTATTTTTGTTTTTAGTTTATTTTCTTTTAATGATTTTGGTAATATATCTAATTTTGTTACAACTAAGATACAATTTTTAAAATTCTGCAAGTATTTTGTTTCTAAATTTAAAATACTGGTAACATATATTACTAAATCTTCATCGGTTATTTTTGATAATATTTTTTTGTAGTCTATATTTGTTCTTTGGGTAATTTTGTATTCGCCATAATTTTTTAAACGAAAGCAACGGATACAGACTTTGTTTTCTATATTCGTTGTATATCCTTCTTTGTTTGGATCTTTCGTTTGTAAAATTATTCCGCATCCTTGACACTTTTTATTCATAGTATTTGCCTTTCGTTAGTATTCCTTTTTTTGACATTTTTTTCATTACTTTTCTTTCGAGCATCCTTGATATTTTAGTTATTGGTAGGTCGTATGATGACATTGGATTTATTAGAATTGTTTTTATACCAACTTTGTTACCTCCTAAAATATCGGTAAATAATTGATCCCCTATTATCGCTGTTTCTGATAAATCATAGCCAAATTTCTTCATTATTTTATTGAATTTTCCTCTTAGTGGTTTTCTACTTGAATATGAACAGTCTACGTCCAAAGTTTTTTTAAATGGTTTTAATCTTTTTTTTCCGGCATTGGAAAAGATTATTACTTTAAAACCTAAGTCTTTTAATTTATCGAACTGTTCAATTAATTTTTTGTTGGGATTTTTTTCTTTAGTTGGCACGCACGTATTATCTAAATCAAAAAGTAAGCATTTTATACCATCGGATTTTAGTTTTTCATAATCTATATGGTAAATGCTTTTTTGATACATATCTGGTATTAGTTTATCCATATTATCTATACAACCCCATTTTTTGTTTCATTAATTCATACTTTTCTTTGGCTATTTTTCTTGTAAAAGTAATACCTTCATCAAGGATTTTGTCTATTTCATTGTTTTCAATTATTTTATAATATTTGTTTTGGATCTCTTTTATCTGTGTTTCGACAATGCGTGCTAAGTCTTTTTTGAATTGGCCATAATTTTTATTTTTATATTTTTTTTCTACTTCTTCAGTTGTCTTACCTGTTAGGGATATATATATGTTTATTAAATTTGATATACCTGGTTTATTTTCAGGGTCATATTTTATAATTGATTCGCTATCGGTTGTAGCAGACATTATTTTCTTTTTGGTAACTTCGATATCATCAAGAAGAAAGATTGTTCCTTTGGTGTTTTCAGATGATTTGCTCATTTTTTTTGTTGGATCTTGTAAATCGTTTATTTGTCTAACATTTTCTGATATCATTGCTTCAGGTTTTTTAAAGATTTCACCATACTTCTTATTAAATCTTTCGGCAATATCTCTAGCAAGTTCGACATGTTGTTTTTGATCTTTACCGACAGGAACGTAATCTATATCGTATATTAAAATATCTGCAGCCATTAAAATTGGATAAGTTAATAGACCACTTGTAAAGTTTACATTTTTAAGGCTTTTATCTTTAAATTGAGTCATCCTTGATAATTCACCGTAATATGTGTTGCATTCTAACATCCAAGATACATTGGCATGATATTCGTTTTCTGATTGTAAAAATATTTTGTTTTTTGTTGGATCTATATCACAAGCTAAATAAAGAGCTAATAGTTCTCTTATTCTTTTGTGTAATAGTTTTGGATCCTGAGGAACTGTTATTGCATGCATATCTGCTACAAACATATATGAATCATATTTATCTTGATTCTCTACCATTTGTTTAATTGACCCTATATAGTTACCTAAGGTAATAACTCCAGTTGGTTGTAAACCTGTTAATATTTTCTTCATTATACCACTTCTTTCTATATATATTATAATAAACTTGGGTTTAAATTGCAAGTATTTTATGGGATAATAATATAGAAAGAGCTATCTATTTTATAGATAGCACCTGTTTATGCAAAAAAGCATGAACCTAAGATTATTGCTAATAGAATGTATAAAACAACAACTATTAGAAATCCGTTTCCACATCCACAAGAATTATTGGTTGTCATTTCTTCACCTCCTTATTTATTTATATCCAAGCTCCTAGTATGATTATTAGTAAAATAAATAGTACTAAAACAATAGCTGCAGAAGATCCACAATTTCCCATAATATGCACTCCTCCTTTTTTTCTTTTCACATTATTTTATGGAAAAAGGTAAAAATGTGTGAGTGTTTTTATTTTTTTATTGAAAAAAAATGATATTTTTGTGATATTTAACTATTTTAGTTGACACCACGTGATAATTTTTGATATGATAATAGTGATTATTGAAAGGAGACTAAAAAATGAGTAAAAACAGTCCTAACAAAAAAATGAATGATAAGGACAAGTTAAAAAAGGATGCAGTAAAAGAAGAAGATATCAAAAGGGAAAGTAGTAAGGAAAAGAATAAAAGCAAACATAATAAAAATAGTTTTTATGCTAAGGTTGAAAAAATTGATGAAAGAAAAAAAGTTATTATTGCGTTTGCAGGTGGTTTATTACTTGGTTTAATTATCTTATTTATTGTTTATCCAGAAAGAATTGCTAAACTTAAAGATGGAACTGAACCTATTGTTAGTTTTGATGGAGAGGTTATTACAGCTGATGATTTATATAGTACTATGAAAGACAGTTATTCTATTTCACTTCTTGTTGATAAAATTGATAGAACTATTTTAGAGAAAAAATATGAAGAAACTGATGAAATGAAAACAGAGGTTGAAGAAACGTCTGAATATTGGCTTAATATGTATAAACAAAATGGATATGATGAGGAAAAATTCCTTAGTAATAATGGATTTAAAGACAAGCAAGCCTTCTTAGAATATTTGTCTTTGGATAATCGTAGACAAAAGTATTATAAAGAATATCTTAAGACACTGATTTCTGAGGACGATATTAAATCATATTATGAAAGCAGTGTTTACGGTGATACTGATACTAAACATATTTTAGTTGAGGTTAAAGATGATGGTTTATCTGATGATGATGCAAAGGCTCTTGCTGAAGAAATAATTAAAAAGCTAGATAATGGCACTTCTTGGGATGATGTTGTTAAAGAATATAAAGACAAAATCACTGAAGAAGATCTTGGATATCAAGCTTATAATGCTAGTTTAGATGAGGCTTATTTAAAAGAAATGCTTTCACTTGAAAATAACACTTATAGTAAAAAGCCTGTAAAAAGTTCTTATGGATATCATATTATTTATAGAAAAGACCAAAAGGCTAAACCTAAACTTGAAGATGTAAAAGACAGTGTTATTGATGATATTGGTAAACAACTTGAAAAGAAAGATTCTAACTTATACTACAAGGCTTTAATTAAAATGAGAAAAGATGCTAATATTGAATTTTCTGATTCTGTTATGAAAAAGAAATATGATGAGTATTGTGACAATTATAAATAAAAAAATTAGGCAATTGCTTAATTTTTTATTTTGGATATTAATTTTATGGTGTTATACATATTATTTAATTTTTTGTTCCAAGGTTTATTTAATTCTTTTAGTATTTTTTGTTTTATTATTTTATCGTTGTTTTCTTCTTCTTCAAAATAGTCATAAAATATATATTTTAATTTTTCTATTCCTAATTTATCATTGTTTATATTTTGCTTTATTTCTTGTTTTCTTTCTCTTTCTAGTCTTCCAACTTTTGTACATTTACTATTTTGATTTCTTATTATATTTATAACTGTAATCTTTTTATCGGCAAATTCCTCTATTATTTCTTCACTTTCTTCAAGTAATAAACTACTTCTTTGTATTATTCTTCCTTTATTATCTATCATTGCACCAAAGGCATCTTTTTTAGATGTAAATATGCACAAATTATTATTTCCTCTATTTGATGTATAATAGCTTGTTTTTCCTTTTATCATTTCAACAAACTTTTCTTCTAATACCACAATATTGTATTTTAATTTTATATATACATCTTCTGATACTTTAAAACAGGGTATTTTACGAACATTAATTATATTATCTTTATTTTTCCATTCATAAAATTCGTAAAATTCCTTATTATAATTTAATAATATATCATAGATATATTCCATTTGATTTGCCTCCTTTTATATAAATAGTAAGTATTATTATTATAAGACCTAATGGTGCTAATAAGCATTCTAACTTACTACTTATAAGATTTACATACTCCTTGAAATTATACCCTAATGTTATATAATTTGTATAAAGTATTATATATGTTATTCCAAGGGTCATTAAAATAAATCCTATTATAAAGAAAAAAATACGTATCATAATCCTCCTAGTTCATTATATTCTGGATACGTATTTTTATTATTGTAAATATTCCTTGGTTTCAGTTTCAACATTATTTATGCTTTCAAATCTTCTTGTTATCTTATCTGTAGTTATATTTATGTTTTGAGCATCTTTGCTTACGGTTTCAATGCTTCTAGATAATTTGTCCCATCTTTCTTTATAACGGGCAAATTCTAATCCTAATTTATTTAGTTCTTGATGGATTACTTTGGCGTATTTATCTCTTTCAATATTTTTTAATAATACTTGAATTATTGTAAATGTAGATATTAAGGTGGTTGGAGATGTTATCCATACCCTTTTCTTATGAGCATACTCTATTATATCGGTGTGATAGGCATTTAGTTCTGCAAATATGGCTTCAGCTGGTAAAAACATTATGGCTTGGTCTGATGTTATATTTGGTATTATATATTTACTACTTATGGCGTCTATATGATATTTTACATCTTGTTTAAATTTCTTTTCGGCAATTTGCCGTATTTCTATGGGTTTGTTTTTATCAACCATTATTTGATAATTTTCTAATGGAAACTTGGAATCTATTGCTACTGTTCCTAATGGTTCAGGGGCAAAGATTACGGCATCAGAAATAGTTCCATTTGGGAATGTGTATTGCATTCTATATACTTTATTATTATTTTCACCAAAAATGCTTACTAATATGTGTTTTAGATTTACTTCTCCAAATATTCCTCTACTTTTTTTATCTGTTAATATTGATTGTAGTGAGACAATATCTGTTGATAGGGTTTCTATTTTCTTTTGGGCTTCATCTATTTTGGAAAGTCTTTCTAATACTGAGGTGAATGTTTTGTTTGTTTTGCTAAAATTTTCGTCCAATCTTTCGTTCACCTTTTCGTTAATCATTATTAATCTTTTTTCTAGTTTTTCATTTTGTCTTTCAAAGTCTTCGGTCATTCCTTTTAGTATTTCTAAACGGAAATCGGCAAGGTTTTTGGTAGTGCTTGTTTCTAGTTTTCCTAGTCTTTCGGTTATTTTGCCTTCACTTATGTTTTTTGTTAATGATATTATGGATATTATTGTGTTTATTACTATAAGTATTATTATTATTATGTATAGCATTTGATCACTCCTTATCTATTATAAGTATATCATAAATATATCTTTTATTGAAGTTTATTTTGATATTTATTTATGTATTCTAAGTATCCTCCTTCTATGCTTTCTGTGTTATAGCCAAATTGATTTAGTCTATTACTTATTTCATTACTTTGAGTACCGTAATCACAATATAAATAGTATTTTTGATTTTTATTTAAATATCTTGAATAGTTACCTAATAGTTTGTAGTATGGTATGTTTATGGCGTTTTTTATATGGCCCATATTGTATGTATAGTTATCTCTTATATCAATTATTGTTTCTGCATTTTTATTTATCATTATATCCCTCCTTACTACATTTTATTATTTTTATTTATTTGGTGTAGGGTGGAATATCTAGTAAGTTATAAAGAAAAAGAGTAATTTAATTACTCATCGGAAAAGAAATCGTCAAAGAATGCATCATCACTCTTACTTATTTCAGGCTTAGTTATATCTTCTAATGGTTGCTTATCTAACTTATCTTTAATTGGTTGTTCCATAGTTATGGGGTTAGTTTGGGGTTCTGGGGCTGATGGAATCGCTATTGCGGGCTCTACTCGAGATGGGGATGAAATAGTTGTTGGTTCTTCAGGGATAATTTGTTCCGTTTTTTCTTGTTCTAATTTTTCCCTTCTCTCTTCTTCTTCTAATTCGGCTATTTTAGCATCTATTCTCTTTACTAAGTCGTCAACATTAAAGCTTGGTGTTGATGGGGATGATGGAGTATCGGAGAAATCAAGGGGTGAGGAAGGTATATTGGATGTCATTGTTGGAGGAATAAAGTTATCAAATATACTTCCTGATGATGATGGTGGTGCAGATATTCCTGTTTCAGCCATCATTTTTTCCATTTTTTCTTTTTTCATATTCTTTACGAATTCTCTAATATCCCATAATTCAACTGGTCTTTTTTCTCTACTTGGGTATCCTGCTTTTTCGTAAGTTTTTCCCCAATCCATTTTGTAGTCTGGGGTTAATTTTGTTTTGTATGGCATTAGTCTTAAACGCATAATAATTGCTTCATACATCTTTAGTCTTTGTAAATCACTTACTGTAACGAGTGGTTGAGATGCTGTTTTATCTTTTTCTTTGGATTTTACTTCTCCACACATTTTACTTATTTCTTCAAGAGCTTGTAATTCACTTGTTATTAGATACATTATATTACAGTTACCTTTTATGGTATCGGCTTGTTCTTTTCCATACACTTGTGTTAATTGGGCATAGTTTTGGATTATGAATGTAAATCTAATATGTCTACTACGAGCTGCTGTTACCATTGTGGTTACATCTTTTAGTGGGGGCATATTGGCAAACTCATCAAGAATGAAGTTTGTTCTATATGGGAGATGTCCTTTATTTTCTTGGGCTACATCTATTAATGTTTCATAGCATTGTTTTATAAAGATTGTTGCAAGGGGATGAAGTGTTTTTTTCTCATCTTGAACTATTAGGAAAACGGCTGTTTTCTTTCTTCCAATATCTTTCATATCGAAATCGCTATATGATAGCATTTCTGATAGATTATCACGGGAAGAAAATAGTTTTACTTTTTGTTTAAAGGTTGCAAGAACACCTTGCTTTGTTTCTTCGGCAGTATATACAACTCCAGATGCGTTTATGTATGCTGGTCTTGATGGGTCTTTAGCATTAAAGTATTCTTTGATGTAATTGTTGTTTGGTCCTCCAAATCTTTCTTCACCTAAACTTGACATTAAGTTTATACTATTTAAGTTTATTTGTTCTTCTTCGGCATCTTCAAATAAACCTAAAGCTAATCCTGAAAAATAATCGGCTCCACTTTTTTCCCAGAATGGATCGCCACTACTTTTCTCCTCATATAGTATATTAAGAGCTAAGTCATCAAGTAATTCTATGGCTTTATCAGAATTTCCTTCTTTGTACAACCTGTAGGGTAATGTCAAAGGGTTCCAAGCATTTCCTGCTTGAGGGTTACGGAAGTTCAAAAGTACTATATTGTAACCTCTTTCTTTTAACATATTTCCGGTATTTTCATATATTTCACCTTTGGGGTCAGTAATTATCATTGATTCTTCGTGTTTTGCTAAGCTTTGAACTAAGGGAAATACTACACTTTGTGTTTTTCCGGAACCGGTAGAACCTACCACTATATTATGGGCCTCACCATTATCTACCCACATTTTTTTCCCATTATTTATAAGTGGTAATCCTCCAGCTGGGGCATTATAGGCTTTGGGATCTACTTCCACTAATTCTTTTTTTATTTCACTATCTTTTGCCCATCTAGAATATCCTTTATCTTTCTTTCCTAAGGCAAAGCCAAATCCTTTTTCTCTATCAAATATATATGAACTTACACCCATAAATGACCCTACTAAGGCCATTATAAATAGGGTTAGGGTACTTCCTAAATAACGAGGGGTAAAGGCTTTAAAGGGAAGTAATCCTGAAAATGTTCCTTCTGTTGCAAGTGATGATACATTAACTACTCCTATTGCACACATATAAAGTAAAAAGAAACAAAAACATCCAAATATTGCTAAATCTTTAGGTTCTGCTCTAAATTTCATTTATTAACACCTCTAATCTTGTCAAAGATATTATAACACAATATTTATAAAAATGTAAAGTTATTTTGGATGTTTTACAAATAGAAAAAGAATAGTAATTAACTCTTTACTACTCTATTTTAAAGTAAATGATACTCTATAATTCATTACTGATGTTTCTGTGAATATAAATTGGTTATCGTTATAGTCATAAACGGTATATATTTTGTTATCTTGATCGTAGTCACAAGATTTTATAGCTGTATTTATTTTATCTAAATTTTTATTTATATAGGTTTTAAATTCGTCTTCACTTTGGTTTGTATTGGTTATGTTGTATGCTTTAGTGATGTTATCGTTAAGTTTTTCTATATAGTCAATTAAATATAGATTACAAATATTTTCTGGTGCAACAAAACCTGTTGTTTTCATACCATTATATTTATTTTTGGGAATATTTATTTCTAAAATGCTATTTATATCATCTATAGGATTATCACTTACTGGATAAATCGATACGGTAAAACTTTTATAATCTACTATAACAATAATTGAATAGTTTTCATTTATATATTTTGGTTCTAAATATTTGTTGTCAATAAGTTTACCTGTTGCATAATATATGACATTGCCACTATCTTGGGTAGCCATTTTCATACTTTCTACTTCCATAATTGTTTCTTCAGTGTATGTTGGTAGTTTTTTATGAACATTGTTTTTGGTTATTCTTTTTCTATCAATGTATTTTTGATCTAACAGCATATATAATTGATCTGTTTCTTTATCTGTTGTTGCTTTTAAATAGTTTGTTATATTATTTGTTATAGCAAAGTATGTATTATAGTCTTCAACTGGTATTAAATTATCATAGTTGTTTACTCTTTTATAGTTATCTTTTGTGGCTAAATAGGCAACCAAGGCAGAAATACTTACTAATATTATTATAATTACTAGTCCTGTTTTTATATAATATTTTTTCATTATTCACCTCACTTACAGCCATTTTTTACATAATCGTATACACTTCTAGCATTGTTTCTCCTTGTTGAAGCTCTACATACACTATCTCCTGGTATTTCATACTTATAGCAAAACTTATCAGCGTGTTCTTCAGGAGTATGGTTTTCCATTAAATAATTTTTAACAGATGGCATATTGTTAAGTTCTTGAACTACAAAATTTACTTGATTTTCTAAATTACTCCAAGAACTACCATATGTATTCATCAATTTAGTCTTACGATAAGTTGTAGGAGGAATATCACACCATTGAACAATACCTACACATTTAATTTGATTAACCGCTTTGGGGTCTATTTTTATACCACTTTCTGCTTGCATATTTCCAATTATACCAGCTACTGCTTCATTAGAATAACCATTTGCTTTTAATACAAGGCATACTTTTTGTATATTGGTTGCATCTGATGGTATTGTAACTTTTTTTGAACTTACGGTCTTAGCACTTGTTGACATTGGTCTTGGACTACTAACATTTACATAACTAGTTGGATTTACAGGAACGCCATTAACCCAAACTTCAAAATGTAAATGATTACCTGTTACAGAACCTGACGATCCAATAGTTCCTAATACTTGACCTTGTTTGACCTTATCTCCCACTTTAACATTAACTGAATATAAATGCTGATATATGGTAATATTTCCATCTGAATTTTTTACTTTGACATTATTACCGCGGGCCGTACCACAACCACTCCTTTTTATACGTCTATAGTTTGAACCGTGACAGTAATCTTCTACTTCATACACTGTGCCGTCTACTGAAGCAATTGCGTACTTAGATCCATCTGCCCATCCACCAGCTATATCTATTCCTTGGTGATTAGTACTTCCAACTCCTCCTGGTGGGGTTCTTAGTCCATAACCACTTGATATACGTGAATAACCAGGATCTCCTGTTGCCATTTTAACACTACCAGAGCCTGTTGTTTCGGCACTTCCTATTGGCCACCAATATGAGGTATTATCTACTGTATATGTATAATCTCCACTTTCAAAGTCTTCTTCGTCATCATCAGGAATATTTATTACACACACTAATACTAATAATAACATAATTCCTGCTAAAATTCCTATTATTGCTATTTTAACTGGTAAGGGTAAAGCCATAAATGCTAGTTTTACTTTTTTCTTAACAGCTTCTTTAGCTGTTTCAGAAATCATATCTTTCGCAGCACCCTTAGGATCTTCAGCTACTTGTCCCATTCTATTAGCTGCATTATTTATATTTTGCATTCTATTATTAAAAGCATTTAATGAATTAGTGCCTTTATTTAGACTACTACTTGTTTTGTTCATTCCTTTAGCAAATTTTCCATCGGGATTTTTGCCTTGAACTCTTGTATTTAATTTTCCTACACCATTATTTAGCTTATTAGCACCTTTTGTTACGGTGTTTAGGGCAGAGGCTCCGGGTATTATATTCTTATTAGTTCCTCTACTTCTATATCTTTCATCTCCACCGGAAAAGGGAGATGATAATGGGTCTTTATTTCCTTGATCCGTTTGTTCTGGATTTTGTTCTTCTCCAGTATTGGGATTTTTGTTTTCTTCTTTATTATCCATTATACACCTCCTTAAGGATTATTTTATTATAATCCTCCACCACTTCCGAATGAATCTAATTCTTCTTCAGTTACTACTACGTTTATTTGCATTCTTCTGCTACCGCAGACAAATAATGCGTCTCCTTGGCTATATCTTTTTATGCTTTCTTTTTCATTATCATTTAAATCTATTAATTTTGATAAGTCTTCAACTGCTTGTTTCTTTAATCCCATAACTAAGTAATATGAAGCGTTATCAAATATTGCTTTACCGTGCATTATGATATTGGCATCAACAAAGTCACTTGGTTGTTGAGTTATTATTATAGTTCCTGTGTTGTACTTTCTAGCTCTTCTTTGTACTTGGGCTAAGAATTCTGCTCCCAATTCATTTTTAGCTCCGAGTAATACGTGTGCTTCATCTACTGACATAACTGTATTTACATTAGGGTTAAGACATAATCCCCAAGCATATTTTAGGACATTAAATAATAGGGCATTTCTAACATTTACATCAGAGTTCATTAATTCTTTTATATTAAAGACTATAAAGTCTGATGAACTGTTTATTGAGGTATGGCCGTTGAAATAGTACTTTAATTCTCTTACAAGGGGTCTTACTTTTAATTCTAGTCTTTCTAATACATCTCTCTCGTGAGTTTTTTCGGTTATGGCATTTAGTCTTCCTACTACAGTAGCATATACGTCTTGAAATATTGGAAAATCTTGAGATGTAAATTTAGAGAAGTCGGTATTAAAGTTTATTCCAAATCTTGCATAAGTATCTTGTACTACCTCACTAAATAGGGTTAAAACATCTTCCTCTATATCTGGCGAATAGTATTTCATAAAGGCTTTTAAAGTTTGTAATGTTTTTGTTAATACGGTATAACCTAGTCCACTTCTTATTTCTTCCTCATCGGCATCCATTATTATTTCAAGGGGATTTACCATTCCGAATTCTCCACCTTTACCTAGGTCTACTACTTCACCACCATACATTGTAGTCATTTCTGATATTTCACCTTCGGGATCTACTGCTACTATTTGGTAACCGTTTCTTATATGACTTCTTAGTATTAGTTTAGCAGCGGTTGATTTACCACTTCCTGAAGTACCTAATAGAATCATATTGGCATTATTTCTATTGTTTTCTTTTCTTACTTGATATAGGAATTGATTAAATAGAACTACTCCCCCTGAGAAGTCTACTCCTAGTAATGTAGATAATCCTTCATCTTTAATACTATCAAATATGAATGGATACATTGCTGCCATTGTTGGAGATGGCATTGGTGTTCCTATACGCATTTCTATTGGTTGTTTTTCAAATATTGGTAACATTGATTTGAATACTTTATCTTGTTGAAACATTAGTGGTATGGCTCTCATTTCCATTGCATCCATATAGTTTTTTAGGGTTACTTTTTTCATTTCTAGTTCTTCTTTAGTATCTGCTGTTATCATTATGTGCATTTGAAAGTCAAATGTTTTAGATTGGGATGCTGTAAACTGTTGAATAAAGTATTCTAGGCTTTCTACGTCTTGTCTAATTCTTTCTTGTATTGTTCTATCTTTTTCTTCTTGATATTTTGTTTTTAAATCTGATATTTCTTTGTTTAACATTTTAGCAAGTACAGCAAATGGTACAGGAATGTGTTTTATTACCATTTTAATACCGGAAAGATTTGTTAAGCTTGATAGATATCCTGGACCTATCATTCTTGGATATGATACTACAGTTAGTACTGTTGCATATTTATCGCTTATTACAAAATCTGATTTATTAAATTGTATTCCTTTCGGAGCTATTTGTGATTTGAAATTCATTGTGTTATCACCGTCCCAAAATCTGTTGATACTCCCCCATTTAGGAAGTTATCTAATACTACTCTTAAATCTTGATTGGATGTTTGTGATGCTTGTAAGCCACAATTGGCAAGTCCTGTTATTAGTGTTCTTAGGTGTTTTTGTATTATATCAGGGCTTTTATCTTTGAAGAATATATAGTATTCTGTATCAGTTACGTTATTATCCATAAAATCATTGGCTTTATTAATATCTTGCATTATCATTTTTCTTATTGCAGGATTGGGTGTTTGTGAATATAATAATTGAAGTTTAGCAAGATATCCTGATATATCTACAGGGCGGTCTGCTGATATTAACCAAAACTCAAAATCTATCATATTATAAAAGTTTTTTAATGCTATTATAGTTGAATCTTGTGTTCCTTGGTCTAATATAAATATATTTCGAGGTCTTATCTTTACACCTGTTACTTTCATATTATTGTCAAGTACTATCATACCATTTGCTATTGACTTTACAGGAACCCAGTCTTCTGTATATCTTGATGATGGATTACTTTTTTGTGTTTTTGCCTTCGTTTGCGATTCGTTCATAAAAACACCAACCTTTCCATTCAAACTTTTGTCTTTCTGTATAAAATTCAAATATACATTGTAATACTACTAATACATTATGATAATTTGGTATTGGTAATACCAACAGCCCAGTTATGGCTGCTGGCATACAAGATAGTATTACTATAAATACATTACTTGTATTGAAAAACATCAATAATAATAAAGATACTAATATTCCTGTTCCAAACATAAGTGCATCAACGCGTCTAAATATGTTTAATATTAATGTTCCCTTTTTTGAGTTAGCGGGAATAAGATATCCATTATTCATTTTATATCACACTCCTTTTTATTTTCCACTTCCACCTTGATTGTTCCCATTTTGCTTCATTTCACGTTCCTTAATAGCAAAATCTAATTCTTGTAATTTTGCATCTGCATTTTGTTTTATTTGACGAGCACTTCTTTTTGAGCCTCCATCAGCATATTCACCTTTTCCTTTTATAAAGTTATCAAGATCTGTAAAGTCATTAGTTAATTTGTATTCTATCTGTGCATCTGGTACTCCATCGTAAGCTTTGTTATGTGTTTCTATTTGTTGTTGGGCTAACTTTAATTTACTTTTAAGATTATGATTTGTAGCTCCACCAGCATTATCACCAGTAACAAATGTAATATATTCTTTTTCAAATGTTTTCTTTGCTTCATCTGCTTCATAACTTGCTTTCATCTGATCAGTTGTAAATTCTGTCTTTATTCTTTCTTTTTCAGCTTCGTTTTGAGCACTAGATAATTTAGCTTGGTATTCTTTATAAACAGCTGAATTTTCATTTGTATAACTAGCAGCTATATTTTCTAGTTTTCTTCTTTTGATACCTGCTTCTCTAACTCTCAAACCATCTACACTATCAAAATCAGGTTTCATAAATTCACCTGTCTCATATTTATCATTTGCTTCTTTTTTCCCTGCTGAATGGTAATCTTCGATAATTTTTGCTCCTGATTTTGCTCCTTCATAACCGATTTTATCATTTTTAAGTTTTTGTGTATAATTTTGGAATCCAAATTTTTTTGCCAATGCATCTTCCAATCTTTCTTTTGTTGTATAATTATTTGCTTCGTTATTAGCAAATGCCTTATTTCCTGCAGATACTTTTCCAATTGTACTTTTACTAAGTCCTCCCATAACACCTTTTTTAGCCATAGCTCCACCTTGTAATCCTCTTAATGTTCCCATCCCTAAACCTGTTAGCCCTGCTTTTAATAATCCTTTTGACCCTTCTACTTTTCTTTGTTTATTATCTAATCCTTTAGTTATCATTCTAGATGCAGCTCCACCAATGCCCATTCCAACTGCTCCTATTGCGGCACCAGCTGGTCTTCTAAATGCAGAAACCGCCAATTTCCCAGCTCCGTCTTTTGTACCAATTCCAAATCCAAGAGATGCTTTTGATTTTAATCCTGGGAATAGTTCTTCAATTAGTTGAGGGGCTTTCTTCATAAATAATAATACACCTAATATTAGCATTAAATAAAGTAGATGTCCTGATGAACCCGTGCCTGCGGTTTGATTTATCATTGTATCTTTTCCATTAGCCATTATTAATTGTATCATTAGTATGGATAAATATAATATAGCCATTCTAATAAATAAATCCATATATGTTGTTATACATTGTTTTACCCAATTTGTAAAACCGTTTTCTTTTTTTGATGATATATATGATATTATTGGTATTGGGGCTATTAATTCTAAAAACATTAACTGTACTATTCTCGCAGCTGTTGCTATCGTATATGTTAAAAACATCCATAATGCAACAACGCCTACTGCTAAACAAAAGAAACCTATTCCTATACCAGTTATCGTTGTATCATCTATATAATCCTTAATATCGCCGTAAGAAAGCTCTCCCGATAACATTCCATTTTCAAATTCAGCTCTTATTTCATCATCAGCAAATGATGCAAATAGATTTATTGCAAAACTTTTTCCCATTTCTCCAGTATTGCTTGCTTTAGTTCCGAGTATTACGTTCCCTATTGTATTATCTTTTATAATTGCTTCTTGTAATTCAAAGCCCCATTTAAATATTGTAGGTGTCATACCTAATAGTAATACTACTACCATTACTTTTTTTATTATTCCACCAATGCCTTTTTCTTTATCTGTTATTTGATCTGGGTCTACTACCATTTGAATAAAACTAAAAGTCAATTTGAATAGCATAAATAATCCTAGTATCAATCCTATCCTTTGATATATTGCTGAAACAGTAGGGTTATCTAATATTTGTACTGTACTTATATCGAAGAATAATTGAGCCATTTGAGCTAATAAACTATAAACGAAAGTAGCAAGACCTAAAAACATATTCCTTACATTTTCATAAAAATTAAACGCTAAAAATTGCATTCTAACACCTCCTTACTAATCATCTATACAAATATCTCCTCTAACATAGTTAAAGAAATTATTACTATCACTTGGATCTTTAGCAAAATTTACTACATAAAATAGAATGTTTATTATTGTAGGAACTATAAAAACTAAAAGTCCCATTGCTATTCTTTTTGTAAAGCGTCCCTTTGCTTTTTGCATTTCATCATCTTTACTTGATAATACTGCTTTTCCTAGATCTAACATTCCTAATATTAGTACTAAAAATGGAACTATAACATATATCATCTTGAAAAATTTTTGTAAAATTTTATATACATTTGCCCCTAATATATCTTGACAACTTTTAAAACTACTGTTATCTGTTATATCAATTGCTCCTATATTATTGTCAGTTGCTACTTTATCTGCATTATCTTCTGTAAGTTCTGTTCCTGTCGTTGCAACTGTACCATCTTCGTTTTTTTCAGTGCATTTTATCTTACCTTCATCTTCTATGAACTTAGTACCAATTCCTGATTTTTTTTCACAATATTCTTTAGTTCCAAAACACACTTCAGAACTACTTAATATAAATGTTGATCTATCAACAAATCCTTTTTGAGGGCATATACCATTTGCAAGATTTGCTTTGTCTTCTGATGATATATACACCGAATCGTTTAAATTTTTACTTGTATAGGTTTTGTTTGAACTTTTTATTTGCCATATAGCATAGTATTTTTTTTTAGTTTTGTTATAAAATATTGCTGCATTATATTGGTCAACATACGATGAATGATCATCCTTGAAATGACAAAAGTTATTTACGTATCTACATACTACTTCACACGTTCCTTCATTTACACATTCGGGATTGTATTTTTCACTGTAAGGTTTATTGCTGTATAAATCCTGATATGCAAATACTGGTTTACTTCCTATAATCAATATTAAAAAAACTGTTAATATATATTTTAATATTTTATTCACATAAAACACCTCAATCTAGTTATTGATTATTAAATCAAATCTTATGTTAATTATATCATAAAGATAGTAAAAAAGATAGAGTTTTTTTTATAAACTTTAAAAAATTACACCATCTACTAGTGGTGTAATTGGTTATTTTGTTTTATTTCTTGCTATTAGGTTTTTAATCATAATATTTGCTTTTTCTTCGGGGGTTTTATTTGTTAGTTCAGTTGCTTCTTCAAATCTTTCTATTGATATTTTCTCTATTTGACTCAAGGTTTTGGCATATTTTAGTATTTCTTTTTGAGCTAAATTTCCATTAGATGATATTTTTTTATACTCTGATAATACTTCTTCGGGTGTTGCTGGAGAGATTGAACTAAATGATAGGTATCCTGATAGTTCATTGCCTTTTCTAATTATTCTATCTGTTATTATTTCTCTTACTGTTTCATTATTTAGTTTTTCAGCATATATAGTAATTCCTTTGTATATTGGCTTTTTTCTTATTTCTAAGCCTTCGTGGTTATAGTTGTTTTCTTTGACAAAGTGTTCGAGTTCGTCTTCACTTTGGAAACTTTCGTTAAAGAGTTCTATTTCTTCAACTGTTCCTTCAGCATTAAAGCCTCTATATAGACAGTTAATTGTACTGTTATTATTGGGATTATTGTTTATATTTACTTTTACGTATTCTTTCATTTTTATCTTCTCCTTAATTTTTGATTTTTCTTTTTATTAGTTTATTTTCTATTTTATTTAATTCTTCTTCATAATATAGTAATACTTGTTCATCTATTTTTTGTAATTCGTGTAGTACTTCTTTGATGGTTATTCTTTGGTAATTGGTATATGCTAGATAGTTTGATTTTCTTGTTCCTTTATGAATTATTTTTCCGGTTAGGATATCTACTATTTTGTCTTCTATTAATTCTCCTATTAATACTACGGGGTAGTTTTGTTCTTGCTTGAGGATATATATTTTTTTGTTTATTTTGTTTTTTATACTTGGATTTTTATCTAGATATTGTTCTAATTCTTCTTTACTGCGAAAGGACTCGATTATTATTTCTTTGATTACTCCTAGACTGGTTATGTCTTTTTTATATATATTGTAAGTGGGAAGGGGGCAATAGATTATGTCTTGCTTTCTATGGCCTATTAGGTTGTATTTATGACTTATATTGGTATCGTTATTGCACAATGCGTATTGGACATATTCTTTATTTGTATTTGGATTTATTGGGGTTAGTTTTTTGTTAATCACTAGTGGTACCTCCTTCTAATTGGTTTAGTATGGTTGGGATTTTCTTCTTGTGCTTTTTATTTTTGTGATAATCTGTAACGGGATTTAGGTGTTTATTTATGGTACTGGCTAGTTGTTCGATATTTAGCTCTAACCTTGTAATGGGATTTGGCTCGTTATTTATTTGGGTACTTGGGGTACCGTATTGTTGGTAGTATTTTTTTGTTTCTTCTTGTTCTTGCTGGATTCTTAGCCACGCATAGCGCAAAGATTTTAATAGTATTTTTCTTTCTGGTATGGTAAGGTTTTCGAAGTCTACTGTTTCAAGGAATAGTCGGCTTGAAAGGATAGTATAAGTGATTCTTGTGTCTAGTTTAGAAAGGGCAGGGTTAGCAATTATGGTATTTAGGGGTTTATAATTGCCGTTTTCGTCAAGGAATATATGCATTGGGCGAGGGAGATTGTATTGTATTTGGGGATATGAGATGTAGCCGTTTTGAAGGGCATTCATTACTTTATCAACTCTACTTATGTGGTCATAGGTTAATAATTTATGTATGGTATCGGCCTTTTTTTTATTTATTTTGTTTTTGTAATTTGTTGTTTGATAGGCTTCGTATATGGTTGGATAATGGGCTTGGAGGTATTTTTCAGCCTTTATTATTCCATATAGGTTGGCATCGATTTCATAGGAAAAGTTATTGTATTCTAGTTTATATTCGATATAGTTATGGTACTGAATTATTTTATCTAGTTTTATAAAGAAGGTTTCATAACTATCTTCGTCTTTATATAGCTGCATTGTATGACGGAGTTCGTGGAAGGTTATTTGGGCATATTTCATCATTATTTCGGGGATTGGTTTGGTTAAGTCGTTTTCATCAATTAGGATTGTGCTTATGCCTTTTTTATCATTGAAGCCGTTATAGTTATGGGTATATTTTCTTTTGATATTATGGGAAAAGGGATAGTTTTCTTCGTTTTGATAGAATTCTTTTATGGTAAGGGGGTATACTTGATAGGTTCTGTTTGTTTCTATGGATACATAAGTGGTTATTTGGTTTATTAGTTTTTTGATATCGTTTATTTCCATAGTTTCTTCCTTTTTGTTTTGTTAGTGGTTTGTAAGAGGAGTTTGTTTATTTTATCGTTATAGTTTTTTAATTCTATTGTTCTTAAGAAACTTGTACTTCTTATTATGAGAAGGTTATATCTTTCTATTGGGGGGATTTGTGGGGCTTGGGGTTCGAAGTATTCGTCAGATAGGGTTGATATTTCTTCGTAAATTGTTGTTACTTTGTTGATTATTTGTTTTAGGTATTCTAGTTCTTTTTTGGTTAGGGATGGGAGATTTATTTTTTTTAAAAATGTTTTGCTAGTTAAAATGGTATTTTTTATTTTTTCATCGATGAGGGGGTAGTTTTTATCTGATAGTATTATATCGAGGGGTTTATAGGTTCCATCGTTATTTATGAAGGTTTTTAGGGGAGTGGGAAGGTGTCTTCGTTCTTTTTTATTGTTTTTTTGGGCTTCGTAGTATTCTTCTATTAGGCTACTTCCGTCATAGGCTTTGTATTTTAGGCAAGCTATTTTTGTTTGTAGAGAAAGTGTTGATATTTTTTCTTCGTATATTTCGGGGTATGTTAGGGATAGGAATTTTTGGGTTTTGATTAGGGCGTATTTGTTTGCTTCTAGGGTAGCAAGAGACGGCTTTTTTTGGGATGAGAGGGTAGCTTCGATGGTTGTTATTAGTTCTCGATATTTGTCTTGATTATGATTTTGGAGTTCTTGTTTCTTTACTTCCTCATAGCAAGTGATGGCAGTTTTGATTATTTGGTCGGATTCACTTTGTAGTTTGGTTAGTTCCTTGGTATTTACCCCCGATAGGGCTTCAATTAAATTGGGATTTTGGTATATTTGGGATTCCTCTAAAATTATAGTACGGGCGAGGAGTCTTAATTCGTTATTTGTCATTATTTCCTCCTTCATTTTTTGTTTCTTGGTTTTATATACTATCACAAGTATGGTTATTTGTCAAATTGAGAAAATAAAAAAATAAAGCAAGGGTTGCTCTATTTTTTTATATCATCCCAACATTTTTTCCAATCATTACCATCTGAACTTGCATTAGTTCCTACTAGTAGGTTGAATACTGCTGTTACAATAGTAAATACTAGAAAAGTTGCTACTGCATACATTAATCTTTTTATAAACATTTTTTGAGCAGCTTTTATTTCATCTTCCTTACTTGCTAGTACGGCTTTACCGAAATCAAGCATACCTAGTAATACAAGTATGATTGGGATACCAAATTGTATAATTGGGATTATTCCAAATTTTACTAGTCTTATGATTGGATCTAAATCATAACACGAACTTGTTAGAAAAAACATAGTTAATTCCTCCTTCACTTAATATAATGATATAATATTTTTAATTAAAAGTCAAATGATTTTATTGTTTTAGTGAATTTTTGTATTAATATTGATTTTTTTATTGCATATTATACTTTTTAATTATTGCATCTACTATATATTTACTGGTAAAACCATCTCCATATGGGTTAGATGCATGACTCATTTTATTATATTCTTCTTTATTATCTAATAGTTTCTTCGTTTCTATATATATTTTTTCCTCGTTTGTTCCTACTAATTTTAGCGTTCCAGCAGCTATTCCTTCTGGTCTTTCAGTTGTATCTCTCAATACTAAAACAGGTTTTCCTAATGATGGTGCTTCTTCTTGAATACCACCTGAGTCTGTTAATATTATATAACTTTTATTTTGGAAATTGTGGAAATCAATCACTTCTAATGGTTCTATTAGTCTTACTTTGTCAATTCCTTTAAATATTTCATTAGCTATTTCTCTTACTTTTGGATTAAGATGAATTGGATATACTACTTTAACATCTGGATATTCCTCTACAATTCTTTTTACTGCTCTAAATATATGTTTCATAGGTTCTCCTAAATTTTCTCTTCGATGTGCTGTTAATAATATTAATTTATCTTTTCCAACCCAATTTAGTATTTCATTATTGTAATCTTCCTTTACAGTTGTTTTTAATGCGTCTATTGCTGTATTTCCGGTTACATATATTTTTTCTTCAGGAATGTTTTCCTGTAATAAATTTTTTCTACTTACTTCTGTTGGTGCAAAATACATATCGGTCATCCTATCAACCATTTGCCTATTCATTTCCTCCGGAAATGGTGAATATTTATTCCACGTTCTAAGTCCTGCTTCAACGTGACCAATATCTACTTGGTTGTAGAATGCCGCTAATGAACCCGCAAATGTTGTTGTCGTATCTCCATGGACCAATATTATATTAGGCTTTTCTTTTTTTATTACTTCTTCTAATCCTTGTAATACTCTTGATGTTATTTCTGATAGTGTCTGTCCTTGTTTCATAATATTTAAGTCATAATTTGGTTTAATATTAAATACTGTTAAAACTTGGTCTAACATTTCCCTATGTTGTGCTGTGACACATACTATACTTTCTATTTCATTTCTTCCTTCTAATTCTTTAACTAATGGTGCCATCTTAATTGCTTCTGGTCTTGTTCCAAATATTGTCATTACTTTAATCATTTTTTCACTCCTTTATTATTTTTTTGCTGACAAATTATTTATTTTACATTATATTTTTTTTCATAGGCCGTTATTAGTGGAATTAATATTAATAACGGGAAGCTTGCAAATAAACCATATACATATCTTAATTCACAAAAAACTGGGGTGGCTGCCATTATTGATAACCATAAACCAAATAAGGGAACATAGCATAATAGTATTTTTTTATTATAAAATGCTGTAATGAATGAAGATATTAGGAGAATTATAAAAGACAAGCCGACACTCCACAATATGTTAGATAGTGGCAAACTTCTCGAAGTTGTATTGTCGATTATTTTGTTATACCAACTAGGAGTTAGTGGAACATTATATACTTTTTCTTCTTCAAATATTCCTTTTGATTCACTACCAGTTGCCCAATAAATTATATCAGGATACCAATATCCTATTGTTTCCATCATATATGCTTCAATATACACTTTTGGATGTTTCATTAATAAACTTAGATATGTTTTTATAAAATCTTTTTTGTTATTTCTTAGAAATTCATTATTTGTTATTGTTTTGATTGGATCACTTGTAATATTTCTGTAACTTGTTGCTACTTTATTATATTCCCATAAATTTTCTAAAAATTTTTTATCATTTCCTGTTATTTTATAATCTAATGCAACAACACGTGCCATTTGTTGTAATGGAATAGAATAAGCTTCTGCAGTTTTTGATCTTTCTACGTTAAAGTAATTAAATATTGGTCCTTTAATAACAAAATAAAATATAAGTAATGTTGTACAAATGATACTCATTATTTTTCTCTTATCTTTTAAAAATATTATTAAAAATGGAATAGTGAAAATAAATATATATATACCATTATTTCTAAAAAACATTATTATAAGAATACAAATAGTAAATAAAACAAAATTTCCTTTATTATTTTTTTTATTTGTAACAATTTCATATAGTGATATAAATAAAGGGGCAAATGCAGTTCCAAACATTACATCTCGCCACAATGTTACACTATAGTGTCCAAATAATGGAGTAAATCCATATATAAGCGAAATTAATAAACAAATTTTTTTTGATATCCCTTTATTATATAGGTATTTTATCACTATTGTAAATAAAATGCTTATACAAATCATTTGAATAATAATTGAAAATGCCACTGCTGTATTTAAATTGTTAAATAATATTTTACCTAGATGAAAAAATATTCCAAAAAACCATGTATGGCCAAATGTGTGAAAATCGCTTAAAATATAGTTATTTGCATAATGTATGACATAGTACGAGTCAGGTGACATTATGGCTGGAAAAAATCTTATAAAATATAAAAAATTACCAAAAATAATTATTGACATTATAACGATAAATTCTTTTTTTGACATTTGCTGTTTATTTTTAAGTTTTAGTATTTTTGGTGTTTTTTGTATCAAAAGTGTAAATAATTTATAGAAAAATGGTATAAAACCAATAATCATTAATATGGAATATATTGTCCTATTTAAATTAAAAATATTGAATGGCATATCATAAATATATTTATTAATAATGTTCCCTACTGACAAAATTATTCCTAATATTATACTTAGTACAAAAGAAAACATTTTTATTTTTTTATTACCTTGAACATCAATTTTACTGTAAAAATAATATAATACAAAAAATAGTAATGTAATTAATATGTTATATGAGTTTCCATTTAAAAAATCATTATTATATATTAAAATTGCAACAAATGTAAATAATGATAATATTATATTAATAAAATTTTTTTTCATTATTTTCCCCCCCACGTCATAATACAGACGCCAAATAAAACGATGAATATACCTATCCCTTGAATCATTGTTATTTTTTCTTTTAAAATAATGCACGACTCTACAATCACTAATGTATTTACAATTGCTACAGAAAGTGGCATTGCTATTGTCAGATTCATTTTACTTACAATTAACATCCATAATATAAAACTAAATCCATAGCATAATAAACCTAATATCATTTTCACCGAATAGTTAATTGATAACCCAAATACATTTAATGTAAGATTGTTATTTATACTACCCAATTTAAATAGTATTAACCCAGATGATGCTAGAAGCACATAGCAAGTAAACATAATTATTATTTTCATATTAATCCTTCTTTCCATTTTTTTTGACACTTTCTTTTAAAATTGATACTTCTTGAATTAATGTTTTTATTTTTTCGTTTTGAATCGAAACACTTGTTGTAATAATAAATGATATATAAAATAGAAAGAAAAACCCTAACAAAAATACCATATTTGATGCTTCTTCGAAACCAGCAAATTTTGATAATTCAAATATTATATTGGGAAATATAACAATAAAACTCATAATAATTATTAGAATTATCCAAAAACTTGCATATTTTATTGTCATTTTCTTTTTCATAACTCTGTTTATTATTAAAATTAATTGTAATATTAACAATGACATTAAAAATAATTTTAGATTTTCACTCATTTTCTTCCTCCTGCATTAATACTAACTATCATAATAGATAAGCATACACTAAACATATAATAGATACTCTTAAGTGGTTTAATCGACGATTCCCCATATTTTCTTTCGTGCATTTCTACTGGTATTTCTTTTACTTTCAGTCCTTTTTTTATAAGCTCTGTGGTGGATTCCGGTTCTGGATATTCCATTGGATAGTGGTTTACAAATAGTTTTATAACTTCTTTGTCTGCGGCTCGAAAACCACTTGTAGGATCATATATTTTTTCACCTGTACATACTCTAATTAAATTTGATAATACTTTTATACCTAGTCTTCTCGTTCCACTTGACTTAAACTTGCTTAGACTTTCTATAAATCTTGACCCAATCACAAAATTTGCTCCTTTTTTTATTTCTTCTACTAAGTTTTCTATATATTTTTCATCGTGTTGCCCATCACCATCAAATTGTATAGCAATATCATAGTCATTTTCCAATGCATATTTATACCCTGTTTGAACAGCACCTCCAATTCCTAAATTATATATTAAGTTAATTACGTTGTAATTGTTTGTTTTGCATATTTGTTCAGTTTTATCATTGCTCCCATCATTTATAATGATATAATCAAATTGATTTTTTGAACTATTTTTGCACTTTTTCAGTTTGTTTATTGTATTTTCAATATTTAATTCTTCGTTGTATGCGGGAATTATTATTAGTGTTTTCATATTTTACTTTCCTATCCTTTTATTTATATTTTCTTACTTTTAATAAAAATTTTACATTATTATTATAGAATCTTTTGATTCTTTTGGGTTCACATATAATTCTATACAACCATTCTAAATTTAATTTAACAAAAATTTTAGGTGCTCTTTTTTTATGGCCACTTATTACATCAAATGATCCTCCTACTCCCACAAATATTCCTTTATTAAATTCATTTAAATGTTTATATATTAATTTTTCTTGAATAGGTATGCCTAATGCAACTAAAATAATATCTGGGTTTAATTTACTTATTTCTCTGAATACTTTATCTTTATCTTGCACGTATCCATTTGAACTACCTACTAATTTTAAACCTTGGTATTTTTCGTTTAATACTGCTTTCATTGAATCTATAACTTCTTGTTTTGCTCCAAATAGATAGATTGTTTTTTTAGAAACATTTCCTAATTCTAGTAATTTATTAGCTATATCAATGCCAGCAATTCTTTCCTTAACATCATAATTAAGCAACCTTGCTGCTTTTACTACGCCTATTCCATCTGGTACTAAAATAGATTCTTTATCCAAAAGTAGTTTCTTCATTTCTTCATCTTTTTCACTCATAATAAATGTTTCTGGGTTTGCAGTTACAATAAACATTTTTTTATTTTCATTTAAATTTTGTCTTAAGATTTTATAAAAAGATTCTTCACTATTTTTGTATAATTTTGCAAATAGTTGTTTCATCTCTTACCTCCTATATACGTATACACAAATTAATTATAGCAAAAAAAATAAGAAAAAAAAAGAGATTAAATCTCTTTTCAGGATAAAAAGTAACTATTCAGACCTATAATAATAAAAAAATGTAAAAAGCAGCGTAAAGGACAATGTTATTAACTTAAGAGATATGACTATAACAAATTTCATATCTCTTTCGATTTGTTAAAAAAAAACATTTTTTGTTGCATAGTAAAACTCATAGTTATTAAACTATGTTTCAGGTTGTTAACAATAAGTTTACTTTGTCAACAACCTGAGAGCAATTTTTATAATTACTCTTTGTTTTGGGGTGTTATGGTCTGAATAGTTACGAATAAATTGTTTTTTATTTTAAATTTAATTGATAAATATTTAAATATGTTATATAATATGTTTGTGAATATGATTTGAATTTCAAGGAGTTGTAATTATTATGAATATAAAAGACATATTTTTAATTATAATAGTAACTTTTTTAATAACAGCATCATTTATACCTGTTGTAAAAAAAATTGCTGAATTTATTGGGGCTATGGATGTTCCAAATGCTAGAAAAGTACATACTAAACCTATACCAAGACTAGGTGGGCTTGGTATATATACTGGTTTTTTATTAGGATATATGTTATTTGGCTTACATTCTATTCAAATGAATGCAATATTAATTGGAAGTTTTGTTATACTAGTAACAGGTATCTTTGATGATATAAAACCTGTTCCTGCCAAATGGAAGTTTCTTGCTCAAACAGTTGGTGCATCGATTGTACCATTATATGGGGGAATATTATTACAAGATATATCTGCTTTTGGATTATATTTTAATTTTGGAGTTTTTGCATATCCTATTACAATATTGTTTATTGTTTCAGTAATAAATTGTATTAATTTGATCGATGGTTTGGATGGTCTTTCTTCGGGGATTGCAAGTATTTATTTCTTAACAGTTGGAATAATTGGGTTATTACTTAATCATTTTGGGGGTTTAGACATTATATTGACATTTATTATGTTAGGAAGTACCTTAGGCTTTTTATTACATAATTTTAATCCAGCTAAAATATTTATGGGAGATTCTGGTAGTATGTTCCTTGGATATATTATTGCTGTTATTGCATTATTGGGTTTTAAAAATATAACATTGACTTCTTTTTTGATTCCAATATTATTGTTAGCAATACCAATAATGGATACACTATTTGCAATTCTTAGAAGATTAATAAATCACAAACCTATAGGAGAACCTGATAAAAATCATTTGCATCATCAATTATTAAAATTAAAACTTTCTCAGAGAAAAACTGTTTTAATAATTTATTTAGTTGATATACTATTTGCAATAGCCTCAATAATATATGCTGTTGGTAATGAAATTCTTGGAAGTAATATGTATGGAATTATAATCTATATTATATTATTTGCACTTACTATCTTACTTGTTGCAAAAACCAATATAATTTGGAATCACGATAAACATAAAAAATAGTATTAATATATTTAATAAAGATGTAAATTGATGCATCTTTATTTTCATTGTATCACCTTTTATAGTATTTCCATTATTTATAGAATTATTAGGGTGTATATTTTTGTAAATCTGTAATATATTATTAACGGTTTTTGAAAAACTGTAAAGTATACTATGTAAAATTTTATTTTTTTAGCAATCTCTATTGACAATTGCTAAAATAGTGCTATAATGGATAATTAGAAAGGGTGTGATATATATGAATATGAATATGGAAAATGATAATGTTAATGTTCTTGAGAAGTATGGTAGAGACATTACGGAAAGTGCTAAAATTGGGAAAATTGATCCTGTTATTGGACGTGATGATGAGATACGTGATATTACAAGAATATTATCGAGAAAGACAAAGAATAACCCTGTTTTAATTGGTGAAGCAGGTGTTGGTAAAACGGCTATTGTGGAAGGGCTTGCTAACAGAATTATAAAAAATGATGTTCCTAATAATCTAAAAAATAAGAGAATATGGGAACTTGATATGGCTAGTTTAATAGCAGGCGCTAAGTATAGGGGTGAGTTTGAGGAAAGGCTTAAGGCAGTACTTAAAGAGATTAAGGAATCTGATGGAGAAATTATTATGTTTATCGATGAGATTCATATGATTGTTGGTGCTGGTGCTGAAGGGGCTATGGATGCTTCTAACATTCTTAAACCTATGCTTGCCCGTGGAGAGATTCTTTGTATTGGGGCTACTACTCTTAATGAATATAGGAAATTTATTGAGAAGGATAGTGCCTTAGAGCGTAGATTTCAGAAGATTATTGTTAAAGAACCTAGTGTTAATGATACTATAACGATTTTAAGGGGACTTAAATCTAGGTTTGAAGTGTACCACGGTGTAAATATTAAGGATAGTGCTATTATCGCGGCAGCAACTTTATCTAACCGATATATTACGAATAGATTTTTACCGGATAAGGCTATTGATTTAATTGATGAAGCTTGTGCTACTATTAAGGTACAAATGGAGTCTGTTCCATCATCACTTGATGAACTTACTAGGCACATTATGAATTTGGAAATTGAGAAAGAGGCTTTAAAGAAGGAGAATGATGATTTATCTAAAAAGCGTAAAGAGGTTATTAATGAGAAACTTAATAAGCTTAAGGAGAAGGAAAGTGATTTAAGGAAGAAGTGGGAAGAGGAAAAGGCTATTAATACAAAAATTAGTAAGAAGAAAGAGGAGATTGATAGTGCTAAGTTTAGATTAGAGAAAGCTGAGAATGAGTATAATTTAGAGGATGCTGCTAAACTTAGACATGGTACTATTCCTAGACTTGAGAAGGAACTTACAGAACTTCAAAAGGAAAATAAGTCGGATATTCTTAGTGATACGGTAGATGATAATGCTATTAGTGAGGTTGTTAGTAAGTGGACTAATATTCCTGTTAGTAGGCTTAATAATTCTGAAAGGGATAAGATTCTTAATTTGGAAGATAATATGAAGAAGATGGTTATTGGGCAAGATAAAGCTATTAAGCTTGTGGTTAGTGCTATTATTAGGTCACGTAGTGGTATTAAGGATCCTAATAGGCCTATTGGCTCGTTTATATTTTTGGGCCCTACGGGAGTTGGTAAAACAGAGGTTGCTAAGAGTTTAGCTAAGGAACTTTTTGATGATGAAAAGCATCTTATTAGGATTGATATGAGTGAGTATATGGAAAAGCATTCTGTTTCGAGATTAATTGGTGCTCCTCCTGGATATGTTGGTTATGATGAGGGAGGACAGCTTACGGAAGCTGTTAGGAGAAATCCTTATTCTATAGTGCTTTTTGATGAGATTGAGAAGGCTCATAAAGATGTTTTTAATATTCTTTTGCAAATTCTTGATGATGGTAGGATTACTGATTCTAATGGTAGACTTGTTGATTTTAAGAATACGGTTATTATTATGACATCTAATATTGGTAGTCAATATATTCTTGATAATCTTCCTAATAAGGACGCTTTGATTGCATCGGAGATTAGGACATACTTTAAACCGGAATTTTTAAACAGAATTGATGAGATTATTACGTTTAATTCTTTATCTAAGGATGTTACTTATAGTATTTTGGAAAAGTCTATTAAAGAGATTGAGGATAGACTTAAAGAAAAACAGATTAAACTTGATATAACTAAAAAGGCTGAGGACTTTATTATTAATGAGTCTTATGATGAGAAATATGGTGCAAGGGTTATTAAGAGATTTGTTGTTAAAAATGTTGAGACTTTGATTGCTAATCTTATTATTAATGGTGAAATTAAGTATGGTGATACTTTGATTATTGATGCTAATAGTAAGGGTCTTAATGTGAATGTTAAAAGATCATAGCTTATTGATGCTATGATCTTTTTTCTATTATATAGTACTTGCACTCGGGGGCACAGTACTCTTTTAGGTATTTTTCGACGTTATCGTAATTGTTGTATTTGTTTACTTTGGGACTGTTTTTTTTATAGAAGCCTTTTAGTCTAAGGGTATTATAGGCTATGTCCCCTACTATATAGTCGTAATCGTAGAAGTAGTCTGTGAATTTACTTAAGAATTCTTCTTCGTTAAAGGCTTCTCTATAGTTTTTTATTACTTCATATATATTGTTGTTTATTTTCATTTTGTCCTCCTAATTGTAGTTTTTAGAAAAGGCCCCTTTTATTTGTTCATATTTTGATAAGTCTGATTTTCCATTCCAAGTTAGGAATCCTCCTTTTAATCCGGCATCATAGAGGGCTCTTACTTGGTCTTCTATTTTGCTTTCGTTATATATTATGGTTGGGTTCCAATATGGTGTATCATAGGCTGTTATCCATGTACGTGGTATGGCTGGAGTTGGTATTTCGGTTTGTCTTTGAGCTGCTCCTTTGGCCCAGTTTAATACTGTATTATAGGGATTACTCCAAGTATCTACACTTCTTCCGAAGTGATCTGTATAGGGCATTGAGCTTATGGCATCAACGACATTTGATATGGCTGGCCAGTACTGACCGTAAGCTGTTACGTATTCTCCTGAGCATTCTCCGAAAACGTCTACTGAAAGGTAAACTCCGAGTTCGTGTATTTGGTCAGTTGCATAGAAGAGAAAGTTTTGGACGGCTTCGGCTTTTTCTTCGTTATATTTGTTTTTGAAATCGCTACCTGCGTTTATGGACATATTGTAGGCGTCTTCGGGAAATCTTACGTAGTCGTATTGTATTTCGTTAAAACCGAAGTTTTGGACGGCGTCTTTGGCAAGGGCTACGTTATATTCCCAAGCTCCTCTACTGTAAACTGATGGCCATAGTCTAGATGATGAGGTTGATTTTATGCAGTCTTCGGGATGGTCTTTTCCGTAATGGGAATCGTTAAAGACTACTATACGGCCTATGGTGTATATTCCTGCATCTTTTATTTTTTTTATGGCATTTTTATATGATTCTATGCTATTTATGGCATTTGCATAGGCTGTCGGTGAGTATTCTTTGGCTACTTCTGATGGATATCCTAATACGCCGTCTTTTATATCTACTACTATGGCGTTTACACCACTTGTTGTTGCTATTTGGAGATAGGCATCAATATTATTTATTACACCTGAATTTAAGTACATTGTTTTGGCTTCTTTTTGAAGGGGATTATCTTCAAAATTTGGTTTTTCGTTGGGATAGTAATCTAAGGTACTGGCTTTACCTCCGTATAGTTCTCTTCCGGTATATTTTCTGTCTTTATGGATATCATATACATTGTTTTCGTTATAGTTTTCGCTAGCTTTTTCACTGGTTGATACTAGGTATTTGCTATAGACCCAGCCTTCGGTACCTTCATATTTTATTTTGTATTTGTTTACAGTTCCGTCTTTTTTGATTTCATCAAATCCTACTACATCTAACTTGCTTCCTTTTTTGGCAAAGGATGTTATTTTGTAGTCGTCTTTTTGGGTATATATTGTTACTGATGTTCTTACGTATCTTTCTTTTTCTTTGACTACTTCTTTTTCGTTATTTACAAGATTATCTTCATTTATGTAGTATTCTTTACCGTCATATTTTACTTTTATGTAATTGGTTTGGTCTTTGGTTATTTTATCTTTCATTGTTGTTTTTACTTTGGTATTTCTTGGAAGTGGGGATGTTGTTTCTAAATTTTTTGTTTCTTCATTGTATGTAAATGTATTTATGGTATTTTCTTCAGATGCTAATAGTTTTTCATAAGTTTTGGTTAAATTTATGTTTGTTTTATTTGGTAATAATATGATTGCAAGGATTGTTATTATTAATATTATTATTATTGCTCCTATTGGTTTTATTCTCACTTTACCTCTTTTTTTATTTTTCTTTTTCACTTCTACCACCTAACTATCATTAGTATACCACATTATGTTTTTTTTTACTATACATTTTTTTGTTTTTGGGAATATGTGGTTTACAGTTTTTATAAATTTGCAACTTTTTAAAGACATTTTTTGGGTTTTCTGATACAATTAAAGGGGAAGTGATTTGATGAGACTTGTTTATGGTAATAAGGAGATTGAACTTACTGAATGTAATAGTTTTTGGTCAAGATTTAGGGGATTTATGTTAGTGAAGAATATTGATAGGGCTTTATTGTTTAGGAATTGTAATAGTATTCATACTTTTTTTATGAGAGATAATATTGATGTTATTATGTGTGATGGGGATGGGAATGTTTTATTTTTTTGGAGGGATTTTGGAAGAGGAAGGGTTATTCTTCCTAAAAGGGGTGTTAAGTACACGCTTGAAACGCCTAAGAATTTTTTTGATATTAAAATTAATACCAAGATTGATTTTTTTTAATCTTGGTATTTTAGTTATTTGTACTTGTGATACTGAAATCTTCATCGAGATTTATGGTTATGTTGGTATTTTTTCCGACGGGATAGATGTCTATCCATTTTATATATATTTCTTCTAAGAATTTATTGGATAGTTTTATGTTTTCATTGTAAAATATTACATCTATGGTATCGTTTAGTATTATTTTTTCTTTATTTTTATTTGCATATATGTAAATGAAATTGCAATCTTTAAGGGTCGTTTGGGTAATTTTTTCATTATTGTATATGCAGAATTTGTAATTTTGTATATAGGCTACTTGCAGTTTTTCTTTTTTTAGGGAGAGGTTTTTGTATGATAGGTTTTCTCCTGCGGTATAGTATATGTAATTGGGATTGGGAAGGTTTTTGGTGGTGGTTAGGTTTTGTATTATTTGGATTTGGTTTATTTTATATATTATGTTTTGATTTTGGTTTATGGTTATTGTGGTTATTTCTTCACTACTTACTTGCCTTGTTTTATGGCAACCTAAGAGAAGTATTAGTAGTGGTATTATAATTATTATTTTTTTTATAGGCAACACCTCTAATATAGAGTATGTTTATTTGTATTTTTCTATAATATAGTTAGTTAGATTTTTTTTGTTATTGGGTAGTTTTCTTGATATTATTTGTTTTTCGAGGTCATTTATTATTTCTTTGATATAAATACCGGCTGGTTTATCTATTATTTTTGATATTTCTAGGGGGGTTAGTTTGATTTCATTTGGGGATTTGATTGGTAAGTTATCATAGTTTTCCATTAGGTTACTTGTATTTTGTTTTTTGATTTGGCCCACGGTAGTGCATAAATATGGTCCGTAATGGTACAGGTTATAGTCATTTAATTCTTTATTCATTAGTTCTTTGATTTTGTCCATTTGTTGTTTTTCGTGCTTAGTGAAGGGATAGATGTCCTGTACATCGAGTTGGGCCCATATTCCGAGAAGATCGTCGCACATTGTGATGGTATCTAGTTTTTCTAGTTCGAGATATTTGAGTAATTTTAGGTTTTTGAGCAATTCACGGCCTCGTTCTTTGTTGGGAGACGTGAATATTTTGTTTAATTCGTCTTTTTTGCGTTGATAGGATAATTTTTTGAGGAGGCAGGCATACTTTTTGATATATATTTTTGTTTTATCGTCGATAGTGAAATTTAGGATTGTCGCGAAACGGACGGCTCTTAAAATGCGTAAGGAGTCTTCTTTGATTTTATAGCGGGGATTGCCGACGGTTTTGATTTTGCGATCAATTAGGTCTTCGCGGATATTTAATTCGTCGAGAATATTTCCGTCTTTGTCAATACAAAATGTGTTTATAGTGAAGTCTCTTCTTAATAGGTCTTTTTTGAGGTCTTTTATGTATTTTATTTTTATTGGTTTGCGATTATCTTCGTATTTTATGTCTCTTCGAAAGGTTGTTACGTCAAATTTTATGTTTTTGTAGATTATTTTTACACTTCCGTAATTTATTTCTGATTGTTTTTCAATGTCAAATAGTTCCATTATTTCTCTTGGGGTCGCAGAAGCGCAAATGTCAATATCAAATGATTTTTTGTCCAATAGCATATCTCTTACGTACCCACCAACTATGTAGGCTAAATAGCCGTGTTCGTTAAAGATATTTAGGACTTCCAATGCTTTTTTATACACAATATCACCTTCTTAATTATATCATTTTATGGGTGATAATTGTATGTATTTTGGTTATTTTGACATTTTTTGGTGTAAAGTTGGTAATTTTATTGTTAAATATGGGTTTTTTGGTGCTATAATAGAGTATATTTTATTTGGTACTAGTAGTTTTACTGTATCATATAATTTATGGGAGGTAATTTGATGAAAAGTGTTTTAATTTTATTTGGGGGTAATTCGGCTGAGCATTTGGTCTCTTGTATGAGTGCTAAGGAGATTAGAGAGAATATTGATACTGATAGGTTTTTGGTTAGTATGGCTGGTATTAGTAAGGAAAATGTGTGGTATGAGTATAATGATGATCTTAGTATTCTTGCGAAGGGGGAATGGTTAGAAGCGGAAAAGATTGTACTGATTGATAATATTGTTGAGTATCTTAAGGGGTTTGATGTTGTTTTTCCTATTATTCACGGTTGTCAGGGTGAGGATGGGAAATTGCAGGGTTTGTTTGAGATGATTGGTATTAATTATGTTGGTAATGGGGTTCTTAGTAGTGCCGTTACGTTTGATAAGGGTTATTCTAAGATTTTATGTGATTATTATGATATTCCGCAAACGGACTATGTTGTGTTTCACGAAAGGGAATTTAATAAAAATACTTCGGTGCTTTGTGAAAAGAGGCTTGGTTATCCTATGATTGTTAAGCCTGCTAATGGGGGTAGTTCAATTGGGATTGGGATTTGTAAGAATAAGAGGGAGTTTAATAGGTGTGTTAAAGAGGCTTTGAAGTTTGATAGTAAGATTGTTGTGGAGGAATTTGTTAAGGCGATTGATATTGAATGTGGGTATTTGGAGAATAATGGGCTTAATTTGTCTATTCCTGGGGAGATTGAGAGTGTTAATTTGTTCTATGATTATGATGCGAAGTATGTAATGGATTCTAAGATTGTTATTCCAAGTAGGAGAACTGATAGGATTGGTAAGAGGGTTTATGATATTGCTAAGCGGGTTATTGATATTTTTGATATTAGGGGGATTGCTCGTATTGATTTTTTGTATGATGAGGAGAATGATGTGCTTTTCTTTAATGAGATTAATACGATGCCTGGTTTTACTTCTATTAGTATGTATTCGAAGTTGTGGGAAGCTGAGGGGATTTGCTACAAGGAACTTATTACAAGGCTTATTGAGACTGAGACTAATGCTAAATAGTTTAGATATGAATAGAACCTATAAGATGTGCTTATTTGGATAAAGCGTCTTATAGGTTTTTTGATGTGGTAATTGGTTGGATTTTGATTGTTTTAAAGTAAGCGAAAGTAAGTGTTTAATTTAGTATTAGTATTTGACCTTCTGTCAATGTATCGGATGGGAGGTTGTTTAGGGTTTTGAGGTTAGCGACGGTGGTGTTATATTTACGGGCAAGGGAGTAAAGAGTGTCGCCTTTGGTTACTTTATGGGTGTTTTTTTCTTCGGTGGGGATGATGAGTTTGTCACCTACTGATAGCATATTGGTAGTTAGATTATTGGCTGCTTTGAGGAAGTCGATGCTTACGCCTAAGCGTTTAGCGATTGAATAGAGGGTATCGCCACGTTCAACGGTGTAGGTGTTATTTTTTTGATTGGAGCTTGGTATTTGGATGGTTGTGCCGATGGTGAGGATGTTGCTGGGGAGGTTGTTTATTTTTTTGATGGCGTCGACGGTGGTGTTATATTTCTTGGATATGGAATAGAGGGAGTCGCCTTTTTTTATGGTGTATGTTTGGTAGGTTGGTTTGGTACTGGGAACCTGTAGGGTCATTCCAACGCTTAGGTTGTCGGAGGTTAGATTGTTTAATTCTTTGATTTTGGAAATGGTTGTATTTTGCTTACGGGCGATGGAGTAAAGGGTGTCACCTTTGGCAACTTTATAGGTATTGACGTTGATTTGGGTTGGTGGGGTATAGGGGAGGTTTTTATAGGCAAGGATTGCTTTGATGACGGCTTCGGCGAGGTTTTCGTAGTTTGCTTTTAGGTAGTCTAGATTTTTGTCGTTGTCAATGAAGCCATATTCGATGATGAGGGGTTCGGTTTGGCCGGTGTTGCGGTGGATGAAATAGTAGTCTTTGGTAGGGTCGCTGGGGAGGGTTCGTTGGTATATGCGACGTGGGGTGGCTCCGGCGACTTCGAGATTATTTAGGATGGATGTGGCGAGGGTACTGGGATTTCTGAGGGCGTAGATGACTTCTGCTCCTTCACCACCCCCAGCATTTAAGTGATTAGAAATCACTATAACATTGGAATTATTTCCATAGAATGATAATATCTCATCTGTTCTTTCTTTTGGAGACAAAGTTGTATCTGAATTTCTGGTTATACTTACTGGTATATTTAGTTCTTTTAACCTATCATACATATAATTACTTATAAGAAGGTTATAATCTTTTTCATACATATTACTCCCAATGGCTCCGGAATCATTTCCTCCATGACCTGGGTCTATTACAATGCCTAATAATTGTTCATTCATTTATATCACCTAGATTATTTTATGTTTATTTAGCTGTTTTGTTATAGATTTAAATAAATATATATTATATTCACTATATTCATATATAAAAAGAAAGATAAATCAGTTAATAATTTTCTTTCTTTATCTAAAATATTATACTATTATTTACTTTCTGTTTTTAATATTCTTAAAGCATTTAATATAGCTAATACTGATACACCGACATCAGCAAAAACAGCAGCCCACATTGTGGCAATTCCTAATGATGCTAATATTAATACTAACACTTTAACAGTAAGAGCAAATATTATGTTTTCTTTTACAATCTTCATTGTTCGTTTTGATACATTTATGGCTGCGGCTATTTTAGATGGTTCATCAGTCATTATGACGATGTCTGCTGCTTCAACAGCAGCATCAGAACCAAGACCGCCCATTGCTACGCCAATATCTGATAATGCTAATACTGGGGCATCGTTTATGCCATCTCCTACAAATAGTAACTTGCTTTTCTCACTTTTATTTTTCATCAAATCTTCTACTATTTTTACTTTATCTTGAGGAAGTAGTTCAGAATGGTATTCATCTAAACCTAGTTTTTCAGAAACTTCCTTACTTACTTCGTCTTTATCACCTGTAAGCATTACTATTTTCTTTACATTGTGTTTTTTTAATTCTTTGACAGTTTTATATGAATCTTCTTTTATTTTATCGGATACTTCTATACTTCCTATGTAGTTATTATTGCGAGATACATAAATTTGGTTTTTGTTATTTTCTGGCAAATTTATTTTGTATTCTTTCATTAGTTTTGCATTGCCTACTAATATTTCTTCACCATTTATAGTGGCTTTTACTCCTTTTCCTGATATTTCTTTTACGTCTGATATTTTTTTTGGATCTATTTTTTCACCGTATTCTTCCTTTATAGATAGTGCTATGGGGTGAGTTGAGTAGTTTTCTGCATAAGATGCTAGTTTTAATAATTCTTTTTCTGTCACTCCCGTAGGGCTAATGTTTTGAACTTTGAATTTTCCTTCGGTTAGGGTTCCTGTTTTGTCACAAACTATTATTTCGATGTTGGAGAGAGCTTCAAGGTAATTGCTTCCTTTGACTAGCACGCCTATTTTGGATGAGGCCCCTATTCCGCCGAAGAAGCTTAGGGGAATAGAGATGACGAGGGCACACGGACAGGATACTACTAGAAATGTAAGGGCACGATAAATCCACGTTATGAATGATTGGCTGAAAATTATTGGGGGGATTATGGCTATTATTAGGGCAATTATTACAACAATTGGGGTGTAATATTTGGCAAACTTACTTATAAAGGCTTCTGATTTTGATTTTCTGCTACTAGCATTTTCTACTAATTCGAGAATTTTGCTTACGGTTGATTCGCCAAATTCCTTCATTACTTTTACTTTTAGTAGTCCTGTATTATTTACGCAACCACTAAGGACTTCATCGCCTTGTTTGACATTTGTTGGCATTGATTCGCCAGTAAGGGCAACTGTGTTTAGAGATGATTCTCCCTCAATAATTATTCCGTCTAGGGGAATTTTTTCACCTGGTTTTATGATAATTATTTCGGCAATTTTTACATTTTCGGGGTCTACTTTTTGCAGATTTCCTTCTCTTTCGACATTGGCATAATCTGGTCTGATATTCATTAGTTCTTTTACTGACTTTCGGGATTTATCTACAGCAAGAGATTGGAATAGTTCCCCTATTTGATAAAATAGCATAACGGCAACGGCTTCGGGTAATTCTCCAATTGCAAGGGCCCCTAGGGTGGCAATTGTCATTAAGAAATTTTCATCGAAGATTTTTCTTCTTTTTATATTTTTGAGGGCTTTATGTAAAACTGGAAGTCCTACTATTAGGTATGATATTATAAATAGTATTGCACTTATTATTTGTATTTTTTCTTTGGTGATGAAGGCAAGAAAGAGGAATATAAATGATATTATTATATTTTGAAGATTTTTCTTCATTTTTTTTGTCATATTATTGCTCCTCTATGGTTACATCTGGCTCAGATTTGGTTATTGTTTTTTTGACTTTCTTAATTAATTCATCATAGTTTTCTTCATTACAATCAAAGTTTAATTTTTGAGTTAAAAAATTTATGGATACGTTTTCGATATCTGCTATTTCTTGTAATTCTTCCTCTAACTCTCTAGCACAGTTTGGACAATCTAGTCCTTCAATTTTTAATTTATATTTTTTCATTTTTATCTTTCCTTTCTTTTAAGTATTTGTTTGATGGTTTATGTGTTCAAGTGCTATTTCAAATAGTTTTTGAATGTGTTCATCATCAAGTGTATAGTATACTTCTTTGCCACTTTTTCTTGTTTTTACTATTTGGCTTTGTCTTAGTAAACGGAGTTGATGGGATACTGCTGATTTTGTCATTTTGAGAACATTGGCTATATCACACACACACATTTCTTCGTTATCAAGGGCAAAGAGAATGCGACAACGAGTTGGGTCTCCTATTAATTTGAATAATTTGGCTAGATTTTCAAATGTTGTTGTACTTGGTAATTTGTTTAAAACATTAGCCACGGCTTCCTTATGTATTATATTGCAATCACACATATATTCATTTTTTGGCACTTGTAATTCCTCCTTATAGTTGAATGATTGTTCAACTATAATAAGTATAGTATATTATATTTATATTGTCAATAATTAGTGAGTTATTTTTTAGAAAGTGTAAATAAAAAAGCGTTGCATAATTAAATAATTTGCAACTACTTTTCTTATTTTTTATTTGTATACTTCTATAATTTTACTTTTAAAATGGCATTTTTATTTTTCCATCGCCCATCATTTTCATCATCTTTTTCATTTGTTCAAATTGCGTTAACAATTGGTTAACATCTGTAACTGTTGTGCCAGAACCTTTGGCGATTCTTTGTTTTCTTGATGCTTTTAAAATATCGGGATTATGTCTTTCTTCAGGGGTCATAGAATTTATAATAGCTTCAATATGAGCCATCCTTTTGGGATCAATTTTAATATTGTTTAATCCTGCTTTTCTTGCTCCGGGAATTAGTTTTATTAGATTTTCTAATGGGCCTAATTTCTTTATTTGATTGAGTTGATTAAGAAAATCTTCAAGATCAAATGTCCCTTTCATCATTTTTTTTGCTGCTTTTTCGGCCTCTTCTTCGTCTATTTCGCCTTCTACTTTTTCTACTAAACTTAGTACATCCCCCATTCCTATAATACGGCTTGCCATTCTGTCGGGATAGAATTCACTTAGTCCATCCATTTTTTCACCGGTTCCAACAAACTTTATAGGAAGATTGGTAAGGTGTCTTACAGATAGGGCTACTCCACCTCTTGTATCACCGTCCATTTTAGTTAGGATAACACCTGTTAATGGAAGGGCATCATTAAATCCATTTATTACATTGATTGCATCTTGGCCCATCATTGCATCTACTACTAGTAATATTTCATCGGGATGGATTGTTTCTTCTATTGATGATAGTTCTTCCATTAGTTTTTCGTTGACGTGAAGTCTACCGGCGGTATCTACTAAGATGTAATCGTTACCGTTTTCTTTGGCATATTCTAGGGCTTTTTTGGTTATTTCAACTGGGTCTTCTTTACCAAGACTAAATACTTCTATTCCTAGTTCTTTTCCTATTTGTTTTAATTGGTCAATAGCTGCTGGTCTATATACATCACAAGCTACTAATAGTGGTTTCTTTTTATATTTTTTTCTTAGATGGTTGGATAGTTTACCAATAGTTGTGGTTTTTCCTGAACCTTGTAACCCTACTAACATAGTTATTGTTGGATTTTTTTCTGTAATTAGATCGGCTTTATCGCCACCTAATAGTTCTGTTAACTCATCTTTTACTATTTTTACAAATTGCTCACCTGGATCTAAGGATTTGTTTACTTCTTCACCGAGGGCTTTTTCTTTAACAGCATTTGTAAATTCTTTTACTACTTTATAATTTACATCGGCTTCGAGAAGAGACAGTCTTACTTCTCTTAACATTTCACTAATGTTATCTTCTGTTATTTTTCCATATCCTTTTATTTTATGCATTGTATTTTGTAATCTTTCGCTTAAATTTTCAAACATATTTTATCACCTTGTTCTTATTTTATCATATTTTTTGATTTTTTTTAATAAAAACCTTGATTTTTTTTATTTTTTTTTATATAATTAAATTGTATTTGCAGATGTGGTTTAACGGCTAGAACGCGACCTTGCCAAGGTTGGGACGAGGGTTCGACTCCCTTCATCTGCTCCATTGAGGTTAATACTCGCACACTTAAATACTAGTGTGTGAGTTTTTTTATACTTTTCCCGTCTCTAGCTTGGCAAGTATATAGAATTCTATAAATACATAAATAAGTTCATAGTATTTGATATTATGGGCTTTTTTCATTGTAAAGGAGGGATAAATTGTTATGAAAACGACCATAGAAACTTTAACTTTTCCTTGTGAAGTAATAGATAAAATAAAAATTAAAACCAGTTTTAGAAATTTAAGTATTAGATTTGTAAATGGTCATATAATTAAATTTAACAAAACTAAT
>OLQV01000295.1_pt1 | contig 50851 bp, 42 predicted proteins | sample 1672371 | NCBI WGS metagenome assembly OLQV01 (sample SAMEA3136676, study PRJEB25190) | human gut metagenome
CCGGCAACCTTGACAGCAAGACCAGCGCCGAGGTGCTGGGGCTTATCAAGCGCACAAGTGCGGAGTTCCGGCAGACTGTTGTGATGATTACCCACAATAACGACATAGCCCGCCTTGCAGATCGGATTGTCCGCATTGAGGATGGCAAGATTGTGGAGTAAGGAGGTGGCAGACTATGACATGGCCTTTTGAGAATGATACCAGCGCTATCACAAATAAGCTGGCCAAACGGAGCATGAAAACAGATAAGCGAAGCAAAGCCGTTCTGCTCCTTACGATCGCGCTTTCTGTCTGCATGATTTTTTCAATCATTTTAATATCCGCAGGCGCGCAGGAAGAATTTAAGAATACACAGCGCAGTAAAGCACAGATTGCAATTCTTGGAATAACCGACGACCAGCTATCCAGTTTGCGTCAAAATAAAGACGTTCAATGGATTGGTGAGTATGCTGCAATCGGACTATTCTATTCAGGCAATAAGACAATTACGGTCGCGTATGGGAGCGAAGATTATTTTACGCATCAGGAAGAAATGTCTTTGCAAGGCAGCGTCCCACAAAAGGCAAATGAAATCATGCTCCCGCAAAATTATATTGACTTTTTGGGAGAATCATATCGTCCCGGTGATACCATTACTTTTGATGTGACCGGTACGGGGGATGAGGCAGAATATACACTTTCAGGCATTTTGAACGAGGATCGCAAGAGCGAAGGGTATTTTGTCTATCTGAGTAAAGACCTCGCTATGAGCCTGATGGATCACCTTCAAGTAACAGCATATACCCGGCTGAATACGGATGCAATTCGATCTGATTCCATCCTTGACTTTACGGATAAAATCATTGAAAACACTGGCATTGTAGAAGATCAGATATATCTTACGGAGTATTCTGCCGTTATGACAGGGGTTATTCAGTCCGGCATCCAACTCCCTATCCCTCTGCTGGCTGCATTGACTGCTGTGCTGGCTGCAACGATTATATATGGCGTCTTTTACACAAAAATTGCGAAAAATGTGCAGATGTTCGGTCAACTGCGGACAATCGGAATGACAAAAAAGCAAATAAAACGAATGGCAAGAAAAGAAGGACTCCGGTATGCTTTTACTGGTATTCCTCTTGGACTAATTGCTGGCTTGCTGATTGGGTTCGCTGCGTATCCAAAGGGATTTCAAATCAAAACGGCGACGGTCTACGCGGTACTGATTGCTATAGTGGGCATTGTAATGGTGAATATTGCGATTTTCAAGCCGGTTCGAGTCGCGATGAACACTTCTCCCATTGAGGGCGCAAGATACCTTGCCTATTCCGGGAAAGCAAAAGCCAGTTCAAAGCTGCATCGCAAGCTGTCACCCAACAATCTTGCAAAAATCAATATTCAACGGAATCGGCAAAAAGCTATTTTGACGTTAGTAATGCTGGGTGTGAGCGGTGCGCTTTTGCTGGGTGCATCTACAGTTGCAGGTTCTATCGATCCAGAAAAACAGGCAACTTTCAAATACTATCCTGCTGGCAGTATTCTTTTGCAGGTGAAGAATCACGTTGGAAGTTCGTTTGATAAAGAATCTGAGCCGTACGGAAGTTCAAAACTGCAACTGGAAGAAAACCCGCTTGAAAGTCAAACACTGCGGCACAACTTAGAAAATACTGCCGGAATAGAAAGCGTAACTGCATTTAACAGCGTCCAGATGTCTATTACCTTTCCCGGCGGAAGTGGTTCCCTTACCAGTATTATGAACAATTTCCCGACCTTAAATCGTGAACAACTGGCAGAAAAGCAAGCCGTTCTATCGTCTGGAACAGCAGATTACGATGTTATGACTGAAAAATATGGAATACTGGCATCCGAAAAGATTGCGAATGTTGGCGACACTTTGCAATTGGAAGGGCGTTCTCCAGATGGCAGCACATTTAATGTTGACGCAGTTGTTGTAGGCACCTATAACCCAACCGATTTGATGGAACGCAGTCCGGTTGTTCCAGGCAGTCCGTATTTTATGATGACGTACGATATGGCAAAGAATCTGACAGGTATAACGGAACAGACTGGTATCTTGGCGCTTACGGTCACGCCCGATCATTTTGACGAAGTCCTGAACGCTGTTCAGGAAATTGCAGAGCAAAACGGAAAAATATCGGTCAATACGATTGAGCAGACGATTAAGAACATTGAGTATCGGTACAGTTCATCGATAAAGGCACTATACATGGCAGCGGCAATCCTGTTTACATTTGGCGGTATCAGCCTTATGAATATGTTGATGGTTGATTTTCAGAATAGAAAACGGGAATTTGGTCTGCTGGAAGCTGTCGGAGCAACACAAAAGCAGCTAAAAGCTATGTTGAGTCGAGAAATTGGTATCTACCTCGGTGGATCGCTGACAGTGTCACTTGCGCTGGGTACACTTATCAGTATCATAGCTTGCCAGCGACTAGAGGCAGTAAATCATTGTATCATACTAAAACTGCCTTGGCTGTTCCTCACAGCACTTATTGCTGCAATGGTAGTTATCTATATGATTTTCACGGCATACGCAAAAGCTGAATTAAGGAAAACTGGGATTTTATCTGCCATTCGCGAAGAATAAACACAAATGATAATAAATCAGCGGAACACTCGATAAATGCTGTTCCGCTGATTTTTCATTTTCCCGAAAAAATTTTTCTGAAATCTCCTAACGATGTAACAATTCGGTCTGCTTTATACCAAAATCAGAATTGCCTCGGATATTTGTGTAACATTTTCATTTTATACTGCCAGTAGATAAATAGTTAATTTCTCCTGCTGTGCAACGGCAAAAGAAAAAAAGCCGTCGTACAGCAGCCTATCAACACGCCCATTTGAAGCGGCGGCTTTGATTTTCAGAGCCGCCGTTTCTTTGCGCCTACACACAAACCAATGACGACTTGCAGGGACACGGTAGCCGATGGGAGGTTATTTTCCGTGCCCTTTTTGCCTTTTCGCAGTATCCATGATCTGCACCAGCTAAAAAAGCGTAGCCCCTCCAACGGGATATTCCGGGCATGAATATGAACACAGAAATCATATAAATAGATTTTATAATTCTTTTGCGCCTGTCTGCGTTTTGCAGACAGGCGCTTTTTGTCGTTATCGGGGATGTTTCTATCGTCCCCGCGCTCCGCCCTTCGCCTGATCCGGCCACCTACCCGATCAGAACGAAAGGAGCGCACAAATGAGCGACAGAAAAAATAATTTTGATTTTTCCTGGCAGAGCTGGCCAAAACAGCCTTCCGCAGAACGAGTAGTGGGCGAAAGGGGAAGAAAAGAACTGCCTCCCGGCACGAAGGGAGGTGAGAACATGAAACCTGATCGCCACGCCGAACACAAGCAGCACGCCTTTGACAGCTTTTGCAAAAAGGTCTTGAAGTGCGAGGCCTGCAATGGCTATCGAGAGATCAGCCGCAGGAAGAAGCACAGCATCCCTTTCAGCGAACTGCCGGAGGACGCAATGGAGCAGCTTGCGGCCTATGACCGTTACCCCTGGGAGTACAACACCTTCATTCTTGGCGGTGATGTGATCCTGATTGAAAACGATCTGCTGGCCGATGCGCTGAACGCTTTGCCCCAGGACAACCGGGATATCCTCCTGATGTATTGGTTCCTGGAAATGGCGGACCGTGAGATCGCGGAGCGCATGAACATGGCCCGCAAGACGATCAATAACCGCAGGCTGAAATCCTATCGGCTGCTGAAAGAGCTGATGGGAGGTGATACGGATGCGTGACACCGCAGCTTCCCGGAATAATCTTCTTCCTTACCCGGTCATTACCGCCGCTGTCCAGGGCGACCCTGACGCGGTAAACCGTGTGATCGGTCACTACTCCGGCTACATAGCGGCGCTTTCCACAAGGACAAGCTATGATCCTCAGGGCTGTCCTCATTCTCAGGTGGACGATGATCTGCGCCGTAGGCTGGAAACGAAGCTGATTATTGCGATTCTGGATTTTGACCTGACCTGATCCAGATGACTGCCGTGCGTTCCCCTTTCCGCATGGTGTGTTTCGCACCTTGACAAAGAAAGCCCGCTGAGAGGTCAGCGCCGCAGTATAAGGCAAACGGATACATTCCTGTTTGTGCCGAGCCATACGGCCGGTGCGCCATGACCTCCAGGCGGAGAGAGCGAACAACACCCGACCGCAAAGCAAGCGTGGCAGCTTGCGGGCGACGACGCACGGGCAGGGTCAAAGATACTCGCGCATTGAACGCCCACAAAGCATTGTGCGCCGCACCCATCAGCATGGGCCGGGGTGAGATTCCCGTGGAGCTGTGCCAGCAGCCGTCCGTTTTGCCTCTTTCATTGCTATTTTTATGAAAGGGGATTTTATCATGCAAGATAAAGCTACAAATCCCGGCAAGATCAACAGGCCAGAGAAAAATCCTCTGGATGCAAAAACGACCTATCACATCGGCAATCGGTCGTTCGTTGTTGAGCCGGTTTTCAAAAAGGAAAGCCCGGATACCCTGGGCAGTGTTCTCCTTCGCCTGATGAAGTCCGAGAGTGAAAAGCTGTAAATAGCTTTCAAACCCGGCTGACAGAGGCAGCAAATGGCAGTATAATGTGTTCGTACAAGTATATTTGCTATTCGACTGCCTTGACGGAAGGAGGACTTATGAAACAGTCGAATAACAAAAAATCCCGTGACGTGACCGCCTTTCTCTATGAAAGACTTTCCCGTGACGATAATCTTGAAGGTGAAAGCTACAGCATCGGCAATCAAAAGAAGCTGCTTGCCAAAGTCGCAAAGGAAAAGGGTTACACAAATCTGGTTCATTTTCTGGATGACGGCATTTCCGGCGTGACGATGGATCGCCCCGGCTTCGTGGAAATGATCCGCCAGTTGGAACAGGGAAAAGCTGCCGCTGTCTTTGTCAAAGACCTTTCCCGCCTGGGGCGAAACTACATTGAGGTCGGACGGCTGACGGAGGAATTTTTCCCGGATCACGATATCCGCCTGGTGGCCGTCTCGGATAACATCGACACGGCGGAGGGCGAAAATGAGCTTGCCCCGATCCGCAACCTGTTCAACGAGTGGTACGCCCGCGATATCAGCAAAAAGCGGCGTATCAGCAATAAGATCAAGGGCAACGCCGGTGAACCGATGGGCCAGCCGCCCTACGGGTACATCAAAGACCCGAATGATCCGAAACATTGGATCGTGGATGACGAGGCAGCCCAGGTTGTGCGCCGCGTTTACAGCATGACTTTGGAGGGCTTCGGAACGGAGCAGATCGCCACCCAACTTGAAAAGGACGGTGTACTGACCCCGCGGGCCTACTGGCTTACAAAGGGCATCAAGCGCCCCGGCAAGGGCAAACAGCAGCCGCCTACCAAGTGGAACAGCTCTACCATCACCAAAATTCTCTCCCTGCAGGAATACTGCGGCGACATTCTCAATTTCAAAACTTATTCCAAGTCCTACAAGAATAAAAAGCGGATCGACAATGACCGTGAGAATTGGGTGGTGTTTCAGGACGTCCATGAGGCGATCATCGAGCGTGCTGTCTATGAGCAGGTGCAGCAGAAGCGGGGCAAAATTCGTAAGCGCCGCACCAACAATGGAGAACACAATATGTTTTCCGGCCTGTTGGTCTGCGCCGACTGCGGCAGCAACCTTCACTTTCACTTCAACCAGAGCAATCCGGAGATCAAGTATTTCAACTGCTCCAACTACAAGGGCAACCGAGGCACCTGTACCTCTACCCATTATGTCCGTGTGGACTTCCTGGAGGAAGTGGTGCTGGGAGAGATACGGCGCTTAACGAAATTCGCCAGCCTCTATGAGGACGAATTTGTAAAAGCGGTAATTGGTCATTCCCAGCAGGCGGAACAGACAGACCGCAAGCTAAAGGAAAAAGAGCTGAAAACGCTCCTTGCCCGTGATGAAGAATTGGACGGCCTTTTTGAGCGCATCTATGAGGACAATGTTTCCGGCAAGCTCTCCGATGACCGCTTCGCAAAAATGTCCCGGCGGTATGAGGACGAGCAAAAGGAGCTGGCGGAGAAAATAAAAAAGCTCCACTCCGAGATAGAGAAGCAGAGCTGTCGTTCCATGACAACGGATATGTTTATCGGTCTTGTCCGCAAGTACACCAGGGCGCGAAAACTGACGCCCCGGATGCTGAACGAACTGATTGAGAAGATCGAAGTGTTCAACGCGGAGAAGATTGCCGGCGTATGGGAGCAGCGGCTTCGCATCCACTATAACTGCGTCGGAACGATCGAGATTCCAACGGTGCTGACTCTGCCAATCCCGGAAGTGTCCGTAAATACAAGAAAAGGCGTAGTCGTCAACTACGCCCCCTGTGAACTCGCTGTATAAAAAGCGAGTGTTCTTACAGCCTTTCAAATGCTATAAGAACACTCGCCATGGTGCGCGAGGCGGGACTTGAACCCGCACGTCCGGAGTGGACACTAGAACCTGAATCTAGCGAGTCTGCCAATTCCACCACTCGCGCATGGGCTTTGTGAATCAAAGCTTGTTTAATATAGCATTTCGCGCGGGGATTGTCAAGCGTATTTTCCGCAACTTCCCGAAAAAATCTCAACGTGTGTCGAAAACGTGAATTTTTACCGGCCAGGGTGTTCAAATCCGGCGGCATCTGCTATACTAAAAAGAAAAAGAGACCCGGCCGTGCCGGGAACGGAGTTGTGATATTCATGGATTCAAATCGCGTTATGCTCAAGGCGGATGCGCGCCGCCGCACCGTCAGCTGTCAGCCGAGTCCGATCCTCGCGGGGGTGATCCTCTTTGCCCTCGGTATGCTCATCTCGACGCTCACGTCGTACCTGATGGGCATGGATCGTCTGGCCACGGCGCTGACAAACGCCGCGCGCTTCGGCACGGAGGCGGTCGAGCAGGCGTACCTCAGCTTCCTTGAGCACTACAGTGTGTCCGGCTTTGCGATCGCGCTCGTCGTCGCGCTGCGGATCATGAGCTATATGGTCAGCGTCGGCTTCGCGATCTTCACGCTGCACGTCAGCCGCGACGAAAAGGCCGAGTTCGGAAACCTCTTTGACGGCTTCGGCCTCTTTTTCCGCGTGCTGTGGCTCGGCATTCTGGAGGGGCTTCTGATCTTCCTGTGGAGCCTGCTGCTGGTCGTGCCGGGCATTGTAGCGGCCTACCGTTACCGGCAGGCGCTGTATCTGCTGCTCGATCACCCGGAAAGATCCGCGTGGCAGTGTCTGCGCGAGAGCAGCGCGCTCATGAGCGGGCATAAGTGGGAGCTGTTCGTGCTCGATCTGAGCTTTCTTGGCTGGGCAATGCTGAGCGCGATGTTCGCGCCCGTGTCGATCTGGCTCGACCCGTACCGCGCCATCACCAACGCCGGTTTTTATAACCGGCTGATCGCCGCGCGGGGCGGGGCACACGTGATCGAGGGCTCGTTCACCGACATCCCGAATGACCCGCAGCGCTGATGTCTGCACCTTTTCGCACCCCGTCTGCCGCGTGCAGGCGGGGTGTTTTGCGTTGACAAGCCGGGGGCTTGCGGTATAAACTATATAGAATTCCAAAGGAAACGAGGTGTACGGATGCAGACGGAGCTGAATGGCCGCCCGCAGGCGATGATCGCCATGAGCGGCGGCGTGGATTCGAGCGTTGCGGCATACCTGATGCAGCAGGCGGGGTATGCCTGCATGGGCGCGACCATGCGCCTGTATGAAAATGAGGATGCCGGTCTGCCGCGCGGCAGCACCTGCTGCGCGCTCGACGATGTGGAGGATGCCCGCCGCGTGGCCTACACGCTGGGCATGCCGCACTATGTGTTCAATTATAAAGACGCGTTTCGTGAGCAGGTCATGGCGCGCTTTGCCGCTGCCTATCAGCGCGGGGCGACGCCGAACCCCTGTCTGGACTGCAACCGCTACCTGAAATTCGGCCTGCTGGAGTCGCGCGCCCGCGCGCTCGGGTGCGACGTGCTGGCGACCGGGCATTACGCCCGCGTCGAGCAGCTTCCCGACGGGCGCTGGACGCTCAAAAAGGCGGCAGACCCCGAAAAGGACCAGAGCTATGTGCTCGCGTGGCTCACGCAGGAGCAGCTTGCGCACACGCGCTTCCCGCTTGGCGGTCTGCGCAAGAGCGAGGCGCGCGCCATCGCCGCGGCGCACGGCTTCTGCAACGCGCACAAGCACGACAGTCAGGACATCTGCTTCGTGCCGGACGGCGATTATGCCGCCGCGGTCGAGCGGCTGACGGGTGCGCGCAGCGAGCCCGGGCGCTTTGTGGACGCGCACGGAAACGTGCTCGGCACGCACCGCGGCATCATCCACTATACGATCGGGCAGCGCCGCGGGCTCGGCATCGCGGCCGAAGCGCCGCTGTACGTCTGCGGCATCGACGTGCCGAACAACGAGGTCGTGCTCGGACGCAATGCCGACCTGTTTTCGACCGAGCTGGACGCGAGCGGCTGCAACTGGATCTCCGGCGACGTGCCGCAGCAGCCGCTGCGCGTGACGGCGCGCATCCGCTACCGCCAGCCGGAGCAGCCCTGCACCGTTACGGTCACGGGCGCGGACACGGTGCACGTGTCGTTCGAGACACCGCAGCGCGCCATCACGCGCGGTCAGGCCGTCGTGTTCTACGACGGGGAGACGGTGCTCGGCGGCGGCACGATCGACTGAATGCTATGACGAAGGGAGGCGCGGCCATGCCCGTGACGCTCTATCTTGCGATCCCCTGCTATAATGAGGCGGCGGTGCTGCCGGAGACGGCGCGCCGCCTGCGCGAAAAATTCACCGCCCTGCGCGCCGCCGGGACGATCGGCCCGCTGAGCCGCATCTGCATGATCGACGACGGCTCGAGGGACGAGACGTGGCAAATCATCTCCGACCTGCACACGCAGGACCCGGTCTTTTCCGGCATCCGGCTCTCGCGCAACCGCGGCCACCAGAACGCGCTGCTGTGCGGACTGATGACGCTGCGCGATCGCGCCGACTGCGTCATCTCCATGGACGCCGACCTGCAGGACGATATCAATGCCATCGATGCCATGCTCGCGGCCTTTCGGGACGGGAATGACATCGTCTATGGCGTGCGCGCCAGCCGTAAGCAGGACTCTGCGTTCAAGCGCGCCAGCGCGCAGGGGTATTACCGTCTGCTGCGCGCGCTCGGCGCGGACGTGGTGTATAACCACGCCGACTACCGGCTCATGAGCCGCCGCGCGCTCGACGCGCTCGCGGAGTACAAAGAAGTGAACCTGTTCCTGCGTGGGCTCGTGCCGCTCGTCGGCTACCCGAGCACGGTCGTATACTACGAGCGCGGCAAGCGCTTTGCCGGCGAGAGCAAGTATCCGCTGCGCAAGATGCTCTCGTTCGCGTGGGAGGGTGTGTCGTCGCTGACGGTCTCGCCGCTGCGGCTCATCACGCGCATCGGCGTTGTGATGTTCCTTGTCAGCATTGCCATGCTCATCTATTTTCTCGTGCGCTATTTTACCGGCCATACTGTCGCCGGCTGGTCGAGCCTTGCCGTGTCCATCTGGGCCATCGGCGGGCTGCAGCTGCTGGCCATCGGCGTGGTGGGGGAGTATATCGGCAAGATCTATCTCGAGACAAAGGCGCGTCCCCGCTACCGGATCGAGACAGAGCTCGACGACCGGGAGGCGGAGCTTTGAAGCGATTGCGCGCGCTCTTTGATGCAAAGCTGTGGAAATTCCTGCTCGTCGGCGTGGTCAACACGCTCGTCGGCACGGCGATCATGTTCGGCCTGTATAATATTGCCGGGTGCTCGTACTGGGTGGCCTCGGCGGCCAATTACGTGCTGACAAGTATTCTGAGCTTCTTTCTCAACAAATACTTCACGTTCCGAATCCGCGAGCGCAGCGTGGGACAGGCCGTGCGCTTCGCGGCGAACATCGCCGCGTGCTACCTGATCGCCTACGGCGCTGCCAAGCCGCTGTGTCTGCGCCTGCTTGCCAACGCCTCGGTGAGCACGCGCGACAACGTGGCCCTGCTTGTCGGCATGGTGTTCTTCACCGGCCTCAACTATCTCGGCCAGCGCTTTTTCGCCTTCCGCAGCCCGAAAACCGAAGAAAACTGAGACCCATTCCCGGATGTACACACATCCGGGAATTCTTTTGGAAAAAATACAAATATGCTATTGACAAACAAGGGCAGAAGTGGTTATATAAACACATGAACAATCATTCATATGTTCAAACGAAAGTGAGGAGGATCTATGATGCAGCAGAAACCGGACAGCGCACCGACGTGCGAATATCTCAACGTGCATGAGGATGCGGTGGCGCGGGTGCTTGCCGCCCTGCCGGACGACGAGACGCTCTACGATCTGTCGGAGCTGTTTCGCGTCTTCGGTGATTCGACGCGCATCAAGATCCTCTATGTGCTCTTTGAGAGCGAGCTGTGCGTGTGCGACATTGCGCGCCTGCTGAATCTGACGCAGTCGGCGGTCAGCCATCAGCTGCGCATTTTGAAGGCGTCGAACCTCGTCCGCTTCCGGCGGGAGGGAAAGACCGTGTTCTATTCTCTGGACGACGACCACGTCCGGTCCGTGCTGGCCCTCGGCATGGAGCATGTGCTGGAAAAATGATGGTACTGCCATCTTTTCAAATAACATTCAATGACAGATGAAGGAGCGTACATCATCATGGAAAAGACCTATAAGATCGAAGTAGACTGCGCTAACTGCGCGGCGATCATCGAGCGCAACGTGGCAAAGCTCAAGTGCGTCCGGGAAGTGACCGTGAGCTACATGGCGCAGAAGATGCTGGTGGAATATGCCCCCGGCGTGGACGAAGCCGAGGCCAAGGCGGAGATCCTCAAGACCGCGTGCAAGGTCGAGCCGGACTTCCGCTTCGAGGACTGAATCCCATGACGCGCGCACAGAAAAGGTCGCTGCTGCTTATCGCAGCGGCGGCCGCGCTGCTCATCGGGCTGCACTTTGTGCCGGTCACGGGCTGGCTCAAGCTCGTGCTGTACCTCATTCCGTATCTGCTCGTCGGCGGCGAGACGCTCGTCGATGCCTGCAAGGGCATTTATAACCGCCAACCGTTCGACGAGAACCTGCTCATGGCAGTGGCCACTGTCGGCGCGATGGTGCTCGGAGATTATCCGGAGGCCGTGTCCGTCATGCTGTTTTACCAGATCGGCGAGCTGTTTGAGAGCTATGCCGTTGGCCGCAGCCGGAAAAACATCGGCGACCTGATGGACATCCGCCCGGATTTCGCGTACGTGGAGACTGCTGACGGCATCGTGCGTGTCAAGCCGGAGGAAGTCGCCGTCGGCGATACGATCGTCGTCAAGCCCGGCGAGCGCGTCCCGCTCGACGGCACGGTGCTCACGGGCACGTCGGCGCTGAATATGAGCGCGCTGACCGGCGAGAGCGCCCCCGTGGACGTCGCGGAGGGCAGCGCCGTCGTGAGCGGCAGTGTGAACCTGTCGGGGGTGCTGCGCCTGCGCGTGGAGAAGGTGTATGCCGAGTCCACGGTCGCGCGCATTCTTGAGCTCGTGGAAAATTCCTCGCTCAAAAAGGCGCATACCGAGCGCTTCATCACGAAGTTTGCCCGCGTCTATACGCCGTCCGTGTGCGGCGCGGCGCTGGCGCTGGCGATCCTGCCGCCGGTCGTGCGGCTCATTATGGGCATCCCGGCCGACTGGGGCGAGTGGATCTACCGCGCGCTGACGTTTCTCGTCATCAGCTGCCCGTGCGCGCTCGTGATCTCGATCCCGCTGTCGTTTTTCGGCGGCATCGGCGGCGCGTCCGCACGCGGCATCCTCATCAAGGGCTCGAGCTATCTCGAGATGCTGGCCAAAACGGACCGTGTCGTCTTTGACAAGACCGGCACGCTCACGCGCGGCACGTTCGCCGTCACGGCGGTGCGCCCCGCGCAGCCGGAGCTGTCCGAGCAGGCGCTGCTGCAGCTTGCGGCGGCGGCCGAGCGGTTTTCCGACCACCCCGTCAGCCAGAGCCTGCGCCGCGCAGCCGGGGAGCTTCCGGAGGCACTGGTCACGACGGACGCCAGAGAGCTCGCCGGTCACGGTGTGACCGCGCAGGTCGGCGGCCGCGCCGTCGCCGCCGGCAACGCGAAGCTGATGGCCACCCTCGGCCTGACCGCGCCTGCGGTCGATGAGATCGGCACGGTCATCCACGTCGCGGCCGATGGTGCGTATCTCGGCTATATCGTCATCTCCGACGAGCCGAAGAGCGGCGCGCGCGAGGCGATCGCCCGCCTGCGTGCAGACGGCGTGCGCGTCGTCATGCTCACCGGCGACCGCAAGCGCACGGCCGATGCCGTGGCGGAGGAGCTCGGCATCGCGGAGGTGCACAGTGAGCTGCTGCCGGAGGATAAGGTCACGCAGGTCGAGCGGCTGCTCGGCGAGGGTGCCCCCGGGAAATACCTTGCCTTCGTCGGCGACGGCATCAATGATGCGCCGGTGCTCGCGCGTGCCGATCTCGGCGCCGCCATGGGCGGCATCGGCTCGGACGCCGCCATTGAGGCAGCAGACATCGTGCTCATGGACGACGATCCGCGCAAGCTCTCGCTGGCCATGCGCATCTCGCGCAAGACTATGCGCCTCGTCTGGCAGAACATTGTCTTTGCGCTGGCGGTCAAGGCTGTGTGCCTCGTGCTCGGTGCACTCGGCATTGCGAACATGTGGGTCGCCATCTTTGCCGACGTCGGCGTGATGGTGCTGTGCGTGCTCAACGCCGCCCGCGCGCTCGATACGAAGCGCCTGTGACCCTTTGTATAGAAAAAAGACCGCCGATCGGCGGTCTTTTTTTGGTTTTGCTTATTTTCATGTGCAGCGGCGGAAGCTGCTGTCTGTGAGGATGCGTGCGCAGATCAGCCCCAGCGGCAGGGAAATGACGATCAGCAGCGAGGCGACGAGCCACGATGCGCTGTCGCCGAGGTTCATCATGCCCAGTTCGTACACGGCGCGGTAGAAATACAACCCCGGCACCATGATGACGATCGACGGCACGGTGATCGTAATGCGCGGGTAGCCCGAGCGCTGCTTATATACGGACGCGAGCAGGCCCGCTGTCAGCGCACCGAAAAACGCGGCGGCCGCCGGCGGGAAGCCGGCCAGACTGACGAGCTCGAGCCGCAGCGTGTTTGACAGCGCGCCGATCGCGGCGGCGGCACACGCGAGCTTCACGGGGCTGTTGAACATGAGCGAGAAGCCGAACACGCCGCAGAAGCTCGCCGCCAGCCGCAGCAGGATGCGCGCCCAGACGGGCAGCCCCAGCGGCAGGAAATCCATCGGCTGCAGCCGCAGCAGCAGCGCCATGCCCCATGCGGTCAGCGTCGCCACGACGACGATCATGAGCGCGTAGGCCAGCCGCTCGAGCCCGGAGCGCATGTCCTGCTTTGCCATGTCGATGCCGCTTGTGATGAACGGAAAGCCCGGGATGATAAACAGCATCGCACAGATATAGCCCGCCTGATGCTGTGGGTCGATGGCCCAGAGCAGTGACGCCAGCCGGAACAGCGCCGCATAGACCAGACACGCCGCCGCGACGGGCAGCGCGATGCAGCCAAACAGCGTCAGATGCCGCTGTGTCAGCCGCGCGCGCACATATTGTCCGACGCCCGCACCGAGAAAGGCCAGCAGCATCTCGATCGGTCCGCCGCCGAGCAGGAACGTGAACGCGCCGCACGCGAGCGCGGACGCGAGCCCGAGCTGCAGCGGCGTGTAGCTGCCGCCTGTCTGCGCGATCTCGTCGAGCCTGGTGTGCAGGTCGTCGGCGGTCATGTACACACCCTCGATCGGAAAGCGCTTGACAAAGCGTTCGAGCCGGTCAAGCTTGGCGGTGTTGACGCCGGTCGCCGTGAGCGTCAGCGTCTGGGAAAAGCAGTCCTGCCCGTCAGAGCAGGTGTATTCGATGGATGTGAGACCGATGTCGGCCGCGCACACGAGACCGAGTGCCTCGGACAGCTCGTTCATCGAGCTGCGCACGCGCCACGCGCCCGTACCGCACGAGAGCAGCAGCAGACCGACCCGCCCGACCACACCGGCGCGGATGGGCAGCGGCGCGCGTGAAACGGGCAGCTCCTTCTGATCCCGGATGGGGTCGTGCCACGGGATCTGCATATGATTTGGTTTGATGATCGAGCGATGCAGCATAGTTTGCACCCCTTTTAGAAATTCGGTCTGTATTGTAGTCTTGTCCGCGCCGGAAGTCAAGCACCATCCTGCCGCAAATGCGCGGCCCCGGAGCGTTTTTTGCTCCGGGGCCGTGCGGGTATTCTATCGGATCATCCGGCGCGAAACAGCCGCCGGTACTCGCACGGGCTGCAATAGCCCGCCGCGCACTGGGAAAAGGCGTCGCCGAGAAAGAGCCTGTCCGTGCAGATCTCGATGATGGAAAAGCGCTCGCCCGGCGCGGCGGCGAGCACGCGCACCTCAGCATCGAGCAGCGCCCGGTATTTCGCCTCGCAGGCGTCGGTGATGCACATGTCCGGCTGCCAGCAGAAGGTTTGCTGCACGTCGCAGCCGCTGATGACGGCGTCAAAGTCGGCGCCGTCGCGAATGGCGCGGTCAATGTACGTTCGCAGGGTCATGATCGTATCCTCCCGTGTTGTGATCGTGGTTTGGTTTCTCCCTTTGTACCTACCATATCACCTATGGAGTCCGATAATCAGGACAGTGAACGCTTTGCACCGCTCATTTTTGCGCCGCGCGCAGCCAAGCGATCTCCTGTGCGTAGCCGGCATCATCGTTCGGCGTCTCAAGGATGAACGGCAGTCCGGCCAGCGCCGGATGCTGCGTGACGCGCACGAGCGCCTCCGGCGGGATGCAGCCGTCGCGCAGCTTCGCGTGCCGGTCCTTGTGACTGCCGCAGGGATTGAGGCTGTTGTTGAGGTGCACGGCATGCAGGCGCCCGAGCCCGATCACGCGGTCAAACTCCGCGAGCACGCCGTCAAGGTCGCCTGCGATGTCATATCCCGCGTCCCAGACGTGGCACGTGTCGAGGCAGACGCCGATGCGGTCTCGCAGCTGCACGCGGTCGATGATGGCGCGCAGCTGCTCGAAGCGGCCGCCGACCTCACTGCCTTTGCCGGCCATGGTCTCGAGCAGCACGGTCGTGGTCATGCCGGGGAAGAGGACAACGTTTAGCAGCGCGGCGATCTTCTCGATGCCCGCGTCGATGCCCTGCCCGACGTGGCTGCCGGGGTGGAAATTGTAAAACTGGCCGGGCGTGTGCTCCATGCGCTGCAGGTCGTCGGAAAAGGCCATGTGCGCAAACTCTGCCACCTGCGCCTTGGCCGCGCAGGGGTTGAGCGTGTACGGCGCGTGCGCGACCAGCCGGTCGATGCCCGCGCGGGCACACTCGGCATGGAAGGCGGCAATATCCGCCTCCTCAATGGGCTTTGCGCTGCCGCCGCGGGGATTGCGCGTGAAGAACGCGAACGTGTTCGCGCCCAGCGCCTCGGCGCGCTTTGCCATGGCAAGATACCCGCCGGCGGAGGAAATGTGACAGCCGATCCGGAACATACGATCACCTCGAAGAATGGATGCCCCCATCATAGCACACCGCGCGGCGGCTGCCAAGCTTGCCACCGGGCCGCGGATGGTGTATGCTGTTTACAGATTCGTTTTGATGGTGGGGGATGTGATGATATGGAACCATTGATTTTTCAGCCCAATAAAAAGGGCGTAATTAGCGGCGGAATTATATCAGTTATCCTTTGTGTTGGACTGTTTGCCTATATTACATTTGAAGACGGGGAGTGCCCATCAAAGAATTCGTTAATCTTTTTGTGTGTATCTTCAGCTGTAATTGTTCTTGTTTATGCTGTAACAGTGATTAGTGTAGTTAGATCGGATGGATACAGAACCAAAGTTGAAGTCAGCCAGCAGGGTTTTGCGGTTGTAGACCCCAAGCGTTCGGAACCAGTGTTTGTACCTTGGAGCGAGCAGATCTATCTGTGTACTTGCTTGGAAGGAGACGTCTATAGCCATCATTGGGTCCACGAGAAGATACTCTGCTTTTCCAATCAGGACATAAGCGGACAGTGGATAGAAAGGGGCCAGACTGTGAATTACCGGCAGACGTTTGAAACAGATGCCGGACAGCCGTGGGTCGTTGCACTGACTTATGGCAGCAAGGCGAAATGTAAGAAAGACGCAGCGCGTATCCGCCAGTACATGGACGGCTGCTTGCAGCAGGCAGAGTAACCTTGCCGGAAGACCGATTTGGCATACCACAGAAAAAAGGGGGGCAGACCATGCAGCCGTATGAACTCATTCGCTCCGGCCGGCGCACGCTGGCGCTCGAGGTGCGCGGCGGGCGCGTGATCGTGCGCGCGCCGTACCGGACATCCAAGGCCGCGATCGACCGCTTTGTCGCGGCGCACGCCGACTGGATCACACGCGGACTGGCCAAACAGGCGGCCCGCGCCGCCGCGCACCCGGAGCCGACGGACGCCGAGCGGAAGGAATACATCCGGCGGGCAAAAGCCTATCTGCCGCAGCGCGTGGCGTACTATTCCGAGCGGATGGGTCTTTCCCCGACGCAGGTGCGCATCACGGGCGCGCGCACGCGCTTTGGCAGCTGCAGCTCGCAGGGGCACATCTGCTTTTCGTGGCGGCTGATGCAGTACCCGCCGGAGGCGATCGACTACGTCGTCGTGCACGAGCTGGCGCACCTGCGCTACATGAACCACGGCGCGGAGTTTTACGCGCTCATCGCGCGCTATCTGCCGGACTGGAAAGCCCGCCGCGCCCTGCTGCGGGCGTGAACGCAACGCCGGAGCATTGCCGCTCCGGTGTTTTTGCGCGCAAGAATTGATTTTTTCCGCAGTTGCGTGTAAACTATATGGCCAGAAAAACCAGGGAGGGGTGTGTATGAAACAGGCGATCGCGCTGGCCGGCGGCGGCACGAAGGGTGCGTATCAGGTCGGCGCATGGAAGGCGATGCGGGAGCTTGGCATCCCGTTCGACATCGTCACGGGCACGTCCATCGGCTCGGTCACGGCGGCGCTGATGGTGCAGGGCGATTTTGAGCGCGCGTGGGAGCTCTGGACGCACATCACGGAGGATCAGATCATGCTCGAGCGCGACGATGCCACGCCGCACGAAAAGCGTGAGCTCGCGGCGCTGGCCGAGCACCCGGAGCAGCTCATCGCGCGCGTCAAGGACTGGGCGGATCTCAACCGCCGCACGGCGGACATTTCGCCGTACCGCGCGCTTGTGCACAAATACCTTGATGAGGAGCGCTTTTTCGCCTCGCCCGTGGATTTCGGGCTCATGACGGCGCGCTTTCCGTCGTTCCAGCCGGTCGAGGTGCGCAAGCGCGACATCGCGCCCGGCTACCTGCCGCAGTGGATCCTCGCGTCGTCGGCGTGTTTTCCGATGTTCCCGATGTGCGAGATCGACGGGCAGAACTATCTCGACGGCGCATATTCGGACAACCTGCCGATCAGCACGGCGTTTCGTCTCGGCGCGGATCGCGTCATCGCCATCGGTCTCAAGCCGGAGACACCGGAGAAAAAGTACGCAAATCACCCGCTCGTGACCTACATCGCCCCGGCGGAGCCGCTGGGAAAGCTTCTGGAGTTTGACCCCGACGCGATGCGGCACAGCATCGCCCTCGGCTACACGGACACGCTGCGCGTGCTCGGCAGCTGCATCGGTCGCACCTACACGTTCGAGCCCGACGGAAAGACACTGCTCGACGGCGTCGCGCGCGACTATCTGCTCTGGCTGCTGCGCCGGGAGCTGACGCCGCCGGACTCCATGCTGGACTTTTTCCGCAGCGACACGCCGCTGACCGACCGCATCCTCAGCGACCGCCCCGGCGACCTGACGGACTGCGCGCTCGCGGGCACGGAGTGCGTGCTCGAGACGCTCGGCTATCCGCGCGGCGAGGTGTACGATCTCAAGCTTCTGCTGCCGGAGCTGGCCATGCGCCTTGCGGAGGATGAGGACACGCCGGAGCTGGAGCACGCGCACGCGCTGTGTGCCTCGCTCGGCAGCGAGCATTTTATCACGCAGCTTGCCCCGCTCACGCCGCGGTATGACGCCAGGGACATCTTTCTTGCCACGCTCACGCTCTATCTGCGGGAGCAGACGGCCTGACCGGCAGGTTTTTGTTGCGCTCGCGGGAAAAATCGGGTATACTATCTAAGTTTGATAATTTTTGATATTGGATCATACAACAACAGAGGAGCGGACTATGGATCTGAAACAGGAAATCGAGCGCCGCCGGACGTTTGCGATCATCTCGCACCCGGACGCCGGCAAGACGACGCTCACGGAAAAACTGCTGCTGTACGGCGGGGCCATCCAGCTCGCCGGCTCGGTCAAGGGTAAGGCGACCGCGCGCCACGCGGTCTCGGACTGGATGGAGCTTGAAAAGCAGCGCGGCATCTCCATCACATCGTCGGTCATGCAGTTTGAGTATGAGGGCTATTGCATCAACATCCTCGACACGCCGGGCCATCAGGACTTCTCGGAGGACACTTACCGCACGCTCATGGCGGCCGACAGCGCCGTCATGGTCATCGACGCGGCCAAGGGCATCGAGCCGCAGACGCGCAAGCTCTTCAAGATCTGCGCCATGCGCCACATCCCGATCTTCACATTCATCAACAAGCTCGACCGTGAGGCCCGCGACCCGTTTGAGCTCATGGAGCAGCTCGAAAACGAGTTCGGCATCGGCACGTATCCCGTCAACTGGCCGATCGGCTGCGGGCATGATTTCAAGGGCGTGTTTGACCGCGACCGCCGCGAGATCCTCGCGTTTCAGGAGTTTCACCGCGGGCAGAACAAGATCCGTCCCATCGAGTGCGAGCTCACGGACGTCGAGCGGCTCGACGAGCTGATCGGGCCGCGCCAGCGTGAAAAGCTGACCGAGGACATTGAGCTGCTCGATGGTGCGGGCTATTCCTTCGACCTCGACGAGGTGCGCGCCGGCCGCCTCAGCCCGGTGTTCTTCGGCTCCGCGCTGACGAACTTCGGCGTTGAGCCGTTTCTGGAAAACTTCCTGCACATGACGATGCCGCCGCTGCCGCGCACAACGGCCGACGGCACGGTCGATCCGTTCCAGCCGGGCTTTTCCGCGTTCGTGTTCAAGATCCAGGCGAACATGAACAAGGCCCACCGTGACCGCATCGCGTTCATGCGCATCTGTTCCGGCAAGTTCGTGCGCGACCATGAGTACCTGCACGTGCAGGGCGGCAAGACGCTCAAGCTTGCGCAGCCGCAGCAGCTCATGGCGCAGGAGCGCGCGATTATCAACGAGGCCTACGCCGGCGATATCATCGGCGTGTTCGACCCCGGCATCTTCTCCATCGGCGACACGATCTGCGAGCCGAAGATGCGCGTGCGCTTCGAGGGTATCCCCACGTTTGCGCCGGAGCACTTCTCCATCATCTCGCAGGTGGACACCATGAAGCGCAAGCAGTTTGTCAAGGGTGTCACCCAGATCGCGCAGGAGGGCGCCATCCAGATCTTCCACGAGCCGAACAGCGGCATGGAGGAGGTCATCGTCGGCGCGGTCGGTGTGCTGCAGTTCGAGGTGCTGGAGTACCGCCTCAAGAACGAGTACAACATCGACATCCGCCGCCGTGACCTGTCGTATTCCTATATCCGCTGGATCACGAGCGAGGGCGCCGATCCCACGGCGCTCAACCTTGCCTCGGACACGAAGTGGGTGCAGGACTTCCGGGGGCATAATCTGCTCATCTTCAACAATGAGTGGAGCATCCGCTGGGCGGAACAGAAAAACCCCGGCCTGACGCTGGCGGAGTTCAGCCGGAACTGGTAAAAAAGATTGCAAACATGTATGCAAAACGCACGAAGGCCTTTCGAGAGAAGGGCGCTTCGTGCGTTTTGCGTATGGACAGGAAATGAAATCTTTTGTGGAGTCAGCGAATTGAGTGATTGGGCGAATATACCAAAACAAGATGCAACAATTTGAAATAAATAATAATATTTATAAAAATAAACAATAAAAGGTTGACACAGAAAGAATGATATAGTAAATTTAACATAAAAAAGGAATTTATATCTAAAGATGGGAAGCTGATGCAAATTTTGAAGTTTTGACTCGCGTCTAAAACAAGAATTGATTCCATACCATACAGTTAGGAGATGATTCCGATGTGCTGAGTGCAATTTGCTGTGATTGTGATTTGAAAGCAGATGCATCCCAATTTAGCAAACTGGGCTTTGCGAGCGATATGAACAGACTTTCGTATCGGTATAAAGTATATAACGCAGCTGGGGTCTGTACGATGTCTGCCATCAATACTGTAACGTGTCCAACTGTTGATTCCTATCTTATCGTATATTATCAGTAAGGGGGTGTCCATCATGAAACACAGACGGCCAAGTCTATTTAGAAGTTTCTGCATTACGCTGGTGCTCCTGCTGCCGTTGGGCTTGTGTGGCTGCAAGGCGCAGCCGGAGGCGGATACGTTCTTTTTCCAATACGAAGGCTACTTTGCGGCGCCGGTATCGTCTACGCTGACCGTGGCGATCACCGGATTCAGCACGAAGGAAGCATGCGCCGCGGTGTTTCAGAATGCAGCGTCCATGTCCTTTGAGGGGAATGATGCGGTGCGGATCCAGAAGTTTTCCATAGAGCCGCACGAGTCCATTGGAGCTTACAGCGCGTGTGTGGTGAGTGCAACGCTGGCGTTTGAAACGGCAGGCGTGACGGATGCAACGGCGCTGTGTGTGCAATTTCAGGATGGGAGCGAGCAGACGTACCCAATTGGAACGTGGACATTCGACGTGCAGGACGCACCAGATCACGCAGAACTGCTGAACGTCTGGTCGTCCCCAGCATCGAATCGGGTTGGAAATATGTTCCCGTACCATTATGAGCTGCTGGATCGGGCCGCATCCATCCGGTCTATCCAATATGGACCGGATCAAATCGCCGATGTGGCGGACGGCATCACGGTATACGACGGCGTTGCGGAAGGGAAGCTGGCGCTCTCAGGTGACGCGCCGGTGCGGCTGATCCGCCCGCGCATCAAGGTGGAACAGAACGGCGAAGCCTACAGCGTTTATGGTATTTGCTGCTATTGCGGCGCGCTGGATGTGACGGAAGCGGACATACAGGCGGCGCAGGACGCGGCCGGCAGAACAGCATAGAAACAGGATGATCGCGCAGGAGAGTTCTCCTGCGCGATTTTTGGCAAAATACGGCCATCGGGATTTTGCGCTTTCATATCCGATCTGCCCCAAACCGACAGGTTTCTTCCGGCCCTTTGTGTATACTGCTGTCAAACGAAAGCGAGGAGGGAGACGATATGAAACAGCTCCGCTTTGTGATCCTGATCATGCTCATCATGCTGCTGCTGTGTCCGGCTGCGCGTGCGGCGCAGACGCCCGGCAGTGCGCAGGCGCAACAAATGGGAAAACCTCCTGCACAGCAGGAGGTTTTCTCGTATGTATCGATGCTTAGAACAGATCCTCGACCACGTTCTCGGGCGGGACTTCCAGCAGGGAGGGGTTGTGCATGAACATCTTCATGTACTTGAACGACGAGGCGTAATAGTACCCGTCGCACACGCGCTCATCCATGACGGCCATAAAGTCGATGTACTTGCGCTCGACCGCCTTGCCCTCGCGGTCGAGCTCGACCGCCTTGCGCTTGGCGCCGAAGGCGATGAACATCGGCAGGGTGCCGAAGTTATACAGGTGGTGATAGATCGGCGGGATGCCGAGCGAGCCCATGTCGGTGATGATCATCGAGCCGTGGAAGGGGCTGGCGTCGAGCAGCTTCTGCGGGATGATGCCGAAGTAGTCCATCACGCGCAGGCAGCCGATGGCGAAGCGCAGCAGAAAGCGCGGCAGCTTCAGCAGCGCGCCCGCGACCTGCTCGGTGTTGTTGTCCTCGCCGCCGTACTTGATTTCGTCGATCTTCTCGTTCATCTTGCGGTAGACATCAAAGATCGTGTCCGTCGGGGCGAAGACGGCCTTGATGGTCGTCTCGTTCGAGGTGGTGGACATGGTGCGGCGCACGGTCAGCACGACCTCGATGTTGTTGCGCGCGTAGATGCGGCGGCCGGCCACAAAGCGGTTGATGCCGGGACGCATGGAGACCATGCGCACATAGGCCGCGATGAACAGGTGCAGGTAGCCGAGACCCTTGTAGCCCTCGAGCCGCTTCTGACGCAGCCAGCGGTCGGTATCCGTGATCTCGATGCAGTCCTCAAACTGGTTGCAGGCATCGTTTTTCGTGGGCATGATGTAGGGCATGAACTTGTAAAACGGTGCGAGCGAATGGATCAGGCGACCGTCCTTGCGGTCTCCGAGACGGCGTTTGCTCTCCATAGGAAATACCTCCGAATATACGAATAAAGTTCAAACTTTTTAACTTTGGTAAGACCATTATAGGTGATTTCCAAAATAATAGCAAGTAAAAAAGTATTTAAAATGATGATAACTGCATTTTTCCAATTATTTTGGCGGGTGCATTATCGGGAAAACGTAACGGTATCATCGGAAGAAATCATGAAAAAAATTAAACGTTAAATTTTAGTCAATGACGTGAAAAAGCTAGCAATATCAATAGTTTTTTAACACTTGGGTGTTTGAAAATTGACATACATTTTTGGGCAATATCGCTTGCGAAACGGGTATGAATAGGGTAGAATACATACATTATGTAGATACAGTTCGCAAATGCGAGCGTGCGCGGCATAATACTACTTCGAATTGTAGGGAGGTGTAGGGATGTCATTTGAGGCGATAACAACGATCCGTGACGCGGAAAACCGTGCAAAGCAGATCCAAGCCGACGCGCAGGCGGCCGCTGCAGCGGCAGTGGAAGCGGCTCAGGCCGAGGGCAAAGCGGCGATCGAGGCCGCCGTCGGCAAGGCGCAGCGCGAGCTGCAGACGCTGCGGGCCAAATCAGATGAAAAGGCGAAGGCAGATGCGGAAAAGCTGGCTGCGGAGACCAAGAACAAGGAAGCGGCCATGCGCATCAAGGCCAAGACCAATCTGGATCGCGCTGCATCACTTATCGTGGAAAGGATCGTGAACGGCTGATGGCCATTGTACACATGAAAAAGCTGCGGCTCATGGTCGTTCGCGGGCAGAAAGATGCTCTGCTGCGCGACCTGATGCTGCTCGGCTGCGTGCAGGTCTCGGAACCGGACGCGCTTTTGGCGGATGCAGAGGCTGCCGCGGTCCTGCGTCAGGAGAGCGGCAACGTGACGGAGACGCGCAGCGAGCTGACGCGCCTGAACGCTGCGCTCAAGCTGCTGGATAAGTATGCGCCGGTCAAGTCCAAGCTGCTCAGCTCCCGGCCGGAGGTCACGGAGCGTGAGTTTCTGGATGTCGGCGCCTACCGCAAGGAGCTCGACGCGGTCGCACAGCTCGAAGCGCTGGAGGCCGACGTGCGCCGCTATAACGGCGAGGAGGCAAAGCTGCGCAGCAGCGTTGAGGCGCTGCGCCCGTGGGAGACGCTTGACCTGCCGCTGAGCATGGGCTCGACCGCGACGACGCGCATCACGCTGGGCATGCTGCCGGCGGCGGCAGACCTCGGCGAGGCGCAAAAGGCGCTGGCGGAGGCTGCACCCGAGTCGCAGATGTATGAGATCTCCGCAGACAGGGAACAGCACTATGTGCTGCTCATCTGCATGAAGGACGAGCTGCCGGAGGCGCTGGCTGCACTGCGCGCATTCGGCTTCACACTGGCAAACCTCGGCGGCACGCCGGGAACGGCCAGGCAAAACATCGACACCGCGCAGCAGCAGATCGCGGATGTCATCCGCAAGCGTGAGCAGGCGGAGGCGGACATCGCCGCCTTTGCACCGCACCGCGATGCGTTCAAGCTCTGCATCGACCGCGCGAGCGTCCGGCTCGGCCGCGCCGAGGCGGAGGAGCGTCTGGTCGGCACGGAGAGCGTCGTGTGTATGCGCGGCTGGCTCACGGCGCCGGAGGAGGAAAAGCTCACGGCGGTGCTCACAAAGTATGACTGCGCATGGGATCTGGCCGACCCCACGGAGGATGAATATCCCGAGGTGCCGGTCAAGCTCAAGAACAACAAGTTTACAGAGCCGCTCAACATGGTTACGAACATGTACAGCCTGCCGGCCTACGGCACGGTGGACCCGAACCCGCTCATGGCGCCGTTTTTCATCCTGTTTTACGGCATCATGATGGCGGACATGGGCTACGGTCTCGTGATGGTGCTCGCGGCGCTCATCGCGCTCGGCAAGATGAAGCCCAAACGCGGCAGCAAGTATTTCTGCGAGCTGCTGCTCGCCTGCGGCGTGTCGACGTTCCTGCTCGGCATCGTGACGGGCGGCTTCTTCGGAAACGCCGTGCCGACGATCGTGAAGATGTTCGGTCACGATGTCCAGCTCGGCATCCTGACAAGCCCGCTGCTCGACCCGCTCAAAGATACGACGACGATCCTCATCGGTGCGATGGTGCTCGGCTTTATCCAGCTCGTGACCGGCATGATCGTGAACATGGTCATGGAGTGCCGCCAGGGCAAGGTCGGCGACGCGATCTTCAACGAGGGCACATGGCTGGTCCTGTTTGCGGGACTTGCGCTGTATGTGCTCAAGATCGGCAACATCGCCGGCGTTCCGGTCGTGCTGTGCATCGGCGGTCTGATGCTGCTCTACGGCTCCGGCCGTGAGGCCAAGGGCTTCGGCAAGGTCACGGCCGTGTTCGGCGCGCTCTACAACGGGTTGACCGGCTGGTTCGGCGACATTCTCTCGTATTCCCGACTCATGGCTCTGATGCTGGCCGGCAGCGTCATCGCGCAGGTGTTCAACACCCTCGCTGCGATGCCGTCGAGCGGCGGTGTGACCGTCGTGTCGATGCTGGTCTTTATCCTCATCTTCCTGGTGGGTCACGCGCTGAACTTCGGTTTGAACCTGCTCGGCTGCTTCGTGCACGACCTGCGTCTGCAGTGTCTGGAGTTCTTCGGTAAGTTCTATGTCGACGGCGGCAAGCCCTTCAGCCCGCTGGAGATCAACACGCGCTATGTCGATGTGGAAAATCATAATTTCTAAACATTCGTACTCAAGAGATATTTAAGGAGGAAATTGAAAATGGCATTTCTCGAATCCATCGGTGGTCTGGCTCTCGGCCTTCTCGGCGCTGCGCTCGCAGCGGCTCTCGCGTGCATCGGCTCTGCAAAGGGCACCGGCATCGCCGGTGAGGCCGGCGCAGGTCTCGTCTCGGAGGATCCCAGCAAGTTCGGTAAGGCGATGATCATGCAGGTCATCCCCGGCACCCAGGGCCTGTACGGCTTCGTCATCTGGTTCCTTGCTCAGAGCCAGATTTTCGCCGCCAACGCTGCCGCCCCGCTGACTGTTGCGCAGGGCCTGCAGTACTTCGCAGCCTGCCTGCCGATCGCACTCGGCGGTCTGATCTCCGCCATCGCGCAGGGCAAGGTCGCTGCCGCGTCCCTGAACATCCTGGCCAAGAAGCCGGACGACTGGTCCAAGGGCATGATCTTCTGCATCACGGTCGAGTTCTACGCCATCCTCTGCCTGCTGGCGTCGTTCCTGATGCTCAACGGCTTGAAGTAATCCAAAATCCTCTTCCGACAGAAGGGAACGAAGATCTATGAATGGTATTGAAAAAATCACCGGCCGCATCGAGGCGGATGCACGGGAGCAGGCGAGCGCCATCACGGCCGACGCCGAGGCCAAGTGCGCCGAGATCCGCGCCGACTATGACAAGCAGGCGCAAGACCAGTATTGGGCGCGCGTGCGCGACGGTGTAAAGACCTGCGAGGATCGCGTGCAGCGCATGGGGCGTCTGGCGGAAATGGAAGCCAGAAAGAGCATCCTTGCCCTCAAGCAGGAGATGGTCGACGCGGCGTTTGCCGCCGCGCTCGAGCGCATCTGCACCATGCCGCAGGCGGACTACGTGGCCTATCTTGCCAAGCTCGCGGCGCAGGCCGCGACGACCGGCACCGAGGCGTTGATGTTCAACGCCAAGGATCAGGCCGCGTGCGGTCAGGCGGTCGCGGACGCTGCAAACGTGCTGCTCGCGCAGCAGGGCAAGCAGGCGCGGCTCACCGTGAGCCCCGCCACGCGCGACCTGCGCGCCGGTTTTGTGCTCCAGCAGGGAGACATCGAGGTCAACTGCGCGGTGGAGACGATCGCAGAGCTCTGCCGCAGTGATCTGGCTGCTCAGGTCGCCGAGGTCTTGTTCGGCGCATGACCTGCCCCGCCCCGCGCGGGGGAACGAATTATCCTATATGGGGCGCAGGGCTCTGCGCCGCATGAAGGAGGAACGGAATTGTCTAAAGTAAAAGATACGAATTACCTTGCGATTACGGCAATGCTGGCAGCCCGCGAGACCAAGATGCTTTCCGCTGAGCGCATGGAGCGCATGATCGATGCGCCCACGAACGAGGAGGCGGCCAAGATCCTTGAGGAATGCGGCTACGGCGACCTGAGCGGCCTGAGCGCGAAGGACGCCGGCGCTGCGCTCGAGGCGCACATCGCGGCGCTGTTCGACGAGGTCGAGGGCATGGTCCCGGAGGCGCAGCTCGTGCAGCTGTTCCGCCTCAAGTACGACTACCACAACGCCAAGGCGCTCATCAAGGCGCAGGCCATGGGCACGGACTGCGGCGCGATTTTGTCGCAGCGCGGCACAGTGCCGCCGCAGAAGCTGCACGCCGCGTTCTATGAAGAGGACTACCGCGACATCCCGCCCGTTCTGGCACAGGCCATGGTCGATGCCGCCGCGATCCTCGCGCGCACGACCAATCCGCAGGCGGCGGACTTTGCGCTTGACCGCGCGTATTTCGCGCAGATGCTCGCGCTCTGCGACGGTTTGAGTGACGGCGGCTTTGCCAGGGGCTATGTGCAGCTGCAGATCGACGGCGCGAACCTGCGCGCCGCCGTGCGCACGCGCCGCATGGCCAAAGATGCGGACTTTCTCAGGAATGCGCTCGTCTCCGGCGGCACGATCGGCACGGACCGCGTGCTCGCGGCGTTTGAGTCGGGCGAGGCGCTCACGGCGCTCTATGCCAACACGTGGCTGAGCAATGCGGCGTCTGCCGGTGCGGCGGCCATGAGCGGCGGCGCGCTGACGGCGTTTGAGCTGCTGTGCGACAACGCGCTCATGGACTACATCCGCGCGGCCAAGCTGCGCAGCTTCGGCGCGGCACACGTGTCGGCGTATCTCGCCGCCATGGAAAACGAGACGACGGCCGCCAGAATGATCCTGACGGGCAGACTCGCCGGGCTTCAGCCCGCGGTCATCCGGGAAAGGCTGCGTGAGACTTATGCTTAAAATTGCAGTTGTCGGCGGTGCGGAGACCGTCATGGGCTTCAAGGCGCTCGGTCTCGAGGCCTGCCCGGTCGCCAACACCGAGGAGGCGCGCGAGACGCTGCGCCGCCTGACCAAAGACTCTGAGGACTACGCCATCATCTATGTGGAAGAAAATCTGGCGCAGGAGCTTCAGCACGAGATCGACAAATTCAAAGATGTTCCCAAGCCGGCCATCATCCTGATCCCCGGCAGGGAAGGCCCCCTCGGCCTCGGCCAGACCGCGCTCAAGGCGGCGGTCGAGCGAGCGGTTGGCTCCGATATCCTTTAAGGAAAGGAAGAATGAAATTGAGCGGAACTATCACAAAAGTTTCCGGTCCGCTGGTCGTGGCCAACGGTCTTGCCGATGCCAACGTCTCCGACGTTGTGCGTGTCGGCGAGCAGCGCCTGATCGGCGAGATCCTGAATATGACCGGTGACAGCGCGTCCATCCAGGTCTACGAGGAGACCTCCGGTCTCGGCCCCGGCGCGGAAGTCGAGACGACCGGTATGCCGCTGTCCGTGGAGCTTGGCCCCGGTATGCTGGAGAATATCTATGACGGTATCCAGCGCCCGCTGCCCGAGATCCGCGACCTGACCGGCTCGAACATCACCCGCGGCATCGAGGTACCCGCGCTCAACCGCGAGCGCGTGTGGCACTTTGACCCCGTCGTGCAGCCCGGCACCGCCGTTTCCGGCGGCGACGTGATCGGCACCGTCCAGGAGACGACGGCCATCCTGCACAAGATCATGGTGCCTCCGCAGATGGCGGGCACGATCAAGAGCATCACCGGCGGCGACTTCACGGTCGACCAGACCGTCGCCGTGCTCACCGACGCTGCCGGCGTCGATCATGAGCTGAACATGATCCAGCGCTGGCCGGTGCGTATCGCGCGCCCCTATGCGCAGAAGTTCGCCCCGAACAAGCCCATGAACAGCGGCCAGCGTATCATCGACACGCTCTTCCCGATCGCCAAGGGCGGCACGGCGGCCGTGCCCGGCCCGTTCGGCAGCGGCAAGACCGTCGTGCAGCACCAGCTCGCCAAGTGGTCGGACGTGGACGTCGTCGTCTACATCGGCTGTGGCGAACGCGGCAACGAGATGACCGACGTTCTCATGGAGTTCCCGGAGCTGACCGACCCGCGCAACGGCGAGCCGCTCATGAAGCGCACCGTGCTCATCGCCAACACCTCCGATATGCCGGTGGCTGCGCGTGAGGCGTCCATCTACACCGGCATCACCATCGCGGAGTATTTCCGCGACATGGGCTATGACGTCGCCGTTCTGGCTGACTCCACCTCCCGCTGGGCCGAGGCGCTGCGTGAGATGTCCGGCCGTCTGGAGGAGATGCCCGGCGAAGAAGGCTACCCGGCCTACCTCGCATCGCGCATCGCGCAGTTCTACGAGCGTGCCGGCTGCATCCGCTGCATCGGCAGCGATGCTGACCGCCGCGGCTCCGTCACCGCCATCGGCGCTGTCTCGCCTCCGGGCGGCGACATTTCCGAGCCTGTCTCGCAGGCGACCATGCGCATCGTCAAGGTGTTCTGGGCGCTCGACTCGAGCCTTGCCTATGCCCGCCACTTCCCGGCCATCAACTGGCTGACGTCCTACTCGCTGTATGTCGACTCGCTCAAGCCGTGGTATGAGGCCACGTTCGGCGAGGAGTATATGGCCAACCGCGACAAGGCCATGAGCATCCTGCAGCAGGAATCCGAGCTGCAGGAGATCGTCCGCCTCGTCGGTCAGGACGCGCTGTCCCCGGCCGACCGCCTGACGATGGAGACGGCCAAGATGATCCGCGAGGACTTCCTGCAGCAGAATGCCTTCGTCGACATCGACAGCTACTCCGAGTACCGCCGTCAGTATCTGCTGCTCGGTCTCATCCTGCACTATGACGCCGAGTGCCGCGACGCGCTCGAGAAGAACGCGCCGATGCAAAAGCTCTTTGCCATTCCCGCCCGCGTCGATATCGGCCGCGCCAAGAGCGTGCCGAGCGACGAGTACGAGCAGGTCTATGCCAGGATCGCGGCGGATATGACTGCACAGATCAAAGAGATTATCGCCGGAGGTGAGGAGCAGTGATTAGAGAATACAAGACCATCCAGGAGATCGCCAGCCCTCTGATGATCGTCAAGAACGTCGAAGGCGTGACCTACGACGAGCTGGCCGAGATCGAGCTCCCGAACGGTGAAGTCCGCCGCTGCAAGGTCCTCGAGGTCGAGGATGACCACGCGGTCGTGCAGCTCTTTGAGAGCGCGCAGGGCATCAACCTTGCGCAGTCGAAGGTGCGCTTTCTCGGCCACCCGCTGCAGCTGGGCGTGAGCGAGGATATGCTCGGCCGCGTCTTCAACGGCATGGGCGAGCCCATCGACGGCGGTCCGGCGATCCTCGCCGAGGAGCACCGCGACATCAACGGCCTGCCGATGAACCCGGCAGCCCGTGCCTACCCGGCAGAGTTCATTCAGACCGGCGTGTCCACCATCGACGGCCTGAACACCCTTGTCCGCGGCCAGAAGCTGCCGATCTTCTCGGCCTCCGGCCTGCCGCACGCCGCCCTCGCCGCGCAGATCGCGCGTCAGGCGAAGGTGCTGGGCGACAACGAAAACTTCGCCGTCGTTTTTGCCGCCATCGGCATCACGTTCGAGGAGTCTGAGTACTTCATTCAGGAGTTCCGCCGCACCGGCGCCATCGACCGCACAGTCGTGTTCTCGAACCTCGCCAACGACCCCGCTGTCGAGCGTATCGCCACCCCGCGTATGGCGCTGACCGCGGCCGAGTATCTGGCCTTTGAAAAGGACATGCAGGTGCTGGTCATCCTGACCGATATCACCAACTACGCCGAGGCGCTGCGTGAGGTCTCCGCGGCCAAGAAGGAAGTCCCCGGCCGCCGCGGCTATCCCGGCTACCTGTACACCGACCTTGCCACGCTCTACGAGCGTGCCGGCCGCCGCATCGGCAAGTCCGGCTCGATCACCATGATCCCGATCCTGACCATGCCCGAGGACGACAAGACCCACCCGATCCCCGACCTGACCGGTTACATCACCGAGGGCCAGATCATCCTCTCCCGTGACCTGTACCGCAAGGGCATCATCCCGCCCGTGGACGTGCTGCCCAGCCTGTCGCGTCTGAAGGATAAGGGCATCGGCGAGGGCAAGACCCGTGAGGACCACTCCGGCACGATGAACCAGCTGTTTGCGGCCTATGCCCGCGGCAAGGACGCCAAGGAGCTCATGACCATCCTCGGCGAGGCGGCGCTGTCGGACGACGACAAGCAGTTTGCGAAGTTCGCCGACGCGTTTGAGCAGCGCTATGTCAATCAGGGCAACAACACCAACCGCACCATTGAGGATACCCTTAACCTCGGCTGGGAGCTGCTGAGCCTGCTGCCGCGCACCGAGCTCAAGCGTATCAAGCCCGAGCTGATCGAAAAGTATATGCCCGAGACCTGATCGCACCCGTCCCGCAGACTTACCAAGTGAGGTGATTTGATGGCAAATACAGCGATTACCCCGACAAGAATGGTGCTCAACCAGCTCAAGGGCCGGTTGAAGACCGCTCGCAGGGGTCATAAGCTCCTCAAGGATAAGCGTGACGAGCTGATGCGTCAGTTCCTCGACAACGTGCGCCTGAACAAACAGCTGCGTGCAAAGGTCGAGCAGGGACTCACGGAGGCGTTCGGCTCTCTGTCGGTCGCGTCCGCGATCATGTCCCCGGAAATGCTCGAGCAGTCGCTGCTCTACCCGCGGCAGAGCGTCGAGCTGGGCATGACCTATCAGAACATCATGAGCGTGAACGTGCCGGTCTACGATTTCCAGACCCGCAACAGCGACCCGTCCGAGATCTTCCCCTACGGCTTCGCACAGACGTCCGGCGAGCTGGACGATGCGCTCGAGAAGCTGGCGGAGGTGTTTAAGGATATGCTGGAGCTTGCGCAGGTCGAAAAGACCACGCAGATGCTCGCGCAGGAGATCGAAAAGACCCGCCGCCGCGTCAACGCGCTCGAATACGTGATGATCCCGGAGCTGGAGCAGAACATTCGTTACATCTCCATGAAGCTGGACGAGAACGAAAGTTCGACCAAGGTGCGCCTGATGAAGGTCAAGGAAATGGTCCTCGAGGACGCACACCATTATAAGCAATAACGCACCCCAAAACCGCCGCATCCAACGATGCGGCGGTTTTTGCGTCTTTATTGCTCGTGCTGCTCCATCAGCTCGAGCAGCCGCGCGGTTTCTGCGGCGGCGTCCGGTGTGTTTGCCTCCACCTGCAGGGCAGAGGTTTCCGCATCCGGCCGGACGGTCAGCTCCCAGCTGCCGTCGTGCACGTGCAGACCGTTGGTGAAGTCGGCGCCGGCCTCCATCATCGCCTCCGACAGGGTGCGCATCCGGTGTGCGCGGTCGCGGCAGGGGACGCTGCGCCGGAGCGGGTCTGTGCATTGCGCGGGGGCGTCCGGTGATTCCGGTGATTCCGGGGCTTCCGGCGGCGTCGGACTCAGCCGCCCGTCGAGCACGTCCAGACAGCACCGGTAGTAGGCACGCGGCGTGCCGATGTCGCACCAGTAGCCGTCCATCGGTACGCCGAGGATGGGCTCGCCTGCCGCGAGCAGCAGCGGGAAGAGGTCGTTGGCAAAATCAAACGGCGTGTCCTCCGGCACATAGGTCATCGCCCGCGGGGAGACGATATAGATGCCGGTGTTGACGAGATCGGTCACAACGTGCGGCCAGTCCGGTTTTTCGATGAAGTGGCGCACGTAGCCCTCCCGGTCCTGCAAAACGAGCCCGTATTGCAGCGGCTCTGCGTCCGGATGGAGCGCGACCGTCACAGCGGCACCTGAGCTCTGGTGCTGTCGGTAGAGCTGCAGCAGGTCAAAGCTGCACGCCGCGTCGCCGCTGATGACGAGAAAATCGTCCCGGCCGTAAAAGTCGCTGCACGCGCGCACAGCGCCCGCCGTTCCGCGCGGCTCGGTCTCGATGCGGTAGCGCAGGTGCACGCCGTAGCTGCTGCCGTCGCCGCAGTGCTCCTGAATGGCCTCCGGTCGGTAACACAGCGTTGCGCACACGTCCGTGAAGCCGTTGCGCCGCAGCAGCTCGAGCAGCCGGTCGAGCACCGGCACGCCGACGAGCGGTACCATGGGTTTCGGCAGCTTGCCCGTGATGCTGCGCAGTCGCCGACCCTGACCGCCGGCCAGCAAAATTGCTTTCATGCGCACGCTCCTTTCACAAATCTTCGGTGGGAAAGTGTATTGTCAACGTTCGGGAAAGATGATATAATCATTGATTATTATGGGGGCAATAGGTTTTGCCCGCGGGGTGCAAGGAGGTATGACGATGCGAGATCCCAAAACCGGCAATGTACCCAATGAGTCGAAGCTGCAGCGTGCGCTGATGCCGAATTCACGGATGTTTCTGCTGTTTCTGATCGTGTTTGCAGTGCTCACGTTTTTCTTCTCCGACCGGCTCTGGCTGTCGATCGGTGAGGGTGTCATCATTCTGCTGCTCATTATCTATTCGGTCATCATGCGCGCGCGCAAGCGCCGCACGCTCGAGCGGTATATCGAATCTGTCACCTATGATACGGAGTCTGCGCGAAATAATACCCTGCAGAATTTTCCGCTGCCGATGGCGGTCTTTCGCCCGGCGGATTCGCAGGTTATCTGGGCCAACCAGAACTTTTTTGATCTCTGCGGCCGGCACAAGCCGTCGGTCGATATGCGCATCACGGACGTGATCCCGGAGTTTTCCGGCCGCTGGCTGCTCGAGGGAAATACCCAGTGTCCCGAGCTGCTGGAGTATCAGGGCCGCAAGTACCAGATCCACGGCAACCTCGTGCGCACGAACCCGGACGACGCCGCGAGCTACATGGGCATCACCTACTGGGTCGACGTGACGGACTATGAGAAGATCCGGCTGGAGTATTACGCCTCCCGCCCGATCATCGCCGTGATCGTTATTGATAACTATGATGAGCTCATCCGCGGTCTGACCGACCGCAAGCGCAACGAGCTGCGCGATGCCATTGAGGATAAGCTCCTGCAGTGGTGCGAGGGCAAGGGCGGCTTCTTCCGCCGCTATGACCGCGACCGGTACCTGTACGTGTTCGAGGAGCGGCACCTTGATGAGCTGCGCGAGAACAAGTTTGCGTCCCTGCTCGATATCGTCCACAGCGTGACCAGCCCCAGCGGCATCCGCGCCACGGTCAGCGTCGGCGTCGGCCGCGACGGGGAGAGCCTTGATGAAAACTACAACTTCGCCATCCTCGGCACTGAGATGGCGCTCTCGCGCGGCGGCGATCAGGCCGTTGTGAAAAACCGCGTCACGTTTGAGTTCTTCGGCGGCCGCGGCGGAGAGGTTGAGCGGCGCACAAAGGTCAAATCCCGCGTCATGGCAAACGCCCTCAGTCAGCTCATTCAGGACTCGTCCAAGGTCTACGTCATGGGGCACAAATTCTCCGATCTGGACACGCTCGGCGCTGCTGCCGGTGTGTGCTGCATCGCGCGCAAATTCGGCACGCCCTGCCGCATCGTCATGGACGCCAACAGGACGGCGGCCGGCCAGCTCCGCGACCGGATGCTCAGCGCGGCGGAATACAGCAAGGCCTTCCTGTCACCGCAGGAGGCGTTCCTGCACGCCGACAGCCGCACGCTGCTCGTCGTGGTGGACACAAACCGCCCGGATCAGGTGGAAAATGCGAGCCTGCTCGAGGCCTGCACCCGCGTGGCGGTCATCGACCACCACCGGCGCGCGGCAAATTATATTTCCAACGCGACCATGAGCTTCCACGAGCCGTATGCGTCGTCGGCGTGTGAGCTGATGGCGGAGCTTCTGGAGGAGCTGGTCGAGCAGCCGGACATCCTGCACGTGGAGGCGGAGGCCATGCTCTCGGGCATCATGCTCGACACAAAGGACTTCACCGTGCGCACCGGCGAGCGCACGTTTGAGGCGGCGGCATTCCTGCGCCGCGCCGGAGCGGACACCTCCGAGGTGAAAAAGCTCCTGCAGACGGATATGGAGCACACGGTCGCCCGCTATAAGATTCTGCAGACGGCGTCCATTTACCGCGCGGACATCGCCATTGCCGCGCCTACCGAGCCGCAGGAGCGCATCGTCGCGGCGCAGGCTGCGGACGAGCTGCTCAACATCGCGGGGGTCACGGCGTCACTGGTCATTTACCCGATGGGTAACGGGGATGTGTTCATCTCCGCGCGCTCGATCGGTGAATTGAATGTGCAGCTTGTCATGGAGGCGCTCGGCGGCGGCGGCAGCCGCTCGTCGGCGGCCGTGCAGCTGCACGACGTGTCGGTCGCGCAGGCGGTGCAGATGGCACGCGCGGCGATCGACGATAATCTGGAAAATTAAGCAAAGGAGTATCTTGCTATGAAAGTGATTTTGAATGCAGACGTAAAGGGTCAGGGCAAAAAGGGCGAGCTCAAGGAAGTTTCCGACGGCTATGCCCGCAACTACCTCCTGCCGCGCAAGCTCGCGACGGAGGCAACGGCCGATAATCTCAACGCCTTCCGCCTCAAGGAGAAGGCCAAGGCCGCGCAGATCGCCCGCGAAAAGGCTGAAGCGGAGGAAAACGCCAAGAAGCTCGGCGCGATCCAGGTGAAGATCGCGGCGAAGGCCGGCAGCAACGGCAAGCTCTTCGGCTCCGTCACCTCGAAGGAGATCAGCGACGCGCTGCACGAGCAGTTTGCGCTCAGCATTGAAAAGCAGAAGATCGTGCAGGCCGAGCCCATCAAGAGCTTCGGCGCGTACGAGGTCAAGTGCAAGCTCGGCTATGAAGTCACCGGCACGATCCACGTGCTGGTTATCGAAGAAAAATAATCCGCGCGCAGGCGAGGGAGGGACCCGTCATGGAGGAGCTGCTTGGCAGACAGGCGCCCCATTCCGCTCCGGCGGAGCAGGCAGTCATCGGTGCGATGCTCATCGACCCGAGCTGCATCCCGGATGTGATCGAGAAGGTCAAGTCCGACGAATTTTATATTCAGGCCAACCGCGATATTTTTGACACCATCTTCGCCATGTTCTCCTACGGGCAGAGCGTGGATGCGGTCACGGTGCTCGAGCAGATGAAGGTGCGCGGCGTGTTCAAGGACACGACCCAGCAGTACCTCATGGAGGTCATGCAGGTCACGCCCACGGCGGCGAACGTGCTCAAGTACGCGGCCATCGTGCGCGATCAGGCGCTGCTGCGCAACCTGCACACCGCTGCCGATGAGATCAACACCATGATCTTTGAGGGCTCGGGCGGTGCGGACGCCATGCTCGAGGCGGCCGAGCGCAAGATCTATGCGCTGCGGCAGGGACGCAATGTCGGCGGCCTGCAGCCGATCAGCATGGTCATCCAGCGCGTGTACGCAAACCTCTCCGAGGCGGCGAGCAGCGGCGGCGGCATCCCCGGTCTGGCGACCGGCCTGCCGGATCTGGACCAGACGATCCTCGGCCTGAACGCGGGCGAGCTGATCCTCATCGCCGCGCGTCCCGGCATGGGCAAGACGAGTCTTGCGCTCAATATCGCGCTGCACGTCGGCAAGACATCCGGCAAGACGGTCGCGGTGTTCTCGCTCGAAATGGCGCGCGAGCAGCTCACGACCCGTCTGCTCGCGGGTGAGGGTCTGGTCGACAGCCAGAAGCTGCTGACCGGCAAGCTCTCGGCGGACGAGTGGCGGCGCGTCGGCGCTGCGGCCACGACCATCAGCGCGACCGACATCCGCATCGACGACAATCCGTCGCTTTCCGTTGCGGACATGAACGCCCAGTGCCGCCGCATCCCGAATCTCGGCCTCGTCGTCATCGACTACCTGCAGCTCATGCAGTCGGCCGGCAGCGGCCACGGCTGGTCGAACGAGAGCCGCACGCAGGCGGTCTCCGACATGAGCCGTATGCTCAAGATCATGGCCAAGGAGCTCAACGTTCCGGTCATCTGCCTCTCGCAGCTCTCGCGTGCCAATGAAGCGCGCCAGAATAAGCGCCCGATGCTTTCGGATCTGCGCGAATCCGGTGCCATCGAGCAGGACGCGGACATCGTGCTCGCGCTCTACCGCGACGGGTATTACAACAAAGAGTGCGAAAATCCGAACCTGGCCGAGGCGATCATCCTCAAAAACCGCCACGGCGAGACCGGCACGCTCGAGCTGATGTGGCTGCCCGAATACACGACGTTTGCGGCCATTGAGAAGAAGTACGACGACGATGACTATTGATGCGATCACGCCCGGTGCGCGCGTGCTGTGTGCCGTGTCCGGCGGGGTGGACTCCATGTACCTCCTGCACCGGATGACGGAGCTGGCGGCGCAGCGCGGCTTTACGGTCGGCTGTGCGCACTTCAACCACGGCCTGCGCGGCGCGGAGAGCGACCGCGACGAGGCGTTCGTGCGCACGCAGTGTGCACATTTGGGCGTACCGTTTTACGCCGGGCGCGGCGACGTTGCGTCTGTGCGCGGCATGGGCACGGAGGGCGCTGCGCGGCAATTGCGCTATGCGTTTTTGACCGACTGCGCGGCTGCACACGGCTATGATTGGATCGCAACGGCGCACACGGCGGATGACAACGCCGAGACGCTGCTGCTCAACCTCGCACGCGGCTGCGGTCTGCGCGGCCTGACCGGTATCCCGCCGCAGCGCGGCAAGCTCCTGCGCCCGATGCTGGATACGACGCGCGCGGAAGCGGAGGCGTATCTGGCGGCGCATGGCATTGCGCACGTGGACGACAGCACGAACGCATCGGACGCTTACGCCCGCAACCGCGTCCGGCACCATGCCGTGCCGGCGCTCGAGAGTGTGAACGCGGCCTTCGTGCAGCACGCTGCCGATACGGCGGCGCTTTTGCGCGAAGATGAGCGGTTTCTCGGCGGGCTGGCGGCGGAGTTTCTCGCTGGGCAGACGCCGGCGGAGGGCATCCCGACGGCAGAGCTGCTGGCGCTGCCGCGCCCGGTGCGCGTGCGCGTGCTGCAGCAGGCGGCCGGACGCGAGCTCTCACGGCGGCATCTGCTGGCGCTCGAGCAGCTGTGCGGCGGGGAAGGACTCGGCTATGCCGACATGCCCGGCCTGCGCGTGACGCGCGAGCAGGGACGGCTCTTTTTCGGCGCGCAGCGGCGGCCGCCGCTCGGGACGTATGCGCTCATCCCCGGTCAGACGACGGAGATCCCGGAGCTCGGTGTGCGCTTCACGGTGGGGATGCCGGAACCGTTTCGTGAAATTCACAGCGCGTTCACCACTTTTGTCTTTAAATCTGCGATTATCCATGATACACTATCTGTTACGCCACGGCGGCCGGGTGACCGGATCCGTCTGGCTGGACGCGGCTGCACCAAGCGCGTGAGCGACCTGCTTGCAGAGCGGGGGCTGACGCAGGGCGCGCGCGAGCGCGTACCGATCATCCGCGCGGCGGATGTGCCGGCGGCCATCGCCGGCTTCGGCGTCGCCGAGCAATGGGCGGCGGTGCCGGATCAAACCATGGTCTGCATCCGGATGGAACAGATCCAAACATATGGGGGAGAATACTATGAGCGATATGAGAGATGACATTGCGTCTGTTCTGCTGTCCGCCGAAGATATCCAGAAGCGCACGGCGGAGCTGGGTGCCCGGATCTCGAAGGATTTTGACGGCCGCGAGCCGCTTTTTGTCGGCGTGCTCAAGGGCTGCTTTGTGTTCATGGCGGACCTGATGCGCAGCGTGACCATTCCGTGTTCGGTCGATTTCATGGCCGTATCGTCCTACGGAAACCAGACCACGACCACCGGTGCGGTGAAGATCAACAAGGATCTGAATCAGGACATCGAGGGACGCGACATCATCCTCGTCGAGGACATTCTCGACAGCGGCGTTACGCTGCACTACCTTGCGGACTATCTCAGTGTCCGCCGTCCCGCGTCGATCACCATTGCGACGCTGCTGGACAAACCTGCGCGCCGCAAAGCGCCGATCCATGCGACGTATGCCGGCTTTGAAGTGCCGGACGCATTCGTCGTCGGCTACGGCCTTGACTACGCGGAAAAATACCGCAATCTCCCGTTCATCGGCGTGCTCAAGCCGGAGGTCTACTCCCACTGAGCCCGATACGGATTCCTAAAGGATGTGATTTGATTTGAAACCGGACAAGAACCGTGCCAGAGGCATCGGGTTCTATATGCTGATCGGCGTGATCATTCTCGCCGTCGTTTTCTATCTGACGACCCCGGTGGAGCAGAAGGAATACACCTATTCCGAGATCGAGACCCTGTTCCGGGAGGAAAAGGTCAAGTCTTTCAGTCTCGAGGGCGATGAGCTCACGCTCAACCTCTATTCGGCTGACAGCGACGGCAACACTACCATCAAAAAGACCCTGCCGAACCCGAACTGGTTCCGCGAGGATCTGGGCGAGCTCATTGATGCGCAGACCGCCAGCGGTGTGCTGACGGAGTATGACTACGTCAAGGGCTGGACGGCGCCGTGGTGGATGTCCATCCTGCCGTATCTGATCACGGTCGTGCTGTTTATCGGCGTGTGGTACCTGCTCATGAACAAGTCGGGCGGCGGCGGTGCGCCGGGCGTCGGCAAGTTCGGCAAGGCGCACACGCGCACCGGCGAGGAGAACCTCAAGAAGGTCACCTTTGCCGATGTCGCCGGTGCGGAAGAGGAAAAAGAGGAGCTGTCCGAGATCGTGGACTTCCTCAAGCGGCCGCAGAACTATACCGCGATGGGCGCGCGCATCCCCAAGGGCGTGCTGCTCGTCGGCCCTCCGGGCACCGGCAAGACGCTCATGGCGCGCGCAGTTGCGGGCGAGGCGGGCGTGCAGTTTTTGTCCATCTCGGGCTCGGACTTCGTCGAGCTCTATGTCGGCGTCGGCGCATCGCGTGTGCGTGACCTGTTTGAACAGGCCAAGAAGGTCGCTCCGGCCATCATCTTCATTGATGAGATCGACGCGGTCGGCCGTCAGCGCGGCAGCGGTCTTGGCGGCGGTCACGACGAGCGCGAGCAGACGCTCAACCAGCTGCTCGTCGAAATGGATGGCTTTACGAACAACGAGGGCGTCATCGTCATGGCGGCGACCAACCGCGCCGACATTCTTGATAACGCGCTGCTGCGCCCCGGCCGCTTTGACCGGCGCGTGTATATGGGCTTGCCCGACATCAAGGGACGTGAGGAGATCCTGAAGGTCCACGCCCGCGGCAAGCCGCTGGGCGACGATGTGGATCTCAAGAGCATCGCGCGCGGCACGGCCGGCTTTGCCGGTGCGGATCTGGAAAACCTCCTCAACGAGGCTGCGATCCTGGCCACGCGCAGCAAGCGCCGCTTCATCATGCAGGAGGATATCGACGAGGCGATCCTCAAGGTCGTCATGGGTCCGGAGAAGAAGAGCCGCATCGTGTCCGAGCGTGCGCGCCGCCTGACGGCGTACCACGAGTCGGGCCACGCGATCGCGTCGTTCTTCCTGAAGAATTCCGATCCCGTGCACTATATCACCATCATCCCGCGCGGTGCTGCCGGCGGCTTCACGTGGTATCGCAAGGCGGAGGACGCGGAGGACTTTACCTCCCGCGGCGAGATGTTCGACAGCATCGTCTCCGCGCTCGGCGGCCGCATTGCCGAGCAGCTGTTCCTCGACGATATCTCCACCGGCGCGTCCGGCGATATCCAGCAGGCGACGAACGTCGCCCGCGACATGGTCATGAAGTACGGCATGTCGGAAAAGCTCGGCCCCATTTCGTTTGACGATTCGAGCCACAGCATCTTCATCGGCCGCGACTTCGGTACCACGAAGAGCTACTCCGAGGAGACTGCCGCTACGATCGACGAAGAGGTCAAGCACATCTTCGATCAGGCGTATGCCAAGTGCGAGGCGCTGCTGCGCGAGCACGCCGATCTGCTGACCGGCCTTGCGGAGCACCTGCTCATCCACGAGACGATCGAGGGTGACGATTTCCGCTACTACTGCGAGCACGGTCAGATGCCCATCCACCCGGACGACACCATCGAGCCGCCCGCAAAGGTCATCCGCAGAATGGATGAGGCGCCTGTTGCGCCGCAGCCGGAAGCGGAGACGCAGCCGGCAGACGGTGACACGCCGGACGGCGGCGAGAAAACCGAATGATATGCCAACAGGGCGGGGGATGACCCCGCCCTGTTTGTGAGGCTGTCAAAAAGCAGCGCTATTTGACAGCCTCAGCTGCCCTGCGCACAAAGCGGGGCAGCTTTTTTCTCTGCGCACCGGCGCAGAGAGATGCAAGGCATTTTCCCCCGCGCCCGTCTGTGCCGCAGCAGCAGGCACATGGCGAGCAGCACCGCCTGCAAGCAGTATTCCGCCATGCCGAAGGTGACAAAGCTCCACGCAGGAGACAGCCAGCGGTAAAGAAGGTATGCAGGTGAGACCACCATGGACACGCCAAAGTCGGCCTTTTCCATCAGGACAACACCCCACGCGACAAATACGATGCCGAATACACAGGCAAGCTCCGTGCGGAATGTTCTCTTCATTTTTGATCCTCCAGACAAAAAATGAGCCCTCTCCGTTTGGTATAGAAACGGAAAAGCTCATTTGTATTGCACCACGCCTGTCAAGCGGCGCAGGACTCTGGCAGCACTATGCCTCATCCTCCGCCAGCATCCGGTAGCCGACGCCAAGCTCATTGATGATATAGCGCTTTTCACCGGGCGTCACGCCCATTTTCTTGCGGATGTTCTTCATGTTGACTTGCAGCTTCTTGACGCAGCCATAGTCCGAATACCCCCAGACTGCCCGAATGATGGCGGCATACGTCAGCACCTTTCCGGCGTGAACGGAGAGAAACGCCATAATGTTGTACTCCGTCTGGGTCAGGTCGATCTCCTCTTTGCCAACAAAGACCTGCCGCGTATCATAGTCGATCAGCAGGTCCTGAAGACGGAATTTCCCGCCGGGGGTACTTTCATTCTCTTCACTGTGCCGGTGGCTGCGGAGAACGGCACGGATACGGGCGAGCAGTTCCTCCGTGCCAAAGGGCTTGGTGATATAATCATTCGCTCCCAGATCCAGCGCCTCCACCTTGTCCCGCTCGTTGGAGCGGGCGGAGAGCACGATGATGGGTACGGTATCCGTCTTTCGTACCTCCCGAATCAGACTCATGCCATCCCGATCCGGCAGGCCGAGATCCAGAACGATGAGATCCGGATGATGGGAGGCGTACATCATCATGCCGAGCGCACAGGTCTCCGCGCAGAGCACCTGATAATCGCTGGTTTCCAGATTGGCTTTGATAAAGCTCCGGATGTTGGCCTCGTCCTCTACGATCAGGATCTTGTACTTGTTATTGCCCATCGTCCTCATCCCCTCTTTCCAGCGCAAAGCGGAATACCGCACCGCCGCCCTTTCTGTTTTCTGCGGTAATGTCACTGCCGTGCGCCTTGACGATGGCAGCGCACACAGAAAGCCCGATCCCCATATTGCGGCGGGTCCCGTCCACCGGTGCGGCGGACTTTTCATAGCTTCCGGTGAAAATCTTTTGAAGCGCATCCTCCGGAATGCCGCAGCCGTTGTCGGCGACTTCAAACACCGCCTTGTCCCCCACGAGGGAAACGGAAAGTGTCAGTTCCGTCATACCTTTTGCGTGGAACACGGCGTTTTCCAGAAGATTCAGCAGCACCTGCTCAATCAGAAGTGAGTCCATGGGAATGTCCACAAACTCGTCCGGTATCTGCGTGATGACCTTCTGATTCGGATGCTTTTTGGAAAACTTCATCAGAACCGAGTCGATCAGCTCATCCAGAACGGTGGGCGTTTTCGCGACCTCGACCTTCGCGCCGTCGATCCTTGTGACGGACAGGAGATTTTCGACCATGCGGATGAGCCACTCGCTGTCCTCCTGAATCTCTCCCAGCAGCTTGAGCTGCTGCTCCTTCGGCAGTGCATCATACTTGGAGAGCAGCGTGGAGGATGACCCGTATATGGAGGTGAGGGGCGTGCGCAGGTCATGGGAGATCGCCCGCAGCAGATTGCCGCGCATTCTCTCTTTTTCATTCTCTGAGCGCAGCTTTTCCTGATCGCGGATGCGGATGTTCAGCGTACTGGTGGAAACGGCGACGATGAGCATGATGACGGCAGACAGGATGCTTTCTTCTACGAAAAAGTCAAAGACATAATAGGGATAGGTGAAGGCAAAATTCACCGCAAACACGCTGACGATGGCCGAAATGATACCATAGCAATACCCATGCGTTTTCAATGAGATCAAAAACACGCCGAACACAAAGATCATGGGCACCAGCGTCTGCGTGGTAAAGAGCTTCTGAAGGAGCAAATTGACGGCAAAGGTGCTGCAAAAAATGAGGATCGAAAACAGAATATCCTTTTGTCGTTGACGGTTCTTCATCATGCTTCTCCTGAAATTGATTGCGGCATTATTATGCCATGAAGCGAAGCAGAATGGTATGATACGCCATGTTTTTCGGTTCCGGGCGAAGCTCGGGAGAAAAACGGCTCAGATCAGTGGTATAATAACTGCTGGCAGTTATTATACCGCATAAGCAGAAACGCTTCAAGATTTCTCACAGGGGGAGCTTGCGCCGCACCTGTTTCTTTACCGAATCTACACCGGAGAAATGCTATGTTACAAATACACAGTTTAACCTGCGCACAATAAATCCATCGCGCGATTCACAAGGAGTGAGGATGATGTCAGAAGAAATGCTTTGCAGAAAGCGTCGTCTTTCGTCTTTTCAGATTATCATATTGGGCTTTGCGGGGGTGATCCTGCTGGGCGCGCTGCTGCTGATGCTGCCAATTTCTGCTATAGCTCGGTGTGTAACGCCGTTTCATGAGGCGCTGTTTACCGCGACCTCCGCGGTTTGCGTGACGGGGCTTGTGGTGCAGGATACCGGCAGCTATTGGTCGGTCTTTGGTCAGGCGGTGATCCTGACGCTGATTCAGATAGGCGGGCTCGGTGTCGTCACCGTGGCGGCATCGTTTGCGCTGCTGTCCGGGCGAAGGATCTCTCTGATGCAGCGCAGCATCATGCAGGATGCCATTTCAGCGCCGAAGGTCGGAGGGATCGTCCGGCTGACACGATTCATCCTGCGGGGAACGTTCCTGATCGAGCTGATCGGCGCGCTTGCCATGCTGCCGGTGTTTTGCCGCGACTATGGATGGCGCGGGATCTGGATGGCGGTATTTCACTCCATCTCCGCCTTTTGCAACGCAGGGTTTGACATCCTGGGAACGAACAATAACTTGTATCCGTCCCTTACCGGTTATGTGCAAAATCCGGTGATCAACATCACGATCATGCTGCTGATCATAACCGGCGGCATCGGATTTTTGACGTGGGATGACATTTGCGAAAACAAGCTGCACTTCCACCGTTATCGAATGCAGAGCAAGGTCATTGTCATTGTGACACTCGTGCTGATCGTCCTTCCGGCGCTGTTTTTCTTCTTTGCGGACTTTGGTGCGCTTCCCCTTGGAGAGCGGATCCAGGCGGCGCTGTTCCAGTCGGTCACACCGAGAACGGCGGGCTTCAACACGGTTGATCTGTCTGCTATGTCCGGCGCATCGCTGGGTGTGATGATCCTTCTGATGCTCATCGGCGGGTCTCCCGGCTCCACGGCGGGCGGCATGAAAACCACAACGCTGGCCGTTCTGCTTGCCAATGCCGCCGCGACCTTCCGCCGGCGGGACAGTGCTCAATTTTTCGGACGCAGGCTTGATTGCGGTGCCGTCAAGACTGCCGCGACCATTCTGACGATGTACCTTGCGCTGTTCTTTGGCGGCGGCGTTTTTATCAGCATCTATGAAAATCTTCCGCTGTCCTCCTGCCTGTATGAAGCAGCGTCGGCGGTGGGCACGGTGGGGCTGACGCTTGGCATTACGCCGCAGCTGCATATTCCCTCGCAAATGGTGCTGATCGCGCTCATGTATTTGGGCCGAGTCGGCGGCCTCACGCTTATTTACGCGGCGCTTTCCGGCAAAAAAATAAGCAATGCGAAGCTGCCGCTTGAAGAAATCACGGTCGGATAAGAAAAGGAGCCTTTTTCATGAAAAATGTTTTATTGATCGGAGCAGGCCGCTTTGGACGGCATATCGCAGTGCAGCTTTCTCAGCTGGGGCATCAGGTCATGGCGGTCGATGAAGACGAGGAACGAATCAATGACGTCCTCCCGTTTGTTACCAACGCACAGATCGGCGACAGTACAAACACGGAGTTTCTTCGCTCGCTTGGCATCGGAAATTATGACGTCTGCATTGTGACCATCGGAGGCAGCTTCCAGAACTCACTGGAAACGACCTCGCTGCTCAAGGAACTGGGTGCAAAATGCGTGGTGTCGCGTGCCGAGCGCGATGTGCAGGCAAAATTCCTGCTCCGTAACGGTGCCGACCATGTGGTCTACCCGGAAAAACAGGTGGCAAAATGGGCGGCGATCCGATACACCGCCGATCATATTTTTGGCTACATAGAAGTTGATGAACAGAACGCTATTTTTGAAGTAGAAGTGCCGGAGGGCTGGGTCGGCAAGAGCATTGGCGAGCTGGACATCCGCAGAAAATACGGCATCAATATCCTTGGCATCAAGCGTGCGGGAAAAACGGATGTTTCCGTTACGCCGGACACCATATTGTCCGATGACATTACGATTCTGGCATTGGGTGAGTATAAAGCCCTGCAAAAGTGCTTTCACATCTGACTGAGCCGCGCATGATGCAAGAGATTCTAAAATGAAAAGGATTGAACAGACTGCGGGGCAAACTGATTCATAATAAATAGCAGAGAGTGCTATACAATGATCAGTACCACCAGCGTAAAACTAAGGCTTTGCGGTGGCTCTTAGTACATACCGCCCACGAGCATCTCGGTACCGTAATGTTTGGAATTTTCGCTTCCCATCATATTTTGAATGCTGCGTGGTGGAAGCACCTGCTTCGCGGAAGGTACACGCCGCTCTGCGTTTTCGGAACAGTTGTAAATTTAGCCCCTACAATCATAATGCCGGTACTGCCGATCAGCGGCATGATCCTAAGCAGACTTTCTCGACTCATACTGGTGACAACAATGTGATAAAGGGCTTGGGATACTCCCGAAATCGCCGTGCTCCCGGACAGCGGCTACGCCTGCTGTTCCCTCAGATCTCAATGTCCGCAGATCGCGATGTCCTCGCTTTTTCGAAAGCGGGGACATTTTTGTTCTCCGCTACGAAAAAACGGAAGAAGAATGTCCGCTGTAAAGCGGAGGGGCTTCTGCACGTCCGAAAAGGATTTCATGTTACCTGACAAACAGCGAAAAGCTGGTGGCCTTGCAGCAAAAGATAATTTGTAAAAACAGCTTGAGAGAAAAGAACCTATCTGCTATAATTCTGTTGCTGCAGCACGCTCTTTTCTCTCTGCGGGAACGGAGGGTACAATGGGCAAAAACGCAAAGGACAAAGAATGCAGCAAGTGTCTCCCGGAGAGAGGACGGTTTATACAGCACAAGATTTGTGTACTGCAAAGGTGAGCGTCAGGTCAAGCGCTTTTCTGCCTTTCCGGAAGCCTTTGAGAATCAAGACTTTTTAAGGAGATAGAGAAAATTATGAAATTAGGTATCGTCGGCTTGCCGAACGTCGGCAAGTCCACTTTGTTCAATGCCATCACCAACGCCGGGGCTGAGAGCGCGAACTATCCGTTTTGCACCATCGAGCCCAATGTGGGCGTGGTGGCCGTGCCGGATGCGCGGCTGGATAAGCTGGCGGAGATGTATGAGCCGGACAAGAAGACCCCCGCAGTGATCGAGTTTGTCGACATCGCGGGTTTGGTCAAGGGCGCCAGCAAGGGCGCGGGTCTGGGCAATAAGTTCCTCGAAAACATCCGCCGCACCGATGCCATCGTCCACGTGGTGCGCTGCTTTGACGATGAGAACATCATGCACGTGGTGGCCGACGCCAGCCAGAACGAGCCGGTCGACCCGCTGGGCGACATCGGCACGATCGATCTGGAGCTCATCATGGCCGATCTGGAGATGGTCAACCGCCGCATCGAGAAGGCGACCAAGGCCGCCAAGGGCGACAAGAAGTTCCTGCACGAGGCCGAGGTGTTCAAGGCGCTCGCTGCGCATCTGGATGCCGGCAAGTCCGCGCGCACCTTTGCGTGTGACGATGAGGAGCGCGCCATCGTTGAGACGGCGGATCTGCTGAGCCTGAAGCCGATCATCTATGCTGCCAACATGGACGAGGCGGGCTTCGCCGACTATGCGCACAATGCATATTTTCAGGGTGTCCGTGAGCTGGCAGAGCAGGAGGGCGCGCAGGTGCTGCCCATTTGCGCCAAGCTTGAGCAGGACATCGCCGAGCTGGATGATCCGGAGGAGCGGGCAATGTTTCTGGCCGATCTGGGCATTGAGAAGTCCGGCCTTGACCGCCTGATCCAGTGCTCGTATGAGCTGCTGGGGCTGATCTCCTTCCTGACCTACGGAAAAGACGAGTGCCGCGCGTGGACGATCAAAAAGGGTACGAAAGCGCCGCAGGCTGCCGGTAAGATCCACTCGGATATCGAGCGCGGCTTTATCCGCGCCGAGACCATCAACTTTGACGAGATGATGGCCTGCGGCGGCAGCGTGGCTGCCGCAAAGGAGAAGGGCTTGCTGCGCTCCGAGGGCAAGGAGTATGTGGTCAAGGACGGCGACATGATCTACTTCCGCTTCAACGTCTGAACTGCAAACAGATGACCGCGCACGGCAAACGCCGCGCGCGGTCTGAGGCTGTCAAAAAGTATTACTTTTTGACAAAGGGGTCTGCGGCCTGACTGCAGCGCACGCGCCGTCCGCCGGAGGCAGACGGCGCGCACGTTTGCAGGCCGAGATGTATTTTCTCCGCCGCACATGTCGCCGGAGAAAATGATTGAACTTTTTTCACCGCTCCGGCGGTGAAACTCTGCGAGGCCTTTTGACAAGCTGTGACCGCGCACGGCAAACGCCGCGCGCGGTCTTTCCCTGTTTTATTCCGTTGTGTCGCCGCCGCGCAGGCGGCCAAACTTTCCGCGCAGGCGTTCGCCGAATTTCGGCGGCTGCACGGGGCGCTCCAGCAGGAAAATGCCGCAGTCCGCGCAGTACCGGCAGTCAGCGAAGCTGCCTTCCCAGATCCCGCGGCTCACCACGAGGTCGCCCTCCTCGTCCGCGCGAAAGGATATAGACTTTTCCTCCTGACTCCAGATGATCTGCCGCGCGCTCTGCAGATAGCCGGAGAGCAATTCCCCGCCGCAGTAGGGGCATTTATCGCCGATGGTCATGGTCGTGTGCTCCTTTCTGTTACTGGTTGAGCTTCCAAATTCAGTATAGCATATATTTCCGGCGCTTGGCAAGCGTTCTGTGCAGCATTTCATGCACAAACGGCGAATTTTTCATCCTGCTTTCGTATGAAATTGTGCTTGACAGGGGTAACGGTCGGTGTTAGGATGATACCGTTGCAAAGGCAATGACGGGACTTGCACCCGAGCGAGGACGGACAGAGAATGGCGGTCATAGGCTGTGAGCCGCCTGCGGCACCCCTCCGGCGCAGACCTTCCCCGAGCCGATCGCCCGAACCCGCAGTAAGGCGATCCGCGCGGCGCACGTTACAGCGCCAACTGAGTGAAACTCAGGGTGGAACCGTGTGATTTCAGCACCCCTGTGCCGCAAGGCGCAGGGGTGTTTTTAGTTTAGGAGGAGACATTATGGACGATCAGTACACCTTTGAAAACAAGACCTATAAGGACACCTACCGTCACACCACCAGCCACATTCTTGCGCAGGCCATGAAGCGCCTGTACCCCGAGGTGAAGCTGGCAATCGGCCCTGCCATCGAGGACGGTTTCTATTACGATTTTGACAGCCCCGAGCCGTTCACGCCCGAGGTGCTCGAGAAGCTTGAGGCCGAGATGCGCAAGATTTGCAAGGAAAAGCTGCGTCTCGAGCGCTTTGAGCTCCCGCGCGCCGAAGCGCTGAAGTTTATGGAGGAGCGCGACGAGCCGTATAAGGTCGAGCTCATCAACGACCTGCCGGAGGACGCCGTTATCTCGTTTTACCGTCAGGGTGAATTCGTTGATCTCTGCGCCGGCCCGCATCTGGACTCCACCGGCCGCGTCAAGGGCAACGCCATCAAGCTCACGAGCGTCACCGGCGCTTACTGGCGCGGTGACAGCAACCGCAAGATGCTCCAGCGCATCTACGGCACCTGCTTCCCGAAGAAGGAGGAGCTCGACGCGTACCTTGCGCGCATCGAGGAGGCCAAAAAGCGTGACCACCGCAAGCTCGGCAAGGAGCTCGGCCTGTTCACCTTCATGGACGAGGGCCCGGGCTTCCCGTTCTTCCTGCCCAACGGCATGGTGCTCAAAAACCAGCTCATCGATTACTGGCGTGAGATCCACAAGAAGGCCGGCTATGTCGAGATCTCGACCCCGATCATGCTCAATCAGGATCTCTGGCACCGTAGCGGTCACTGGGATCACTATAAAGACAATATGTATACCACTGTCATCGACGATGTGCCGTTTGCGCTCAAGCCGATGAACTGCCCCGGCGGCATGCTGGTCTATAAATCCCAGCCGCACTCTTACCGTGATCTGCCGCTGCGCGTGGGCGAGCTCGGCATCGTGCACCGCCACGAGCTGTCCGGCGCACTGCACGGTCTGTTCCGCGTCCGCTGCTTCACGCAGGACGATGCGCACATCTTCATGACGCCCGATCAGGTCAAGGACGAGATCAAGGGCGTCGCCAAGCTTATTGACGACGTGTACTCGCTCTTCGGCTTCAAGTATCACATGGAGCTGTCCACCATGCCGGAGGATCACATCGGCACGGATGAGCAGTGGGCGGCCGCGACCGACGGCCTCGTCTCCGCGCTCAACGAGCTCGGCAAGCCCTATGTTATCAACGAGGGCGACGGCGCGTTCTACGGCCCGAAGATCGACTTCCATCTGGAGGACAGCCTCGGCCGTACCTGGCAGTGCGGCACGATCCAGCTCGATATGCAGATGCCGGAGCGCTTTGATCTCGAGTATGTCGGCGCGGACGGCGAGAAGCACCGCCCGGTCATGATCCACCGTGTGTGCTTCGGCTCGATCGAGCGCTTCATCGGCATCCTCACCGAGCACTACGCCGGTGCATTCCCGCTGTGGCTCGCGCCCGTGCAGGTCAAGGTCATGCCCATCACCGACCGCACGAATAATTACGCCAAGCACGTCGCCGACCGTCTGGAGAAGGCAGGCCTGCGCGTCGAGACCGACCTGCGCAACGAGAAGATCGGCTACAAGATCCGCGAGGCGCAGAGCCAGAAGATTCCGTATATGCTCGTCCTCGGCGACAAGGAAGCGGAGAACGACACCATCTCCGTGCGCACGCTCTCCGGCGAGCAGAGCGTGGAGAGCCTTGCCGACTTCATTGCCCGCCTGCAGGCGGATGTGAAGTCCCGCAAGAGCTGAAATTTGCTTAGCATCGCATAAGAAGACCGACTCCTTCGCAGACTATACCCAAACGTCTGCGAAGGAGTTTTCTATATGCACAAACGGTTTCGACATCTGTGTCTCGCGCTCGCGGCGCTTATCGCTGCGGGGACGCTGCTTGCGGCGCTCATTCCGGCCGCTGAGGCGGCTACGTATAAAAAGGGGTCGAGCGGCGCTGTCGTATCGCAGATCCAGACCAAGCTCAAAAATTGGGGCTACTACGCCGGAGACGTGGACGGGATCTACGGCAGCGCGACCGAACGCGCCGTGCGCGCCTTTCAGCGCAAAAACGGCCTCACAGCTGACGGGAAAGCCGGTGTGCAGACACTGGAGGCGCTGGGACTGCCGGCGGACAGCGGCGGAAATTCGGGCGGCTCCGGCGGCATGACCGGCGCGCAGGTCGATCTGCTTGCACGTCTCATCTCTGCCGAGGCGCGCGGTGAGCCGTATTCCGGACAGGTAGCCGTCGGTGCGGTCGTGCTCAACCGCATCCGGCATCCGTCATTTCCGAATACGCTCGCGGGTGTGATCTATCAGAGCGGGGCGTTTACCTGCATCACGGACGGGCAGTTCAACGAGCCGGTCGCGGAGAGCGCCTATCGCGCTGCACGCGACGCGCTCAACGGGGTCGACCCATCCGGCGGTGCGATCTACTATTTCAATCCCTCGACGGCCACGAGCGCGTGGATCTGGTCGCGTCCACTCATCACCGTCATCGGTAAGCATCGCTTCTGCTCCTGAGTGTCCGGTTACACCACAAAATAGGGGATGCCGCGCCGCATCTCCGCTACATATGGATACGCGAAAAAATGTCGCAAAAAAGTTTAAAAACACTATTGACAACTGCACCTGTAAAGTGCTATATTATCAAACACGCGAGGGGTGCTCGTCACGAACGAAACGAACTTCCGAAAAAAGTTGAAAAAAGTTCTTGACAAAGCGAACCGCGTGTGGTAAGATAAACAAGCTGTCGCCGAGAGGCACAGCGGCGTGTACCTTGTAAATTAAACAATGTAAGAACACAAAACTGAAAAAGTTTTGTAGCTTATGCAAATAAGCACCAGAAAAGGGTTCTTAACATCAGCAATGATGTAAAACAATTCTTTTGAGAGCTAGAAAGCGATCTAAAAGATTATATCCGCTTCGGCGGTTATGATATGATTTATAGAGAGTTTGATCCTGGCTCAGGATGAACGCTGGCGGCGTGCCTAACACATGCAAGT